>ENA-OQES01000932-OQES01000932.1-human-gut-metagenome-genome-assembly--contig:-NODE-932-length-11704-cov-1.845124_pt1 | contig 11704 bp, 14 predicted proteins | sample MGYA00242798_ERZ504641 | MGnify/ENA primary metagenome ERZ504641 (study PRJEB26092, sample SAMD00036327) | human gut metagenome | host: Homo sapiens | study: EMG produced TPA metagenomics assembly of... | reverse complement strand
AACATGAAGCTCCAGATCGGGGTGCCCGACGGATGCATGCTGCCGAAGTGATCCCAGATCTCCGGGACGGTGTAGGCGGGGTTGGTGAAGATGCCAACGATGACGCCGATGGCCATGATGATCAGGCAGATGCCGAAGATGGGGTAGATCTTGCCGATGACCGCATCAATGGAGATGAAGGTGGCAATGAAGTAGTACACCAGAATGATGATCAGCCAGAACAGCAGCGAGGTGAGCACGCCGGAAGCGCCGCTCTGGCTGCACAGCTCAACGATCAGTCCGGCAGGGCCGACGGCGAACACGGTGCCCACCATGATCAGCAGCACCACCGAGAACACACGCATGACGTTCTGCATCACAGGGCCTAAGTACTTGCCGGTGATCTCGGCGATGGAAGCGCCGTCGTTGCGCTCGCTCATCATGCCGGAGAAGTAGTCATGCACACCACCTGCAAAGATGGTGCCGAAGGTGATCCACAAAAAGACCACCGGCCCCCACAGAGCGCCCTGCATGGCACCAAAGATGGGGCCCAGACCTGCAAATGTTCAGCAGCTGGACCAGGAACAGCTTCCACTGAGGCATCACGACATAGTCAACACCGTCGTTGATGCGCACAGCAGGCGTTTCGCGGTCGTCCGGGCCAAAGGTGTTGTCCACGATCTTACCGTAGACAAAGTAGCCCACGATCAGGATCGCAAGACAGAGTAAGAAACTGATCATACCAGAAACCTCCTTTTCGGTTTTGCTGTTCCGCCTGGAAAATCATCCCATCTTTTCCATGCAGGACAGCCAACTTTCTGTGCTCATGTTAACATATTTTTCATAAAAGCGATACTCCGGTTCCGGCATACCGGCATATCCAAATTGATATACCAGCAAAGTTTTTTAGTTGCAGCTCCGTTTCTTTTTTGCGCTTATCTGCACACAAAAACAGCCGGAACGACACATCGTTCCGGCTGTGGGGTCAAATTTCTTTGCCGATCCCGGCGGTTTTTGCGGTCCTGGTTTTTACCAGTTCTTAACCGGTCTGCCCCCTTACTTTACGGTCAGGGCCGCCTGACGGCGCAGCAGCTCGATGAACTTTTCTTCCTCCGGCCGCAGCCCGCCCTTGTCCGGGTACACCAGCACATCCCGCATACGCTGGTTCTGGGCCGGGCATTTTTTCAGCACCAGATGGTACTGTTCCAGTGCCCGCTGCGGCATGGGCGACGCCCACATGTAGGCCGTGGGCAGGCTCTGCAGAATGGAAAACTGGCTGCACCGCTCGTACACATGCACCCGGCGGTTCTCGTTCACCTGCCAGCGCAGGCTGCTGCCTTCCTCACCCGGCAGCTGGAAGTCATCGTGCAGCACCTCGGTGTAGCGGTTCAGCTCGGCCAGGTCGTGCACCTCGTGCCGGGCCAGAGGGCTGTCGCGGTTCACCAGCAGCCGGTACTCGAACTCCATGATCTGCTCCCGGTGCAGCCCGCGCCGGGCACAGTAGCGGCTGTAGTAGTCCTCGTCCTCCTCAGCGTAACGCAGCAGGGCCAGATGGTAGCCCCGGCGCAGCACAAAGTCCAGCCCTTCCATGGAACCGGCCTCCCGGATGTGCACCCGCAGCTGCTCGCTGCCCGCCGCCTGCTGCAGAAAATCCACCGCCGCATAGGACGCATAGGTGGCATGGGGCAGGGCCACCCGCAGTTCTGCGCACTCGCCCTGCCGGCGGCGGGCGTCAGCGTCCAGCCGGTCCACCTCTTGCAGCACCCTCTGGGCCTGCTCGATGAAGTGCCGTCCCTGTTCGGTGGGGATCATGCCGGTGGACGAGCGCTCAAACATGCGGATGCCGTATTCCTCTTCCAGGTTCTTCAGCGCCTTGCTCACGTTGGGCTGGGCGGCGTACATCTGCTTTGCCGCCGCGCTCACCGAGCCCCACTTCATGATGGCCACCAGATAACGAAGTTCCGTAATATTCATGCTGTTCCCCCGTTTTGTGTGATACTGTTTATTGTATCAATTTCCCTGCCGCACTGTCAAGCCGCCGGGGCGGAAAAGACCCGGCAAAGGAACCTCTTGCACGGCGGCAGCCGGTTGCGCTATAATACGATTATACTTACCATAAATGCAAAGGAGCGCTGTGCCATGCCGGAATACCGTGTGCTGCGCATTGAAGAGCAGATGTACGGCTGTGAGGAACTGCCCGCCGGGCAGCCCGTGCTGTGCGATGTGGTGCTGGAGGGCACCGACGGTGCCTGCTGCACCCTGCCCTACCCGGACAAAGAACTCACCCGGCTGGGCATCGACGAGGGCAGCCGGGTGCACCTGCTGCCGGACGGCACCCTGCAGAAGATCTCGGAGGAACTGTTATGAATCAGATCAGAACTTCGGCCCTCATCGGTCTGGGGGCCCTTGGTATCCTGTTCGGGCGCAAAATGCCCGGCGTGCAGGTGATTGCCGACGAAGCCCGCATTGCCCGCTACGCCGCCCAGCCGGTGGTGTGCAACGGCGAGGAATGCCGGTTTTCCTACGTCACCCCGGCCCAGGGCAAGCCGGTGGACCTGCTGCTGGTGGCGGTGAAGGCCACCGTGCTGGACCAGGCCATTGCCGACATGAAGAACTTTGTGGGCCCGGACACCGTCATCCTCAGCGTGCTCAACGGCATCACCAGCGAGGAGCACATCGAAACCGCCTACCCTGGCCGCACCCTGTGGAGCGTGGCCATTGGTATGGATGCCACCCGCAGCGGCCGCACACTGGTGTTCAACCAGGCAGGCAAGATCCAGTTCGGCGAGCGGGACGGTGCTATGACCGGCCGTGTGCAGGCCGTGGCCGACTATCTGGACGCCTGCGGCATCGCCAACGAACCCTGCAGCGACATCCTGTACAAGCAGTGGAACAAGCTGATGGTGAACGACGGTCTGAATCAGGCAGCCGCCGCCTTTGACCTGACCTACGGCGGGCTGTGCCGGTCGGCTGAGGCACAGGCCAAGATGCACGAGGCCATGCAGGAGGTCATCCGGCTGGCCAATCTGGAGGGCGTGCCCCTGCCCCGCGACAACGACGAGCAGTTTTTCGCGCACCGCCATGCCCACCTTCAACCCGGACGGCATGCCCAGCATGCGGCAGGACGTGCTGGCAAAGCGTCCCACCGAGGTGGAGGAATTTGCCGGTGTGGTGCGCGCCCGGGCCAAAAAAGGTACGGCATGCCCACCCCCGCCAACGACTTTTTCTATGCCCGCATCCAGGAGATCGAAGCGGGCTACTGCAAGTAAGGAGCTGCCATGCACAAGCTGTATTTTACCCGCCACGGCGAGACCGTGTGGAACGTGGAAAACAAGATCTGCGGCATGACCGACAGTCCCCGTCACCGAGCGGGGCCGGGCACAGGCCCGGGCCCTAGGCCAGAAGGTGAAGGCCGGCGGCTATGCCATCGACGAGATCCTGTATTCTCCCCTGTCCCGCGCCGCCGACACGGCAAAAGCCATCGCCGACGCCACCGGCATCCCCGCCCGGTGTGAGCCGCGCCTGCGGGAGCAGTGCTTTGGCAAGTACGAGGGCACACCCCGCAACGGCGAGAAGTTCCGCATTTCCAAGACCTGCTTTGCCGACCGCTACGACGGCGGCGAGAGCATGATGCAGCTGGCCCAGCGCATCTACAACCTGCTGGACGAGCTGCGGGACCAGCCGGACAAGACCTACCTGTTGGTGGCCCACAACGGCATCGCCCGGGTGGTGGAGTCCTATTTCCACGACATGACCAACGAGGAATACGCCCTGGCCGGCATCCGCAACTGCGAGCTGGTGGAGTATCATTTTGATTGAGTCTCATGGAAAATGCCCTCCGCTTCGCTCTGGGCATGAAATAAGGAAAGATTCTAAATAGAGCAAGACCGGACAGCCTGCGGGCTGTCCGGTCTTGCGTTTTCACGGGATGGGGTCGTAGCGGAGAAATTGGATGTATAGGCAAACGGTTGCTGCTGGTTCCGGATTATCCCGCAACAAATCCCTGAATCAGCAGCAGGGTTGGATACTCCGGGAAAACCGCCCCACTCTGTGTTCTAAAAAAGATGTCGTTTCCCGTTCCGGCCCTTCTCGTGAAAAAGTGCTCCGGAAACGACCGCAGTCGTTTCCGGAGCACAAATTAAAAATATTTTTCCGCTGAATATGCCCAGAGCGAAGCGGAGGGCATTTCAAACCATCAGCCCTTATACAGCCCGAAGAGCTTCAGCAGTTTCTGCCAGAAAGTCAGCGCCACGGGGGCGGCCTCCGGCTCTGCCGCCGGGGCCGGGGCCTCGATGGCCACCGTCTGCAGGGCGAACTGCACGGCGGAAACATCGGTGTTCTCGGCAGAGGTAAAGCTCTCCACCTCGCTGCTGCCGTTCAGACCGGCCAGCAGGCTGTCCAGCTGGTCGCCCATGTCGATCCCGGAAACATTGCTGCGCAGCTCTCCGGTGCCGGCCGTCAGCTGGGCGGCACCTTCCGTCAGCTGCTGCACTCCGGCTTTCAGCTGGGCCACGCCGTCGGTGTAGGCGTTCAGGCCGCTGTCCAGCTGGCCGTACCGGCTGGCCAGCTGGTTCACGCCGTCGGTCAGCACCGAAAGGTTGCCAGCATCCGGTCAGGCATTGGCCAGCTGACGCACCCCGGCATCGAACTGCCCGTACTGGCTGTTCAGGGTGCTGCTGCCCGCGTGCAGCTGGGCCACACCGTCGTGCACCGTGTTCAGGTAGGTCTCCATCGCGTCGATGTTGGCGCTGGAGCCCTTCAGCAGCAGGATGACGTCCTTGAGCTGGGGCATCACCCTGGCCAGCTGTTCCAGCTGCTCCATAGCTTTCGCGTTGCCGTCCTTCAGCTGGTCCAGGTCCAGCCCGTTTTCCTTCAGGATGGCCTTGTAAGCGTCGTAACTCACCTGCTCATCCAGCTGGGCGGCACCGGCGTCCAGCTGGGCAATGCCGTTCTGGATCTGGGTGGATGCGTCCAGCAGGGTGGTGAGCTGGTCGGTGGAGGCCGACACGCCGTTCAGGGCAGTCTGCATCTGGGTCAGGGCCGCCTTGACCTTGGCGGACCCGCCGGTCAGCTCGCCGGACTTGCCGTTCAGGGTGTCAAGACCCGCCTGCACCTGGGCAATGCCGTCTGCCAGCGCGTTGGCACCGTCGTCCAGCTGTACCGAACCGCTCTGCAGCCGGTCCAGCATGCCGGTCAGGTCGGCCCCGTCCAGGTCGAGGTTCAGCCGGAGCTTCACGCCGTTCAGCGAGATGGCGTTCATGGCAAAGTCGGTCACGTCGGCGGTCACGGTCACGTCGCTGTCCGAACCTGGCAGCAGGATGTAGGAGAGCTGCTTGTTGCTGCCCACATTGGCCATGGTGGCCCCATCCGCCACGATGTTCTGTGCCCGGTCGGTGTCCAGCGTCATGGTCACCTGCAGGGCGTACTGGTCAAAGAAATCTCCGGTGCAGGCCGGGTTGCGGCTCACCTGCAGACGGATGGCCAGTGCGCCGCTTTTGCCGCCCAGCTCTTCCGGGGCGATCTCGGCCCCGTCCAGCGTGTAGGTCAGCTTCACGAGCCACGGCAGCGCGGTGGCGGTGTCCATGGTACCCTCATAGTAGAGCTTGCCGTCCTCGGCAACTGCAGCGGTGACGGTGTCGCCGCTGTGCTTCAGCGGGTCGATGGTGGTCATGTTGCGCACGGCGGTGTAGCTGCCGTGGTCGGTGACGGTGTCCCCCGCCTGCACGGCAAAGCTGTTCACAGCGTACACGCCGGTCACGGTGCCGGACGCATCCAGATTGGCATAGATGACCTCTTCCTTGGTGGAGGCCGCAAAGGCCGGCAGGGCGGCCCCGGCCAGCGGCAGCCTGCCAGCACCAGCGCCGATGCCCGGCGCACGATTTTCTGTTTCATCTCGTCAAGCCTCCTTCGGCTGTTTTTTCGGTTTGATGATGAGCAGGTCGGCCAGATACAGATAGCCCGGCAGCGCCAGCAGCACGATGGCCAGCGACACCAGACCGCCCACACCCAGGAAGTTGCCCAGCTGGCCCAGCAGCTGGTTGGTGGAGATGGCCCCCGATCAGGAAGCCCACCACCGCCAGCGCACTGCCCGTGGTGATCACCGAGGTGGTCACGGTGGACACGGTGGCGGCAATGGCCTGCTTTTTGTCCAGCGTCTCGCGGAACTCCTGATACCGGTCCGAGAACAGGATGGCGTAGTCCACGGTTGCACCCAGCTGGATGGTGCTGATGATGAGGTAAGCAATGTAGAACACATGGCGGCCCCGGAAATACGGGATGGCCAGATTGATCCAGATGGCCGTCTCGATGCTCAGCACCAGAATGACCGGCAGCAGCAGCTGACGCTTCATGAGCAGCAGGATCAGAAACACCGCGCCGCATGGCCAGCAGATTCACCTTGACCATGTCGGCGGTGATGGTGTCCATCAGGTCGTAGGTGCTCACGCCCTGCCCGGCCAGATCATACGCATCCGGGTAATACTGCTGCACCGTGGCACGCACTTTTTCCACCAGTGCAAAGGCCGCGTCGCCCTCGGTATCGGCGTTCACGGTGAGCACCATGCGGGTGTAGCCGCCGGACACCAGCAGTTTCAGGGTGTCCGGCGGCACGAACTCCGGCGGGATGGATGCGCCCGCATTGTCCACATAGGACAGGATGCCCGTCACCTCCGGGATGGCGTGCAGCGCATCCGAAAGCTCGGCCTGGGTGGCGGTATCGCCCTCCGGCACCAGCACCACCCAGGTATCGCTCTTGCCGAACGTCTCTTCGATGGCGGCGGTATCGGCCCCCAAGACGGGTGTTGGTGCCCGAACATATGGGCGGCACCGTAGTAGTATTCGTTGTTGTTGGAGGCCAGATAGCTGGGCACCATGATGATGGCCAGCACCAGCGCCATCGGCAGCATGATGCGGGACACAAACCGCCCGAACTTGTCAAAGCCGGGCAGCAGAGGCTTGTGGTGGGTCTTGTCCATCCACGGGTAACACACCAGCGTCAGCGCCGGCATGAAGGTGAACACGGTGACAAGGCTCAGCACCACGCCCTTGGCCAGCGCAAGGCCCAGGTCCGGGCCGATCTGGAACTGCATGAGCACCAGCGCCAGAAAGCCGATGACCGTGGTCAGGCCGCTGGACAGGATGGACCCGGTGGATTTGCACAGGGCCTCCACCATGCAGTCCTCCGCGCTGGCGTCCGGGCGCGCGGCCCGGCACTCCGCAAAGCGGTGGATCAGGAACACCGAGTAGTCCAGCGACACCGCCAGCTGCAGGATGCTGCCGGCGGCGTTGGTCACAAAGGAAATGGTGCCGAACATCAGGTTGGTGCCGTTGTTGATGAGGATGGCCGCCCCCAGGCCCAGCCAGCACCAGCAGCGGCTCCACCCAGGAATCGGTGGTCAGGATCAGGATGAACAGCACATACACCACCGCAATGGCCGCGATCTTGGCCACCTCGGTGACGGTGGAGTTGGTCGCCACAGCGGTGGACACCGCGGTCCCGGCCAGGGCATTGTCCTCCCCGATCAGGTCCTGAATGGCCGCCACGGCCTCCAGACGTTTCGCATCCTCCACCGTCACGGTGAACAGCGCGCAGTTGTCCTTATAATAGGTCTCCACCGTGGCGGTGTCCTGCATCTGCAGCGGCACGGTCACGTCCAGGCTGTCGTCCAGCCAGGTCACGGCCTCCACGCCGTCGATGGCGGCAAGCTTTTCCTTGTACTCCAGCGCCTGCGGTACCGTGACATCCCGCACCATGACCCGCATGTTGGGGATGCCGCCGGTAAAGGCGCTGTTCATCTGCTCCAGTGCAAGGGTGGAGGGCGAGTCCGGCGGCAGATAGTCGTTGATGTCGTAGTCCACCTGCACCGCCCGGGAAGCAAACACGCTCAGCACGGCGGCCAGCACGAACGCGGCCAGCACCGCTCTGCGCCGGTGCACGATGGCGGTATAGAATCGTTTCAGCAAAACAGGAAAACTCCTTTCCGGAAAAAGTCAAAACTGTTTATCATTCTAACAGGTCTGATAAAAAGTGGAAAAGAGATATTTTATGAATTTCGCTTTGGGCGTATTTTTGCTCTGACAATAAATGGATTCTGCTATACTCTTTTTCGGTCATCGGAGGACCGTTTCCAACGTAATTTGGACGGGCCGGATAAGATGCCGTGCAGACAGCGCCCCGCCGGAGGCTTCCTTGCCGTAGTGAGGAAGAAGAGGAAGGCCGGGCGTGCACTCGCGGAGCTTATCCGGCCCAGTTTTGTTTCCTGTCGAAAGGAGTTTTTCGTGTCCAAGCAAAAAAGTCCAACTGTCGGATCATCTTTACCTACCCAGCGCCTGCTGCGGTTCGTGCTGCCCGCCGTGGGCACCATGCTGTTCACCTCCATCTACGGCATCGTAGATGGCCTGTGCGTGTCCAACTTTGTGGGCAAAACGGCCTTTGCGGCGGTCAACCTCATCATGCCGCTGCCCATGCTGCTGGGCACCATCGGCTTCATGCTGGGCACCGGCGGCAGCGCCATCGTGGGCATCACGCTGGGCGAGGGCGACCAGAAAAAGGCCGACCGCTACTTTACCATGTTCCTGCTGGCTGCCGCCATCTCCGTCTCGGTGCTGGCCGTGCTGGGGCTTGTGCTGCTGCGGCCCATTGCCATCCTGCTGGGTGCCAAGGGCGAGCTGCTGGACTACGCCGTGCGCTACGGCCGCATCCTGATGCTGTCGCTGCCTACCTTTGCGCTGCAGAACATGTTCCAGAGCTTCTTTGTCACCGCCGAAAACGCCGCACCTCGGCTTTTACTTCACGGTGGCTGCCGGCTGCACCAACATGGTGCTGGACGTGCTGTTGGTGGGCATCCTGCACTGGAGCGTGGAGGGTGCCGCCATTGCCACCTTCCTCAGCCAGATCGTGGGCGGCCTGCTGCCGATCTTCTACTTCCTCGACCACAAGAATACCAGCCGCCTGCACCTGCGCAAAACGCAGCTGTACAGCAAGGTGCTGCTGGACGCCTGCATCAATGGCTCCTCCGAGCTGATGACCAACCTGTCCATGTCGCTGGTGAACATCCTGTACAACTACCAGCTGCTGCGCCTTGCCTGGGGGAAAACGGCGTGGCCGCCTACGGCGTCATCATGTACGCCTGCTTCCTGTTCATTGCCGTGTATGTGGGCTACGCCTTCGGCAGTGCGCCCATCGTCAGCTTCCACTACGGTGCCCGCAACCACGCCGAGGTGCACAACCTGTATGAAAAGAGCCTGCGGCTCATTGCGGTGGTGGCCGTCACCCTGACCGCCGCATCCATGGTCATCATGCCCCTATGTGGCGCGGTTCTTCGTGGGCTACGACCCGGAGCTGCTGGCCCTGACCAGCCGGGCCTTCCGGCTGTACGCCCTGAGCTTTGTCATCATGGGCTTCAACGTGTATGCCTCCTCCTTCTTCACCGCGCTGGGCGACGGCGTGACCAGTGCGCTGATCTCCTTCCTGCGCACGCTGGTGTTCCAGATCGCGGCGGTGCTCATCCTGCCCGCCATTCTGGGTATCGACGGCATCTGGCTGGCCGTGACCGCCGCCGAGCTGGCCGCCCTGGCCGTGAGCGCGGCCATGTTCGTCATCAAAGACAAGGTATTCCATTACCGCAAGGCGTAGCCTTCTCCCCTGCTTTTTGCGAAACGGCGAAAAGCAGGGGATTTTTTTGGTGATTCTGGCTCTGCCGCCGGGGCAAGAATCGTGCTAGAATGGGCATAGCTTTTATTCACCGTTTTGTGAGGAAGAACTATGACGTTATTTCTGACCAGCAGCCCCAGCGGCTGCCCCTTTGAGCCCGGCCCGGCCATTCCGGTACTGGACAGACGCAATCATTTTCTGGAAAAATCTGCGGGCCGTGTGGCCGGACCACCCGGTGCGGGGCCTTGCCATCGCGGCAGACCCCCACGCTTACGCCCAGAACGACGAGATGTGCCGGGTATTCCTGCAGAGCTTTGCAGACGCCCACCTGCCCTGACCGAACTTGTGCCCTGCGACGCCCGCAATCAGGAAGAGATCGGCACCCTGCTGCCCCGCAGCGGCTTTGTGATGCTGTGCGGCGGCCATGTGCCCACCCAGAACCACATTTTTTGCTCAGCTGGGCCTGCCGGGGCTGTTCCACAACTACCACGGCATCGTGCTGGGCGTGAGTGCCGGCAGCATGAACGCCGCCCGGCTGGTGTATGCCGCCCCGGAGGAGCCGGGCGAAGCCGCCGACCCCGGCTACTGCCGCTGGCTGAACGGCCTCGGCCTGACCAAAACGCGCATCCTGCCCCACTACCAGTTCATCCGGGAGCACATCCTGGACGGACAGCGGATGGAGGACATTGCCCTGGCCGACAGCAGAAAACGGCATTTCCTCGCCCTGCCGGACGGCTCCTACCTGATGTGCTCCGACGGGCACGAAGCATTGTACGGCAAAGCCTGGTACTTTGCGGACGGCACCCTGGAGGAGATCAACGAGGACGAGGACGTTCTGCCGCTGCGATAAGCAAACAAAAAGAAGCACGCTGCGGCGTGCTTCATTTTTTTGTTTCGGATGCTCTGGCGCATACCTCATTCCGCCGACAGGCGGACAAAGGGCGCAATGGCGTTGGCGTCGCCATGGCGCACGATGGAATAGGTGATGTCGCAGTAGGGCTGGATGGCGGTGCTCTTTTCTACCGTGGAGATGAGCAGCACCTGCAGCTGCAGACGGCGGAACAGCTCCATCATGGGCGGATGCGGTCGCTGGTCATCTTGCTGAACGCCTCGTCCAGCAGCACCAGACGGATGCTGTTCTCGCTCTTCTGGTAGATCTGCAGCAGGGATGCGCAGATGGCCACATAGAAGGGAGCCTGATTCTCGCCGCCGGAGGAATCGCGGCTGACGCGGGACAGGTACGCCTGCTGGCCGGTGACCCGGTTGGTGACCTTGATGTCGTAATCCAGATAGGTGCGGTAGTCCACATAATCCGACAGGGTGGTGGTGCCGGTGCGGCCCTCCTGCCGGGCACGGGTGTTCTCGTCCACATCCGCCATGATCTTTTTGCCATCAGCGCATCCACCTGCCGCTCGTAGGCGGGTCGCGTGCGCAGTTGTCCAGCGAGTCGCCCTCGGTCATCTGCTGGTTGCCCTTGTCCACGATGACCTGATAGAACGCAGCCAGCTGCGGGTCACGGCTGGGCTCCAGCTCAAAGCGGTAGACTTCTTCGCCGTAGGTCAGCTGTTCCATCACCTTGTTCAGCTCCCGGAACTGCCGCCGGGCATTGAAGATGTCGTCCTTCATGCGGAAGAGGATGTCCTTGCGGAAACGGTCCTTGCAGTCGCGCTGGGCCTGCTCCAGACGGGCGGCGTAGCGTTCCAGGTCGATGCGCACAAGGCTCTCGTGCTGGGCACGGTACTGGTCCAGCCCCGCCAGACCCAGCGGGTAATCACAGACGTAGTGCTCGTTGTAGGCCTTCTGGGCGGGTTCCAGCGTGCCGGTGAGGTAGGCCGTCAGGGCATCGTCCAGCCGGGCCTGTGCCTTTTCGGCGGCCTGTGCGGCGGCTGCGGGCTTGTCGGCCGGAGCAAGGGCCTGCATCCGGGTGCGGGCCAGCGGCTCCAGCAGCGGATGGGCCGCAAAGAACTTCCGGGCCGCGTCGGCGCTCTGCTGTGCCGTCTCCCCGGCCTTTTTCTGTTCGGCTTCGCAGGAAGCGATCTGTTTTTCGCACACGCGGATGTCGCCGCCCACCTG
>ENA-OQES01000931-OQES01000931.1-human-gut-metagenome-genome-assembly--contig:-NODE-931-length-11707-cov-4.898446_pt1 | contig 11707 bp, 24 predicted proteins | sample MGYA00242798_ERZ504641 | MGnify/ENA primary metagenome ERZ504641 (study PRJEB26092, sample SAMD00036327) | human gut metagenome | host: Homo sapiens | study: EMG produced TPA metagenomics assembly of... | reverse complement strand
GCGCTTTCAGCACGCCATCAACCAGCTGGATAACCCCGTTCGCATCGATGCTGTGAAGAAGGACATCGACCCGCGTGATGACCATCATGGCAGAGAAGAACGTTAAAAACGCGTAAGAGGGAGGGTAAAACATGGAACGTAATCTGAGAAAGACCCGTGTGGGCGTTGTCGGTTTCCGACAAGATGGATAAGACCATCGTTGTTGCTGTTAAGGACAGCGTTCAGCACCCCCCTCTACAAGAAGATCTTGAAGCGTACCAAGAAGTTCAAGGTTCATGACGAAAACAACGAAGCCGGCATCGGCGACCGCGTTGAGATCATGGAGACCCGCAAGATTTCCAAGCAGGTCAACTGGCGTCTCGTCAAGATCCTGGAGAAAGCGAAATAAGCCTGGTACTTTGAAAGGAGGACCTGAAAGATGGTTCAGATGCAAACTTATCTCAAAGTGGCCGACAATACCGGTGCTAAGGAGTTAATGTGCTTCCGTGTACTGGGCGGTACCCGCAAGAGATACGCAAACATCGGTGACATCGTGGTTTGCAGCGTCAAGAAGGCTGCTCCCGGTGGTACCGTGAAGAAGGGCGACGTGGTCAAGGCCGTCATCGTCCGTAGCAAGCACGGCCTGCGCCGTGACGACGGCTCCTACATCCGCTTTGATGAGAACGCCGCCGTTATCGTCATGGCCGACAAGAGCCCCAAGGGCACTCGTATCTTTGGACCCGTCGCTCGCGAGCTGCGCGACGCCGGCTTCACCAAGATCCTGAGCCTGGCTCCGGAATCGCTGTAAGGAGGTTTTAATTAAATGAACAATCTTCATGTTAAAACCGGCGACAACGTCATGGTCATCTCCGGCAAGTGCAAGGGCAAGACCGGCAAGGTCCTGCAGACCTCCCCGAAAGAGGGCAAGGTCATTGTCGAGGGCCTGAACATGGTCACGAAGCACGTCAAGCCTCGCCGTCAGGGCGAGCAGGGCGGCATCGTCAAGGCCGAGGGCGCTATCTACGCCTGCAAGGTCATGCCCGTCTGCCCCAAGTGTGGCAAGGCCACCCGCGTGGGCCATTCTGTCAAGGACGGCAAGACCGTCCGCGTTTGCCGCAAGTGCGGCGCTGAACTGTAAGGGAGGAGTACACAATGGCACGTTTGCAAGAACAGTATGTCAACGAGATCGCTCCGGCCCTGAACAAGAAGTTCGGCTACAAGAGCGTTATGCAGATCCCCAAGCTGGATAAGGTCATCATCAACGTTGCCGCTGGTGAGGCCAAGGAGAACGCCAAGGTCATCGACGCCATCGTCGCCGACCTGGGCCAGATCACCGGCCAGAAGGCTATCGTCTGCAAGGCCCGCAAGAGCGTTGCAAACTTCAAGCTGCGCGAGGGCATGCCCATCGGCGCAAAGGTCACCCTGCGTGGTGAGCGTATGTACGAGTTCGTTGACCGCCTCTTCAATGTCGCGCTGCCCCGCGTTCGCGACTTCCGCGGCATCAACGGCAACTCCTTCGATGGCCGCGGCAACTACGCCTTCGGCCTGAAGGAGCAGATCATCTTCCCCGAGATCGACTTCGACAAGGTCGATGCGATCCGCGGCATGGACATCTGCTTCGTCACCACCGCTAAGACCGACGAGGAGGCCAAGGAGCTGCTGAAGGCTCTGGGCGCTCCGTTCGCTAACTAAGGGAGGGAACTCACATGGCAAAACTTCTATGAAGCTCAAGCAGCAGCGTCCCGCCAAGTTCTCGACCCGCGCTTACAACCGCTGCAAGATCTGCGGTCGTCCCCACGCTTACCTGCGCAAGTACGGTGTCTGCCGTATCTGCTTCCGTGAGCTGGCTTACAAGGGCGAGATCCCCGGCGTCAAGAAGGCTTCCTGGTAAGCCCTTGATTGCTTCTGTCTGAACGAATTAACAACACTCTTAAACACAACCTAAGGAGGTTAGTGGCATGCAAATCACCGATCCTATCGCGGACCTGCTGACTCGCATCCGCAACGCTAGCACTGCCAAACACCCTTCCGTGGATATCCCCGCATCTAACCTGAAGAAGGCGATCTGCCAGATTCTGGTTGACGAGGGCTACATCAAGGGTATGAAAGTGACCGAGGACAATAAGCAGGGGACCATCACCCTGACCCTGAAGTACCAGGAGAACGGTACTCCGGTCATCGCCGGCCTGAAGCGCGTTTCTAAGCCGGGCCTGCGTATTTACACCAACTGCGAGGATATGCCCAAGGTCATGAAGGGCCTGGGCACCGCAATCATCTCCACCTCTAAAGGCGTCATGACCGACAAGGCAGCCCGCGCTGCTCACGTCGGCGGTGAAGTTCTCGCCTTTGTGTGGTAAGAAAGGGGTATAGACAATGTCGAGAATTGGAAGAAAACCCATCGTCATTCCCGCCGGTGTGGAAGTGAAGGTCGATGAGGCCGAGCGCACCATCACCGTTAAGGGCCCCAAGGGTACCCTGCATTCCAAATTTCATCCTCTGATGACTGTTGCTGTCGAGGGCAATGAGATTTTGGTTACCCGCCCCAATGACGAGAAGGAGGCACGCAGCCTCCATGGCCTGACCCGCACCCTGATCCATAACATGGTCGTCGGTGTTACCGAGGGCTTCCGCAAGGATCTGGAAATTCAGGGCGTCGGCTATCGTGCCGCCAAGCAGGGCAGCAAGCTGACCCTGACCCTGGGCTTCTCTCATCCCGTTGAGTTTGAGGACACCGATACCATCAAGATCGAGCTGAAGGATGCTCTGCATTTCAGCATCACCGGTATCGACAAGCAGGAGGTCGGCCAGTTCGCTGCCGAGGTCCGCGGTGTCCGCCCGCCCGAGCCGTACAAGGGCAAGGGCATCCGCTATGTTGGCGAGTATGTCATCCGCAAGGAAGGCAAAGCCGGCAAGGGTAAATAATAGGAGAGGAGAAACATTATGGTCAACAAGGCTGATAAGAACGTTGCTCGTCTGCGCCGCCACCGTCGTGTCCGCGGCAAGATCAGCGGCACTGCTGCTCGTCCCCGTCTGGATGTTTTCCGCTCTGCCAAGCACATCTACGCTCAGGTCATCGATGATGAGCAGGGCGTGACCCTGGCCAGCGCTTCCAGCATGGACAAAGATTTCAACGCTTACGGCGGCAACGTCGAAGCTGCTAAGAAGGTTGGCGAGAACATCGCCAAGAAGTGCCTCGAGAAGGGCATCACTGAGGTCGTCTACGATCGTGGCGGCTTCGTTTACCACGGCCGTGTGCAGGCTCTCGCTGAGGGTGCCCGCGAGGCCGGTCTGAAGCTGTAAGGAGGGAGAAGATACAATGGCCATGCAGAGAAGACAAGAAGATGACGGCATGATCACCAAGGTCGTCTCCATCAACCGCGTTTCCAAGACTGTCAAGGGCGGCCGCGTTATGAAGTTCGCTGCTCTGATCGTTGTGGGCGACGGCAAGGGCAACATCGGCTACGGCGTCGGCAAGTCCGGCGAGGTTCCCGAGGCTATCCGCAAGGGTGAGGGCGCTGCCAAGAAGAACATGCGCAAGGTCTGCCTGAAGGGCACCACCATTCCTCACGAGATCGTCGGCGAGTTCGGCGCAGGCCGCGTCCTGATGCGTCCCGCTGCCCCCGGTACCGGCGTTCTGGCCGGCGGCCCCGTCCGTGCCGTGCTCGAGTGCGCCGGCATCAAGGACATCCGCGCCAAGAGCCTGCGTTCCAACAACCCCATCAACGTCACTGCTGCTACCTTCGCAGGCCTGTGCGGCCTGACCGACGCCGAGAGCGTCGCTGCTAAGCGCGGCAAGACCGTTGCCGAGATCTTGGGCTAAGGAGGGTACCACAATGGAGAAAGTTACCATTCGTCTCGCCAAGAGCCTGATCGGCCGCGGCAAAGAGCAGATCGCCGTTGCGCACTCCCTGGGCCTGAACCGCCCCGGTGAGGTTACCGAGCAGCCCGACAACGCGGCTACCCAGGGCAAGATCGCCAAGATCGCTCACCTGGTCGTCGTGACCAAGGGCTAATGCAAGGAGGTGCAAGCATGAAACTTCACGAACTGAAAGCTTCCGCCGGCGCCCGTAAGGCCGTGACCCGCAAGGGCCGCGGTGCTGGTTCCGGCAACGGCAAGACCGCTGGCTTCGGCCACAAGGGCCAGAAGGCCCGCAGCGGCGTCAAGAAGGCTGGCTTCGAAGGCGGCCAGATGCCTCTGCAGCGTCGTCTGCCGAAGCGCGGTTTCAACAACATTTTCGCAACCAAGTATGTTACCATCAAGGTGTCTGACCTCGAGAAGTTCGAGGCCGGTGCTACCGTTGATACCGAGGCCCTGCTGAAGGCCGGCATCATCTCCAAGACGCTGGACGGCGTCAAGGTGCTGGGCAATGGCGAGTTGACCAAGGCTCTGAATGTCAAGGTCGCTGCTTATACAGCCTCCGCCAAGGAAAAAAATCGAGAAAGCAGGCGGGAAGGCTGAGGTGATGTAAGGTGCTGGAAACCTTCCGTAACGCATGGAAGATTGAAGATCTGCGCAAGCGTCTTCTGTTCACCCTTCTGATCCTCGTTCTGTTCCGTCTCGGCTGTGCGCTCCCTGTGCCGTACATCAGCGCAGGCGCACTTACCTCGATGTTCGCCGGCGGCAACGGCGATATGCTGGAGTACCTGAACATGATGAGCGGCGGCGCTCTGAGCGAATGCACGTTGTTCGCCCTGGGTGTGCAGCCCGCCATCAATGCCTCCATCATTATGCAGCTGCTGGCGGTAGCCATTCCGTATCTGGAAAACCTCGCCAAGGAAGGTGAGGAGGGCCAGCGCAAGATGCGCCGCATCACCAACTATGTTGGCGCGGGCATCGGTTTGATGCTGTCCATCGGCTACTACTTCATCATCCGCAATATGGGCGCTCTGTCCTACACGGAGGGCTTTGCGGGCATCTTCAGCGCAGTCGTTATCGTGCTGTCCTTCACGGCAGGCTCTCAGCTCTGCACCTGGATGGGCAACCAGATCGACTCCAAGGGTATCGGCAACGGTCTCTCGCTGATGATCTTCGCAGGCATCGTGGCCCGCTGGTCCAGCATCTACACTGCTACGACCAACATCCTGGCCCGCGCCCAGAACGGTGAGCCGTTCTTCTACATCATGCTGCCCCTGCTGGTCGTCCTGGCTCTGGTCGCTGTGGTCTTCGTCGTCATCCTGACGAACGCGGAGCGCCGCATTCCGGTCCAGTATGCCAAGCGCGTTATGGGCCGCAAGATGTACGGCGGTCAGGCCAGCTACATCCCCATCAAGGTCAACATGACCGGCGTTATGCCCATCATCTTTGCCTCGACGCTGTGCAGCCTGCCCGGTCTGATCTTCCGGTTCATCAATCTGGATGCTTCCTCGCATCCGGCGCTGTACGCTTTCTTCAGCGTGTTCAACTACAACAGCGCTCTTTACCTCATCGTTTACGTGCTGCTGATCGTTGCGTTCAACTACTTCTACGTTGCGATCCAGTACAACCCCGTGGACATTGCCAACCAGCTCCGTAAGAACAACGGCACCATCCCCGGCATCCGTCCGGGCAAGCCCACCAGCGATTTCATCACGAAGACCCTGTCCAAGATCACTCTGATCGGTGCGGTCTTCCTGGCCATCGTGGCAGGCTTCCCCATCATCCTCGGCAACATCACCGGCACTTCCATCCAGCTGGGTGGTACTACGCTGCTGATCGTCGTGGGTGTGGCGCTTGAGACCGGCCGTTCTCTGGAAGGCTATATGACCGCCCGTTACCACAAAGGGTTCTTGGAATAAGAGAAAGGGAATGTGCGATGAAACTGATCCTTTTGGGCGCCCCCGGCGCCGGCAAGGGTACCCAGGCAGAGATCCTCTGCGATAAGCTGGGCATCCCGACCATTTCCACCGGCAACATTCTGCGTGCCGCCGTCAAGGACGGCACCCCGATGGGCAAAAAGGCAAAAGGCTTTATGGACGCCGGTGCTCTGGTGCCTGACGACGTGATCGTCGGCATCGTGAAGGAGCGCCTGGCCGAGCCTGACTGCTCGAAGGGCTTTATCCTCGACGGTATGCCGCGCACGATTGCCCAGGGCGAGGCCCTGGAGCAGATGGGCGTGGAGATCGACAAGGTCGTGAACCTGATCGTCCCCGACGAGGCCATCACCCGCCGCATGTCCGGCCGCCGCGTTTGCGCAAAATGCGGCGCCAGCTACCACATCGTCAACAAACCCAGTGCCAAAGAGGGCGTTTGTGACCGCTGCGGCGGTGAGCTTGCCATCCGCAAGGATGATGAGCCTGCCACCGTACTGGATCGCCTGAAGGCTTACCACGAGCAGACCGAGCCGCTGGTTGAGTTCTATCGCCAGCGCGGCAAGCTTGTGGAGGTACCCGACCAGGGTTCCATCGAGGCCACGACTGCGTTCCTTCTCAAGCTTTTGGAGGCTTAATCATCCATGATCCAAATCAAAAAACGCTGCCGAGCTGCAGAAAATGCGCAAGGCATGCGCGATCAGCGCTGCTGCCTTGAAGGCTGGCGGCGAAGCGATTGAACCCGGTATCACTACCGCAGAGATCGACAAAATCATCTATGACTTTATCGTGCGCCACGGTGCAAGACCTAATTTCCTGCACCTGTACGGCTTCCCGGCCACGGCGTGCATCAGCGTGAATGACACGGTCATTCACGGCATCCCCAACAAACAGCAGCAGATCCGCCCCGGCGACATCGTCTCGATCGACACCGGCTGCAAGATCGACGGCTTTAACGGCGATAATGCCTGCACCTATGCGTGCGGCAAGATCGACCTCGAGGCCCAGCGGCTGCTGGATGTTACCAAAGAAAGCCTGCATCGCGGCATTGAGATGGCGTGCGGCGGCAATCGGGTAGGGGATATCGGTCACGCTGTACAGTCCTATGTCGAGGAGAACGGTTTCTCCGTCGTGCGTACCTTCGTCGGCCACGGTGTCGGCAAGGAGCTGCACGAGGACCCGGAGGTCCCGAACTTCGGCAATGCCGGACGCGGTCCGCGTCTGGTGCCGGGCATGTGCATTGCCGTTGAGCCGATGGTATGCCAGTACAAGTACGCGGTAAAGACGCTGAAGGACGGCTGGACGGTCAAGACGTGTGACGGCGGCCTGGCGGCTCACTTTGAGCACACCATGGCCATCACCACGGCTGGCGCCGAGGTCCTGACCCACGGCTGGGAGGAACCCGGATGGACTTTGTAAAAGGCCAACTGGTCCGCTCGAAAGCCGGGCGGGATAAGACCCGCACACTGGCTGTTCTGGCTGTGGAGGAACAGATGCTTCTGCTCGCGGACGGGGACCTGCGCAAGCTGGACAACCCCAAGCGCGAAAAAGAAGCAGCACGTTGCACCTACGACCACCGTTCTTGAGAACGAGCTTCTGAAAAGCGATCAACAACTCAGGGATGCGATCCGCGCCTATGACGCGGCGCAGAACTGACGGAACCCTTCAAGGAGGCAATCAGCTTGTCTAAAGAAGATGTCATCGAAGTAGAAGGTATCGTTCGGGAGGCCATGCCCAACACTGTGTTCAAGGTTGAACTCCTCAACAAAGAGGGTAAGCCCAACGGCCATGTGGTTATGGCTCACATTTCCGGCAAGCTGCGGACCAACTTCATCCGCATCCTGCCCGGCGACAAGGTCACGATGGAAATGTCTCCCTACGACCTGACCAAAGCCCGGATCACCTGGCGTTCCAAGTAAGAAGCGCCTTGTGTTATAAAGGAGGTTAACATCATGAAGGTAAAACCTTCCGTGAAACCCATTTGCGAGAAGTGCAAGGTCATCAAGCGCAAAGGCCGCGTGATGATCATCTGCGCCAATCCGAAGCATAAGCAGCGTCAGGGCTAAAGGTCCGCGGAGCATTCCGCGGAAACCGTACCCAAAACGCTTGGGGGCCAAGTGCGTAGATTCCCGGCGCAGGCCCCGACCAGGACATGGGATGTTACTAATGGAGGTGCTTTATGGCACGTATTGCTGGTGTTGATCTGCCTCGCGAGAAGCGGATCGAGGTTGGTCTGACTTATGTTTACGGCATTGGCCAGTCCACTGCCGACGAGATTCTCGCCGGTACCGGAATTAACCCTGATACCCGCGTCAAGGATCTGACCGCTGATGAAGAGGCCAAGATCCGTGACTACATCGACAAAAACAACATCATGGTGGAAGGCGACCTGCGCCGTAACGTCGCGCTTGACATCAAGCGTCTGACCGAGATCCAGTGCTACCGTGGTGTGCGCCATCGCAAGGGTCTTCCCTGCCGCGGCCAGCGCACTAAGACCAATGCGCGTACCTGCAAAGGTCCCAAGCGCACTGTCGCTAACAAAAAGAAGTAAGGAGGAACTGAGACATGGCTGCTAACAAAGCTACTGCGGCAAAAACCCGCACTAAGAAAAAAGAGCGCAAGAATATCAGCGCCGGTGCTGCTCACATCCAGAGCACCTTTAACAATACCATCGTGACCATCACCGACACCCAGGGCAACACCGTTTCCTGGTGCAGCACTGGTGCGCTGAACTTCCGTGGCTCCCGTAAGAGCACTCCTTACGCTGCGCAGAGCGCTGCTGAGGTCGCTGCCAAGGCCGCCATCGAGCATGGCATGAAGACCGTTGAGGTCTACGTTAAGGGCCCCGGTTCCGGCCGTGAGAGCGCTATCCGCGCCCTGCAGGCAACCGGCCTGGAGGTCACCATGATCCGTGACGTGACCCCCATCCCCCACAATGGCTGCCGCCCGCCCAAACGCCGCCGCGTTTGATTGAAAGGAGAACATGAGATATGGCTAAGAATACCCAACCTATCGCTAAGCGCTGCCGTGCTCTCGGCATTTCTCCTGCTGTTATGGGTTATGGCAAAAAGACCACCAATCGTAACCCCGGCGGCCAGATGAGAAAGAAGAAGAGCGAGTACGCCACCCAGCTGAACGAGAAGCAGAAGGTCAAGTTCGTCTATGGTATCCTGGAGAACCAGTTCCATACCTACTACGAGAAGGCCTCCCGCATGCCCGGCCAGACTGGTGTCAACCTGCTGGTCCTCGTCGAGCGCCGTCTCGACAACGTCGTCTACCGTCTGGGCTTTGCCAAGACCCGCCGCGACGCCCGCCAGCTGGTTTCCCACAACCACTTCACTGTCAATGGCAAGCGTGTCAACATCCCCTCTTACCAGGTCAAGCCGGGCGATGTGATCGAAGTCATCGAGTCCAGCCGTTCCTCCGTCAAGTTCAGCAAGCTGCTGGGCGAGGAGGCTCCTGTCGTGCTGCTGCCCTCTTGGCTGGAGCGTGACAAGAACGCCCTGAAGGGCACTGTCACCAAGCTGCCCGTTCGTGAGGACATCGATGTGCCCATCGCAGAGCACCTCATCGTCGAGTTGTACTCCAAGTAATCCTCTTAACTGTTTTCTACGATTTTTTCCAACCGAACCGGTGCCTTCGGGCATCGGCTTAACAAGGAGGGTTTTTTATGATGGAGATCGAACGCCCCAAGATCGAAACGGCTGCCCTTTCCCCGGATGGCCGCTACGGTAAGTTCGTCGTCGAGCCCCTCGAGCGCGGCTTCGGCACGACCTTGGGCAACAGCTTGCGTCGTGTGCTTCTGTCCTCTCTGCCCGGTGTGGCTGTCACCAGCGTCAAGATCGACGGTGTGGTGCATGAGTTCACCACCATCGAGGGCGTGCGTGAGGATGTCACCGAAATCGTCCTGAACCTCAAAGGCATCGCTGCCAAGATCTACGGCGAAGGCCCCCAAGACCGTCCGCGTGGAGGCCGTCGGCCCCTGCGAGGTCACTGCCGGCACCATCAAGGGCGGCGACGACCTCGAGATCCTGAACCCCGAGTGGCACATCGCCACCCTGGGCGAGGGCGCTAAGCTGGTCATGGAGCTGACCTTTGACAAGGGCCGCGGCTACGTTCCTGCTGAGAAGAACAAGCAGGCGCTGATCGAGAAGAACGACATCAGCACCCTGCCTGTGGACAGCATCTACACCCCCGTCCTCAAGGTCAACTACACGGTGGATCGTACCCGTGTGGGCCAGATCACCGACTTCGATAAGCTGATTATGGAAGTCTGGACCGACGGCACCTGCAATGCGCAGGAGGCCCTGAGCCTGGCGGCCCGCGTGCTGACCGAGCACCTGAACCTGTTCGTGAACCTCTGCGATGAGACCGGCGAGACCGAGATCATGGTGGACAACGACGACCAGGGCCGTGAGAAGGCACTGGAGATGACGATTGAGGAGCTGGACCTGAGCGTCCGTTCCTTCAACTGCCTCAAGCGTGCCGGCATCAACACGGTTGGTGACCTCATCGGCAAGAGCGAGGACGAGATGATGAAGGTCCGCAACCTGGGCCGCAAGTCTCTCGAAGAGGTCATGGCAAAGCTGGACAGCCTTGGTTTCTCTCTGACCAAGGAAGACGAAAACTAACCCCCCCGCGACACGCGGATTCTATTGATAAGGAGTGAATCGAAATGCCCGGTACCCGTAAACTCGGTCGTGCCACCGACAGCCGCAACGCTATGCTGCGCGCTATGGTGACCTACCTGTTTGAGAACGGCAAGATCGAGACCACCGTTACCCGCGCCAAGGAAGTTCGTTCCATGGCCGAGAAGATGGTCACCCTCGGTAAGCAGGACGATCTGCACGCAAAGCGTCAGGTCTTCTCCTACATCACCAAGGAGGACGTTGCCAAGAAGGTCATTGATGAGATCGGCCCCAAGTACGCTGACCGCAATGGCGGCTACACCCGCATCTACAAGACCGGCCCTCGTCGCGGCGACGCCGCCGAGATGGCTATCATCGAGCTGGTCTGATTAGTCAGATAACTTGATAAAAAGACACCGCTTGCCTGTTGAGGGTAAGCGGTGTTTTTTTATTGGTGACGATATGGTATACTGTAGGGGCGGATTCCATATCCACCCGCCTGTTTTCGCGGCAGCTGCGGGGCAAATTTTTTGCGGTAGGGTAGGGGCCGGGCATGCCCGGCCCGCTTGTACCGTCCGATAACAGCATATAAATACAGGAGGAACACGATGCAATACACCAAAAACCCTTACGACCAAAACCGGCAGCGAGCTTTATCTGCGCAATGGTGACGCACCAGACGGGGATGCTGCGCTGGCAGTGTTTAACAAAACGCACGCGGAGACGGAATACCTGCTGACTTACCCCGACGAGAGCAGCATGACTGCCGAGCAGGAAGCGGAGTTTCTGGCCCAGGCAACGAAGAGTGCGCGGGAGATCGAAATTCTGGCGTTTGTGGACGGCCAGCTGGCCGGGACGGCGGGCATCAGCGCGGTGGGGAAGCCGTGCAAGCTGGTGCACCGTGCGGAATTTGGCATCGGCATTTTGCAGGCATACTGGGGGCAGGGGATCGGCTATGCCCTGACAGCGGCGTGCATCGACTGCGCCCGGCAGGCCGGGTATCTGCAGCTGGAGCTGGACGTGGTAGCGGACAACGCACGGGCGATTGCGCTATATAAAAAAGCTGGGCTTTGTGGAGTATGGGCGCAACCCACGCGGGTTTCGCAAGCGGAATGGGGACTATCAGGAATTGGTGTACATGAGGGTGGAGCTGTAAGCCGGGGCGAGCGTGCAAAGCACCTCCGGCCATCGCTTCGCTCGGCCACCTCCCCACGCTGTGGGGCAGGCTTTTTATCCTGCAGGAGAGCAAAAAAGTGATGCAGCAGGGGGGTCGGCACCTCGGCGTCCCGTCAGTGTATGCCTGCCGCAAGGTC
>ENA-OQES01000930-OQES01000930.1-human-gut-metagenome-genome-assembly--contig:-NODE-930-length-11714-cov-2.127557_pt1 | contig 11714 bp, 18 predicted proteins | sample MGYA00242798_ERZ504641 | MGnify/ENA primary metagenome ERZ504641 (study PRJEB26092, sample SAMD00036327) | human gut metagenome | host: Homo sapiens | study: EMG produced TPA metagenomics assembly of... | reverse complement strand
GCTGATCCTGTGACTGATCGCTGTCATTTTCCTGTACCATAGAAGCCTGCACATTTTCAAAAAATGAGCTGTTTTTTGCACTGCTTCCAACTATACAGGATAGTAATAAAACGATCACGCCAAGAAGGAGGCTCTTCTTATTCAATCGCATTACCTTACCCTTTCATATAGCTTTTTGGATTATACTTTATTAGTTACTAATTCAATCTAGTCTATCATACCTGTGTAAAGATTGCAAGTGTGGGATCTGCTCATGTTACGAAAGCCTTCGGTGTAAGTTGCGTAAGCCCTTCGGTGTAATGGTTTCGTCGACGGACCAAACTCAGCAGGTTCCTTTTATGTTCTTTCTTATCATACATTACCTTTTGGAAATGACCTGCTTCAAGTGTCCGTCTCGTGAAAGCCATTCACCTTCGGGCTTTGCCGCAATATTGGCTTATCCATTAGCTATAACACGTTTTACATAGTATCCCGTGTAGGACTGCGGGCACTCTGCCACTTCTTCCGGCGTTCCCTGCGCTACTACTGTTCCTCCGCCGTCTCCGCCTTCTGGTCCCATATCAATGATATAATCAGCTGTCTTTATTACGTCTAAATTGTGCTCGATTACAATTACTGTATTGCCGTTTTCTACAAGCTTCTGCAGCATTTCTGTAAGCTTGTGAACATCTGCAAAATGAAGTCCTGTCGTCGGCTCATCTAAAATATAGATTGTCTTTCCTGTACTCTTTCGGCTTAACTCAGTCGCCAGCTTAATACGTTGTGCCTCGCCGCCTGAAAGCGTTGTGGATGGCTGACCTAATCGTATATATGAAAGACCTACCTGATACAATGTCTCAATTTTGCGGTAAATAGACGGAACATTTTCAAAAAATGTAAGCGCCTCTTCTACAGTCATATTAAGCACATCATAAATGCTCTTTCCCTTATATTTTACTTCCAGCGTTTCTCTATTATAGCGTTTTCCCTTGCAGACCTCACATGGCACATACACATCAGGCAAAAAGTGCATCTCAATCTTTACGATACCATCACCGGAACATGCCTCACAGCGTCCACCCTTTACATTAAGCTAAAACGACCCTTATTATAGCCTCTCGTCTTTGCGTCAACTGTTGAAGCAAAAAGATCACGGATCATATCAAACACGCCAGTGTAAGTTGCCGGATTAGAGCGCGGTGTGCGGCCAATCGGGCTTTGATCTATATTTATTACCTTATCAAACTGCTCTATGCCCTTAATCTCTTTATATGCACCTGGAATTGTTCTCGCACGGTTTAGCTGCTTTGCAAGCGCCTGATACAAAATCGAATTGACAAGGCTGCTCTTGCCAGAACCAGATACACCAGTTACACATGTAAAGACTCCCTTAGGAAAATTCACTGTGATATTCTTTAAATTATTTTCCTTTGCTCCCACTACAGTCAGCCAGCCCTGCGGTTCTCTTCTTGTATTTGGAACTGGAATCTTAAGCTCACCGCTCAAATATTTTCCAGTCATGGATGCCGGATTTTTCATAAGTTCTTCTGCCGTGCCTGCTGCAACAACCTGACCGCCATGTTCACCTGCACCAGGTCCAATATCAACTACATAATCGGCAGCACGCATTGTATCCTCATCATGTTCAACGACAATAACAGAATTGCCAAGATCACGAAGATGCTTTAATGTGCCAAGCAGCTTGTCATTATCTCTTTGATGCAGACCAATGCTTGGCTCATCTAAAATATAAGCCACGCCAACAAGACCAGAGCCAATCTGTGTTGCCAGACGAATACGCTGTGCCTCACCGCCTGAAAGCGTACCAGTTGCACGCGACAGGCAAAGATAATCAAGACCTACATCAATCAAAAACTGTACGCGTGCTCGGATTTCCTTTAAAATCTGCTCACCTATCAGCTGCTGCGTCGTGGTAAGCGTCAAATTAGATAAAATGATGCAAGATCACGAATAGAAAGATTTGTCACCTCATAAATATTTTTATCTGCCACTGTCACAGCAAGTGATTCTCTTTTCAGACGCATGCCCTTACATGTAGAACATGGTGTGATGCGCATAAAAGTTTCGTACTCTGCTTTGATTGTTTCCGAACCTGTCTCACGGTAACGGCGCTCTACATTTTTAATTAAGCCCTCAAATACAATATCATACACGCCTTCTCCGCGCTGTCCCTTGTAGCGCACCTTTACACTCTTATTAGTTCCATTTATCAAAATATCATGAATTTCTTTGCTGTATGACTCAAATGGCACGTCTAGCGTGAAATGAAACTCCTCTGCAAGCGCATTTAAAATTGCTCTTGTAAAGCTGCCTTCATCGGTACATGACTGCCATCCAGGCACAATAATTGCCCCCTGATCAATGCTAAGCGACTGATCCGGAATCATAAGCTGCTCATCAAACTCCATCTTATAGCCAAGTCCAAAGCAAGTTGGACACGCACCAAATGGATTATTAAAGGAAAAGCTTCGCGGCTCAATCTCATCGATGCTTATGCCGCAGTCAGGGCAGGAAAAATTTTTGGCTAAACGTCATTGGTGTTCCATCCACAACCTCCACAAAAGCAAGACCATCTGCCAGCTTTAGCACATTTTCCAGTGAATCGGCAAGACGCTTTTCAATACCCTCTTTTATGACGAGACGATCTACAACAATCTCAATATTATGCTTTATATTCTTATCAAGCGTAATCTCCTCTTCCAGATCATACTGACTGCCATCAATGCGCACACGCACATAACCGCTCTTTCTTGCCTGCTCCAAAACCTTCTCATGACGGCCTTTCTTTCCGCGCACAACAGGTGCAAGCAATAAAATCTTCGTGCGCTCTTTAAGTGCCATCAAACTGTCTACCATCTGATCAACAGTCTGACGGCTTATCTTTCGGCCACAGACAGGACAATGTGGAACACCAATACGCGCATATAAAAGACGAAAATAGTCGTAGATTTCCGTTACGGTACCTACCGTAGAACGCGGATTTCTATTAGTAGATTTCTGATCAATGGAAATGGCCGGCGGCAGACCTTCAATACTTTCAACATTTGGCTTTTTCCATCTGACCTAAAAATTGTCTTGCATAAGATGAAAGCGACTCCATGTATCGCCTCTGCCCCTCTGCATAGATTGTGTCAAATGCAAGTGAGGATTTTCCTGAACCAGACAATCCAGTCAACACAACAAGTTCATCTCTTGGAATATCCAAATCAATGTGCTTTAGATTATTCTCTGCTGCACCGCGGATTCGGATAAATTTCTTATTTTCCATATTTATTATTTATGCCTTTCTTTTAATCATCTAAATATTTTTTCAGATTTCTCATCTGATCACGAAGTTCTGCTGCTGCTTCAAAGTTTAGCTCAGCTGCTGCCTTATTCATCTGTTTTGCTACCTTTGCAATCAGCTTTTCGAGTTCCTGCCTGCTCATTGATTCTGGATCCTTTGCAAGCTTCTCATCAGCCTTCTCTGCTGCCTTTGAGATTGAAATCAGATCACGGACAGCCTTCTTTATAGTAGTAGGTGTGATGTTGTGCTCTATGTTATACTCATTTTGAATCTCGCGTCTTCTTTTTGTCTCCTCAATTGCATTTCGCATAGAGTCTGTTATCGTATCAGCGTACATCACAACATGACCTTCGCTGTTTCGTGCTGCTCGTCCAATCGTCTGAATAAGTGACGTCTCTGAACGCAGAAATCCTTCCTTATCAGCATCTAATATCGCCACAAGCGCGATCTCCGGAATATCAAGACCCTCTCTAAGCAAATTGATGCCCACCAACACGTCAAACACATCAAGACGCATATCGCGAATAATCTGTGCGCGCTCAAGCGTATCAATATCAGAATGCAGATAGCGCACGCGAATACCTGCATCGCGCAAATATTCCGTCAAATCCTCTGCCATTCCTTTTTGTTAAAGTCGTGACAAGCACTTTACTTTTTTGACCGCAGCGCTTTTTCTAATCTCGGCAATCAGATCATCAATCTGCCCCTCAACTGGACGCACCTCAATCGGCGGATCTAAAAGTCCTGTCGGACGTATAACCTGCTCTGCACGCATCATCTCATGCTCACCTTCATAATCGCCTGGTGTTGCCGAAACAAAAAGCATCTGGTCAATCTTGCTTTCAAATTCACTAAAATTCAAGGGGCGATTATCAAGTGCTGATGGAAGACGAAAGCCGTAATCTACCAGTGTATTTTTTCGTGAGCGGTCTCCTGCAAACATACCGCGCACCTGCGGAAGTGTAATATGAGACTCATCCACAATAATTAAGAAATCATCTGGAAAATAATCAATCAGCGTAAACGGCGGTGAACCGGCCGGAAGCCCTGCCAGATGACGCGAATAATTTTCGATTCCAGAGCAAAAGCCAGTTTCTCTCATCATCTCAATATCATAATGAGTGCGTTCTGAAATTCGCTGTGCCTCCAGCAAACGGTCATTTCGCTTAAAGAAATCTACACGTTCCTTTAGCTCTTCTTCAATATCAGTTGTTGCGCGAAGCATCTCCTTTGGGTCAACAACGTAATGAGAGGCCGGGGAAAATTGCGATATGCTTTAGACGGCTCCTTACCTGTGCTGTCAACGGATCAAACTCACTTATCTGATCAATTTCATCACCGAAAAACTCTACGCGCACTGCAGTCTCACCCTCATTTGCCGGAAAAATCTCTATGACATCACCGTGCACCCGAAATGTACTTCGGTGAAAATCCATATCATTTCGCTCGTACTGCATCTCAACAAGCATTTTTGATTACTTCATCGCGATCCTTTATCATGCCTGGACGAAGTGATAAAATCATATCCTTATAATCAACGGGACTTCCCAAACCATATATACATGAAACAGATGCCACTACGATTACATCACGCCTCTCAGAAAGTGCTGCCGTCGCAGAAAGCCTTAATTTATCAATCTCCTCATTGATCGCAGAGTCCTTCTCAATATACGTATCAGATGAAGGCACATAAGCCTCAGGCTGGTAATAGTCATAATATGAGACAAAATATTCAACTGCATTCTCTGGGAAAAAATTCCTTCATCTCACCATATAGCTGACCGGCAAGCGTCTTATTATGGGAAATAATCAATGTTGGCTTATTTAATGCCTGAATGACATTTGCCATAGTAAATGTCTTTCCCGAACCAGTTACACCGAGAAGTGTCTCGAACTGACTTTCCCTCTTTCAAACCCTTTTACAAGCTCCTCAATCGCCCTTGGCTGATCGCCAGTCGGTGCATACTCAGACACCAGTTTAAAATGATCCATATTCTCGCCTCCATCGTACATTACTTTTTACAGTTCTGTATTCATATGCTGCTTTTGCTGTTTGCGGTACCTCAAGCACACCAAAGCGCCACAGCATAGGGTAGATATAAGAAACACCGCGAATATCGCCAAGCGCTTTAGGACGATCTGCACTCTTTATTTTCATTGCATTTGAAAATGCCAGTCTAATGCTGCTCCACGCCAATGACTTACTGTTTTCCCGTCTGTCAATCCATAACTCCTTTGTCAGTTCTCCATTTCGTCCACGCTTAATCGTGTAGGAAAACGGAAGACCTGACACAGTCTTAAACGGGCAGTTCTGGCAATCAATTACAAGCTGCCACAAAAGCTCACTTGCCTGATTTTCATCACCTACCTTAACAGCTTCAATTAATTTTTGTTTAAGCTTCTCGTCCATATGTCACCCTTCTTATATTATAAATACTTGTAACTATTCAGAACCCCATTCACAAAATCGCATCTTCGATGTTTCTAATTTTGCATGGCTCTGAATAGTTACACATACCTCATCATGATCGGAACAAGAATGTTCATATCAATTGGCTTAGAAACATGGTCATTCATACCTACAGCAAATGCCATCTGCTTGTCCTCCGTAAAGGCATTTGCTGTCATCGCAATGATAGGAATTTGTGCCTTATTTTGATTTTTCATTCTGCGAATTTTCGTAGTAGCATCATAGCCATTCATGACAGGCATCTGAATATCCATAAGAATCATCGCATAATATGAATCATCTGCCTTTTCAATCATATCAATACACTCCACACCATTACATGCCCTCTCTATAATGCAGCCTTCCTCTTCTAGAAGCTCCGTTGCAATTTCTGCATTAATATCATTGTCCTCTACCACCAAAATTCTCGCACCAACTAAGCTGGCTTTATCATGAGTTCCTTTATCCCGCTTTGCAACTGATTCCTCTTTTGATGCAATTTTGCATGGGATAGTTACAGTAAATGTAGAGCCGTCGCCAATTTTACTTTGCACATTAACACTGCCATCCATCAGCTCAACAAGCCTTTTCACGATACCCATTCCAATGCCGCTTCCTTCTACACGGCTTATCGTTGAATTGCGCTCTCGCTCAAATGGTTCATAAATATGCTTTAAAAACTGATCTGACATACCAATTCCATTATCTTTTACAGTAATAATAACATCGCACCAGCCATTCTTTTTTGCCAGGTGCCTGCGAAATATCACAGTTTATCACACCTCCTGTACTAGTATACTTAATTGCATTGCTTATGATATTAATGAAAATCTCTGATACATGAGAAACATCCATGTAAACATACGGATAAAGCAAATGCTTTGTCTTAGTAATTATCTGTTTCTTTTCTTCCGCCTGATTCCAAAAACATCATAACCCATGTTTCAAAATCTGCGCCGATATCTGAAATTACATATTCCATTTCTGTTTTATTATTTTCAATTCTTGCAAGATCCAGCACATCATTAAGAAGAGACAGCAAATTCTGGCCGCATGACTGAATATTTTTCATATATTTTTTAAGCCTTTCTGTATCATCTATATGCCTAGATGCCAGATCTGCATATCCTATAATTGCATTCATTGGCGTTCTGATATCATGCGACATATTAAAAAGGAACGTCGATTTTGCATTATTTGCACTTTCAGCCTTTCTACTGCCACCTGCAGCTTTTCATTAAGCTCCTGTGTGTGTATTGCTGCCCTCGTTGCAATAGCCTCGGCCTTTCTTGCCTTTCTTAAAAGCACAAGAATCACAGTCATAACACTTAAAACAGTAACGACACTTACAATAGATACTTTTAACAGATTGTGTTTTATATAATCTCCCAATGTTATTTTTCTTGAATTGTTCTCATACATGGCAAGTGAGCTCGTAAGCATATTATTTGGCATAGCCTTAAGCGTTTTATTTAGTATTGCCAGAAGATTTCTATTTCCGCTTTTAACTGCAAAGGCTGCTTTCTCAGAGTATAACAACGGCACACTGTAAAAACTTGGATCCCTGCTGTATTTTGATGCAAGAGTTACACTAGATATAAAGAAATCGGCCTCTCCAGACTTCACTGCTTCTGCCATCTCTTTGTCTGTATTATATTCTAAAATTTTCCAATGAGGATAATAATATTCAATATGTTCCATGAACGACAGACTGTCTTTTTGTATTGCAACACGTTTTTCATCATTTTCATTAAAATGAGGCTTATTCGTGACTGCTACCAAATTATATGTCCATGTTGTATTTGTACATGCGAAATGATATTTCTCCATCACATTTGGATGCTGATAGAAATGAAAAATTCATATCAATCTCTCCAGCTTTTAGCGCTTCTATCTCTTCTTCATAGCTGTTATATCCCATAAGCGTAAATGTCAGTTCTTGTTTTCCAAGACATTCTACTGCATACTGAACATAATCAGTAATTGCACCAGTAAGTGTCCCACTTGACGGATCCATAACGCTCGCGCCAACATCATTGGCCAAAAATCCCATTCGAATTGCACCATGTTCTTCCAACCATGATTTTTCCTCAGATGAAAGAACAGGTGTATAATCCGATGAAAAATATTGCCTGTACAAATCTGACATATAAAAATGGCCGTTCCTCCTCCAACTGGTGCATGACAAGATCAAGCTCTTTTTTTCATCTCTGGATGATCCTTATTAATTGCAAAATAAATATTTGATTTGCCAATTCGTGTAATAATTGAGACATCTTTATCAGCCCAAAATGGTTCTTCCAACGAAATAAAACAGTCAATCTCTCCATTTTCCAGTTTTGCCAGTGTATCTTCTTTACTTTTTATATTTATGTGTATTGTTTTCAGTCCATTTTTTAACTCCCATTCATTCAACATCGCTTCTGGCTTTGCGCCTATAAGGACACCAATACGCTTTCCATTCAATGTCTTAAAATCAGCAGAAGAAATATCGTCGCTTAAAAAATTCTGCATACAGATAATATTTCTCTATACCCATAGGTCCGTCTGAAAACAGCATCCTATCTGTGCGTTCCTCTGTATAGGCAATATCTCCTAAAATGTCTATTTCACCATTTTGGAGTTTTTCAATGCTATCATTCCAATTACAGGCTACATACTCAAATTTCCACCCGGTATAGCCTGCCAGCGTCTCTAGCAGCTCATAACTATACCCCTTTCGCATCCCATTTTCAGTTACATAATTAAATGTATCCCCAAGTGTGCCCACGCGAATTATTTTTTCTGGTGCCTCTTTTTCAGCTGCATTTACCGTTGTAAAAAAATGCTAGCAGCAAGGCTGCACATACAATCATATATTTGACTTCTTGGCATACAGTAACTACATATTTTTTCATAGTCATCTTTTTCATCAGTCTTTCCTCATGATCTAATACTTTTTTCGTTCTAAGTATACTCGGTCACATGGTGTTTTGTCAATTTCCTTCACATTAAAAAATGGGCACGACCCTAATTGAGTCATGCCCTGCTTTAAATACTATTCAGAACTTATTCGCAAAGTTTTGAAAATGCATCAGCAACAAACTGAACTTTTGTTCCGACAATTACCTGTACGGAAGTCTTTCCAGGCTTGATTACTCCTGCAACACCTGCAGCCTTGATTGCCTTATCATTTACTGCAGTCATATCTCTTACTTCAAGTCTAAGTCTTGTTACACAGTTGTCGATGCTTACGATATTTCCCTTGCCGCCGCAGCCTGCAAGAATCTTCTTTGCGATTTCTGTGTAATCATCACTTGCTAACTGAACATTCTTTTCTTCCTCAAGATCATCATCTTCTCTTCCAGGAGTCTTTAAATTAAACTTCTTGATTGCGAAGAGGAATACAAAATAAAATACAACGAATGCTGCGATTCCAAGCGGAATGATCAGCAATGTCTTCTGAGCTGCCGGAAGTGTAGATGAGAACAGAAGGTCTGTAGCACCTGCTGAGAAACTGAATCCTGCACGGAAGCCAAGCGCAACAGTAACAATTGTGAAGATACCATAAAGTAATGCATAAATTACATACAGACCAGGTGCAAGGAACATAAATCCAAATTCAAACGGCTCAGTAACGCCGCAGACAAATGAACAAACTGCTGCAGAAGCAACAAGTCCGATTGCAATCTTCTTCTTTGCCGGCTTCGCACACTGAATCATTGCAAGTGCTGCACCAGGAATACCAAACATCATACATGGGAAGAATCCTGACATGTACATTCCAAGGCTCCATGTTACATCTGCAGATGTCTCACCTGCCCAGAAGTGCTGCAAATCACCAAGACCAATAGTATCAAACCAGAATACGTTGTTTAATGCGTGATGTAATCCAGTTGGAATTAACAGACGGTTTAAGAATGCGTAGATACCAGCACCTACAACGCCCATACCTGCAACTGCATCGCCAAGTGCAACAAGTGCACTAAACAGCAATGGCCATACAAATAATAAAACAGCCGATACGACGATAGAAACTAAACCAGCAATAATAGCAACGCAGCGCTTGCCGCTGAAGAATGCCAGCCAGTTCGGAAGCTTAGTGTTCTTGAACTTATTGTAGCAAGAAGATCCGATAACACCAGAAAGGATTCCGATAAATGGGTTTGCAATCTTATTGAATGCAAGTGTCTTAGTTGCATTGTCTGCAATTGACGGAATCAATGTGGTAACAACACCAGTAGAAAGAAGTGTTGTGATCATAAGCCAAGATGCCAGAGCGGCGATTCCGCCGGTTCCGTCGTTCTTTTCTGACATACCGACACCAACACCGATTGCGAAAAGAATTGCCATGTTTTCAATAAGAGCTGATCCTGCCTTTACCAAGAAGAATCCGATCAAGTTTTTTATACCCTCGACTTCTCCTCCCTGCATCGTCGCCGGACATAAATAATAACCGATGCCCATGAGAATACCACAGATTGGCAGCACTGCTACTGGAAGCATTAATGCTTTACCTAGTTTTTGAAGAAATTTCATATATTTCTCCTCCTTTAAATTATACTTAATTGAATCACTCCAATCAGTTTCATGAGATTTTTAAAACTGCCTCATCTAGTAAGACATCGCCTTCCTTTTGAAGACTGATCTTTTCATAATCATCTGTATTGCAGATTAAAACTGGCGTAATTGTATTTAATCCAGCTTCCTTAATCTTATCCAGATCTACGTCCATCAAAAGATCACCCTTCTTCACCTTGTCACCAGCTGCAACATGCGCGGTAAATGGTGCGCCCTTAAGTGTAACAGTATCCAATCCGATATGAATTAAGATTTCAGCTCCCTGGCTGCTAGTCAGCGTAATCGCATGAAGTGTATCAAATACCATGGTCACTTCAGCATCTGCCGGTGCATACACTTTTCCCTCGGTTGGGATCACTGCAAAACCGTCTCCCAATAACTTTTCAGAAAAAGTTGGATCTGGAACCTCTGTCAAAGGAACTACTTTTCCTTTGCAAGGTGCATAAAGCACATTTCCCTTTTCTTTTCCCTTAAAAAAATTTGAACATAGCGTCTCCTTTTCTTTTCGCCAAAAAAGTGTTTACATTTGTATTCCGCAGTTACCATTTATTGAATGGTATTTTGCATAATTTTCGCACGTTCTTTCCTTAGCATTTATATATATTTTAGCCACTAGTTCCTGCTTTGCCAACAGTTTTGTCGTTATTTTTCCCATTTTTATTTATTTTATGTACTATTTTGACTTGTTTTTGTCTTTCATCTCCTTTAATCCATCTATATGAAGTGCCTCTAGCTTCTCATAAGCTGCAGTCTTTTCAATAATTGTATGAATCAACTGCTCTAGCTGCTGACCTTTCCTATAATCTGCCGGGGCAAAATAACGTATTCTGTTATCACGCATCATACGATAGACTTTTCTTATTGCCAGTGACAGGATTGTACACGCCAATTGCATGACCGCCATATGTGTTTACAAGCTTCATACTCGGAATATCTGTATCACTGTCGCCAATATAGACAATATTTCTAAATGGTACTCGCATTTTGTCTGCTGGAAAAATAATCATTTACTGCAGTATCATTTACATCAAGTATTCCCTTTTCTATGCGAAATCAAAAAACTGTGTTTTGCTCGTATAATTTACTGCCTGTGCCGGCCAAATTGCCACACCATTTCATCATAATAAAAGGCACTCGCATAAATCTCTTCAAAGGAGCCGCGCTTTGCAATCTTAGTTCCTTCTATCATCTCCTTTAAACCTGAGGAAATAATATAATGCTCTATAATCACTCCATTTTCATCACCATACTGGCGCACGCGCTCAAACCACTCATCTACACCTGGAAACAATTCCACCTTCGAACCATACTCCTCAAGTGCCTTGCGGCTCAAATCAAAATGACCTTTTCGCCTCGCGAACCATCTTATACATATAAGCAAGATTTGAATCCATGCCGTTTGCTCTTGCCATCTCGTTT
>ENA-OQES01000929-OQES01000929.1-human-gut-metagenome-genome-assembly--contig:-NODE-929-length-11714-cov-3.101925_pt1 | contig 11714 bp, 10 predicted proteins | sample MGYA00242798_ERZ504641 | MGnify/ENA primary metagenome ERZ504641 (study PRJEB26092, sample SAMD00036327) | human gut metagenome | host: Homo sapiens | study: EMG produced TPA metagenomics assembly of... | reverse complement strand
TTACTATTTGTCACAAGCTGCTTTGCAAGGCCGTGATATTTTGTTTGATCAGAATGGCAAATACAATTTGCTTATTCGTAAAATGTTGGAAACCGTATATACAGAGTATCAGGGAGATCGTACAGATGTGAATTTCGTCAATTTGGAAACTTATCTGAAACGCATATGGTTTTCTAACGGAATTCATCATCATTATGCTTCAGATAAGTTCGTACCAGGTTTCACTCCGGAATTTTTTAGGGATGCATTGAATAGTGTGGATGCATTGAAGTTACCTTTGGGTAAAGGGGAAACAGTGGAAGAACTTTGTGAAGAAGTCTTTCCGGTGATTTTTGATTCTGAAATGATGCCTAAACGTGTGAATCAGGCAGACGGGGAGGATTTGGTCCTGACTTCGGCTGCAAATTATTACGAAGGGGTAACCCAGAAAGAAGCGGAAGATTTTTATCATAATTTGAAGAATCCGGATGATATGATGCCGGTAATGTTTGGTATGAACAGCCGTTTAGTGAAGGAGGACGGAAAAGTACAAGAAAAGGTCTGGAGATCTGGAGGATTGTATGGGCAAGCCATTGATAAGATCATTTATTGGTTGGATAAGGCTCTTGGTGTGGCAGAAGATGCAAAACAAAAAATTAGTTATCGAAAAATTAATTCGATTTTATAAGAATGGGGACTTGAAAGATTTTGATGAATATTCTATTGCGTGGGTGAAGGATTTGGATTCACGCGTGGATTTTGTTAACGGCTTTATTGAAAGTTATGGAGATCCGTTAGGACTGAAAGCTAGTTGGGAGTCCATTGTGAATTTTAAAGATCTGGAAGCAACCAAGCGCACGGAAATTATCAGCGCTAATGCCCAATGGTTTGAAGATCACTCACCTGTAGATCATCGGCTTTAAAAAAAAGGAAGTGAAAGGTGTGTCGGCCAAGGTGATTACAGCCGCTATGCTCGGGGGGGGATTTGTATCCTGCTACAGCGATTGGGATTAATCTCCCTAATTCCAACTGGATTCGTAGTGTGCATGGTTCTAAGTCTGTAACCATCGGAAATCTGACTGATGCCTATAATAAAGCGGCTCATGGTAATGGATTTACAGATGAATTTGTTTGCGGTGCCGAAGAGAAAGAATGGATAAAGAAATATGCAGATCTTACAGGGGATTTACATACTGATTTGCATGAATGTTTGGGGCACGGTTCTGGCCAGTTGTTACCGGGAGTAGATCAGGATGCTTTGAAAGCGTATGGATCTACGATAGAAGAGGCACGTGCCGATTTATTCGGTTTGTACTATCTGCCGGATGACAAAATGGTAGAGTTGGGGCTTACACCGGATGGAGATGCCTTTAAAGCAGAATATTATACTTATATGATGAATGGTCTGATGACCCAGTTAGTCCGCATCGAGTTAGGTAATATGGTAGAGGAAGCACACATGCGTAACCGCCAGCTCATTGCGCGGTGGACATTTGAGAAAGGTGCTGCAGATAAGGTGGTTGAACTGGTTAAGAAGGATGGGAAAACGTATGTGAAGATAAACGATTATCAAAAATTGCGCACTCTGTTCGGACAGTTGCTGGCTGAGATACAACGCATTAAAAGTGAAGGAGATTTTGAGGCTGCCCGTAAATTGGTCGAAAAGTATGCGGTGAAAATAGATCCGGTTTTGCACGCCGAGATATTGGCACGTTATGAAAAACTTCATCTGGCTCCTTACAAAGGTTTTGTAAATCCTGTATATGAGGCCGTGACAGATAAGGATGGAAATATTATAGATGTAAAAGTATCTTATAATGAAGGTTACGCGGAGCAAATGTTACGTTATAGCAAAGAATTTGCGAATCTTCCTTATAGAAATGAATAAGAATAAATATGGATGTACGCGAAACAATAAAGGACATAAAGGGGCAATTCCGTTTGTTTATGAATGGGGTGGTTTCCCAAAGTATGCGTGAGAAGGGATTAGACTATAAACTGAATTTTGGCATCGAACTTCCGCGTTTGAAAGAAATAGCAGCTCGTTATGTAAAAAAATCATGAAGTGGCGCAAGCTTTATGGAAAGAAAATATCCGTGAATGTAAAATTCTGGCGGGAATGTTACAGCCGGTAGAAACATTTTATCCGGAAATAGCTGATATATGGGTAGAAGATATGCGCTATCCTGAAATAGCGGAACTGACTTGCATGAGTTTGTTCCAATATTTACCTTATGCTTCGGAGAAGGCTTTTGAATGGATGGCCGATGAGCGTGAATATTTTCAGTTATGTGGCTTTATGCTGATGGCAAGGCTGTTGATGAAGGGAAATCAGCTGACTGAGCGTTCGGAAGCTGAAATTTTTGGATCAGGCAATGGCCACTTTACAAAGCGAGGGAGTGCTGCCCCGCAAAGCAGCTGCTACTGCTTTGAAGAAGTTTGCCGTTCAAAGCAAGGAAAATGGCAAAAAGGTGAATCGGTTGTTGGCTCCATTAACCAAATCAGATAAGGTAGAAATAGCTTCTTTGGCTGGAGAAATAAAATTAGAAACAGAATATTGGCATTAAACTTTCATGTTATCATAAAAAAGGCTTAACTTTGACGGCGGAACTGAAATCTGTGATGGAAGAGAATGTGAAAGATAAGGTAAAGCAGATCTTGACAGAATATCTGCAGGTTAACGGGCATCGGAAGACACCTGAACGATATGCTATACTCGATACTATCTATTCCATTAAAGGTCATTTTGACATTGATACGCTTTATAATTATATGGCAAATGAAGGGAAATTCCGGGTAAGCCGGGCTACTCTTTATAATACCATCATTCCTTTTTATCGATGCAAAATTGGTTATTAAAACTCAGTTCGGCAATTCTTCCCAGTACGAGCGTGCGTACAACAATGAAACCCATCATCACATGATATGTACGGAATGTGGCAAAGTGACCGAATTTCAGGATGAGAATCTGAAACAAGCCATTGCCAATACGAAACTGAAGAAATTTCATGCCTCGCACTATTCCTTATATATCTATGGTGTATGCAGCAAGTGTACTTGGGCCAAGCGTAGGAAGAAAAAAGATAAGTAACATAAAACGAAGAAACATGAAAGTAGATGTCTTGTTAGGTTTGCAATGGGGTGATGAAGGCAAAGGAAAGGTTGTCGATGTTCTGACTCCCCGTTATGATGTGGTAGCTCGTTTCCAGGGAGGTCCGAATGCAGGTCATACACTGGAATTCGAAGGCCAGAAATATGTGCTCCGTTCCATTCCTTCCGGAATATTTCAAGGAAATAAAGTAAACATTATTGGTAATGGTGTGGTACTGGATCCGGCTTTGTTCAAGGCTGAGGCTGAGGCTTTGGAGGCTAGCGGACACCCCCTTGAAAGAACGTTTGCACATTTCAAAGAAAGCTCATTTGATTTTGCCTACTCACCGCATTCTGGATGCTGCTTATGAAGCTGCTAAAGGAGATGCCAAAGTGGGAACTACCGGAAAAGGTATAGGTCCTACTTATACTGATAAAGTGAGTCGTAACGGTGTACGTGTAGGTGATATCCTTCATAATTTTGAAGAAGTGTATGGAAAGGCAAAGGCACGCCACGAACAGATCTTGAAAAGTCTGAATTATGAATATGATATAACCGAACTGGAAAAACAATGGTTGGAGGGTATCGAATACCTGAAACAGTTCCATTTGGTGGACAGTGAACACGAAATCAATAATCTTCTGAAGTCGGGTAAGAGTGTGCTTTGTGAAGGTGCGCAGGGAACGATGCTTGATGTTGATTTCGGTTCTTATCCTTTTGTCACTTCTTCAAATACTATTTGTGCCGGTGCTTGTACCGGTTTAGGTATCGGTCCTAATAAAATTGGTAATGTATACGGTATCATGAAAGCGTATTGTACCCGTGTGGGGGCAGGTCCTTTCCCTACCGAACTGTTTGATGAAACTGGTAAGAAAATCCGCGATTTAGGTCATGAATATGGTGCGGTGACAGGTCGTGAACGTCGTTGTGGCTGGATTGATCTTGTAGCTTTGAAGTATTCTATCATGGTAAACGGGGTGACTCAGTTAATTATGATGAAGAGCGATGTGTTGGATGATTTCGAAACCATCAAAGCATGTGTGGCTTATAAAGTAAATGGTGAGGAAATTGATTACTTCCCTTATGATATTAGCGAGGGGCTGGAACCTGTATATGCGGAGCTGCCCGGATGGAAGACTGATATGACCAAGATGACCAGTGAGGATGAATTCCCGGAAGAATTCAATGCGTATGTCACTTTCTTGGAAGAACAGCTGGAAACCCCGATCAAGATTGTTTCGGTAGGTCCTGATCGTGATCAGACTATTGAACGCTATACGGAAGAATAATAGAGAAGAATCTTATAAGATAAAAAGAGATGCTGTTTTCCTTTGGAGGCAGTTTCTCCTTTTTTTGTATACATCTATCTGTTTCTGTGTATATTTGATAAAATTGTAATATCTATAATGATACCCATGTAAGATAATATATCTTTCGTCTTTATCGTATATCTTTCCGGTTACTATTTTAAGATGTGTGTGGAGCATCAATTGTGCATTATTGCGTATTATTGTGCCAAATCGCGTCATTCCGTCTGGGTTTCTTTCTATATTTGTCATCAATGAAAAATATCGATATGGCATTACAAACAACCGGATTGGAACTTTTTCTACTTGAGTGTGGATTTCTCCGAGAATGATAAAATATTGTTGGTGGAACAAGAGTTGGGCTACATTGCTTGTATTGCATTTATTGGCACGTATTTACCACAAAGGATGTCTTTGCTGTTGGAGAGAGGATAGGTGTCTGCTTTTTACTCGCAGATTGTCCGAAGGATGTACGGCCGATTATGTACAGCAAGTAGTGGATGCACTGTTGGAACGTGGATTTTTTTAGTAAAGCCCAATACGAAAAAAATGGAATTCTTACTTCGGAAAGTATACAGGACCATTACTTTGAGGCGGTACAACAACGGAAGTGTGTAGAGGTGAGTACTGATTACTTGTTGATAGAGATTTCAAAATACAAGAATTTGTATGTGGATGGTAGTAACGTAGGCATTTCAACGGAAAATGTGGACATGAAAACATGAAGTTACAAAGTAAAGCAGAGCAAAAAAGAAAAGGACTCCTCTTCATTTTGTTCTCCAGAAAAGAAGAGGATTTTTGCGGAGAAAGAGACTTTTTCTTCTATTCCTGTAGATGGAAAATGCAGAAATGCTTCCGGACCAGTTGAAGCTTTGCAGCAGTGAGGGATAGGAGATAAGATAGTAGGGTACTGTGATTATGGTGTGATAGGGCATCCGATATGGCAAATATTAGCTGATATGCGTATGTCAGTTGGAAGGCTATACCAACTGTTAGCCTTTATTGGGGCGCGCCTGCGAGTTTGACCGATTAGAATTTAGTAGATTGATAAATACTGTAATTGTGTAATAAAGGAAAACGATTGATCGTTTTATGGTTCATATAAGTAGGAAAATAAATAGAATATTAAATAGATAATAGCCTGACTTTTTAGAGTGCTGATTATGCTAATGGTAGAGTATAAGTAGAAAGTGACTGAAAAAAATATTCATAATATATTGTGTATCAAGTAAAACGGGGGGAAATAATATAAGTATGGTGGACTTAATGAATAGAGGAGAACGGTAAGCATAAGTTCTTTTGGAACTTAGTTCTATAAAAGAGGAAAGTACAAGAATTCATTCTTATAAAAACGCCTAAATATTAGTCGTTCCAAACGATATTCAACTGTTAAAAGAGTAATTTCACACAAAGGACAAATAGTTAAATAAATAAAAAACAAGGTACTTTATTTGGAACAAGATATCTGAAGAAGAAAATGATTATCTTGAACAATTTTCATGTATTTCAACATCATTTTATACTAAAATAAAATAATTACCTTGCATCTAACAAATATAACAACTAAACAATACTTATGAATAAAAAAATATCATAGACAAAAAATAATAGACTTATTCTTTTATTTTTAATAAAATTTTATATCTTTGCAATATTATTGATAAAATGAGTTCCAAAAGAACTTGGATAATGTTTAATTAAAGAGAGTGAGTATGAAAGAAAAAGTGTTAATGTTACTAGCTTGTCTGTGGTTGGGTATCGGCTTCTCTATGGCTCAAGCGCCTAAAACAGTTGCAGGAGTTGTAACTTCTGCGGATGATGGTGAGCCGATAATAGGTGCGTCTGTTTTAGTGGAAGGGACTACTATGGGAGCAATTACGGATGTGGATGGCAAGTTTGCTATCAATAATGTTCCTACAGATGCCAAAGCGCTGATTGTTTCTTATCTGGGTATGATTACTCAGCGAGTTGGAATTCAGCGTGGTACTATTACTGTAACAATGAAGTCGGACACAAAAGTGTTGGATGAAGTGGTTGTAACTGCTCAAGGATTGAACCGTAAACAAAAAGCGTTGGGTTATTCTACACAAAAGGTGGCAGGTGAGGATCTAACTATTTCACGACAGACCGATTTGGGTAATGCTATGGCCGGTAAAGTGTCGGGAGCACGTTTTATAGGTGGTGCCAGTTCTGGTTTTGATGCAGGTACTATTATTTTGCGTGGTGCAGGTTCCATTCCTTCTTCGTCCCAGTCGGATAATCCGGCCAATGAACCTATTTATGTGGTAGATGGTGCTATCACTAACAAAAACTCTATCAATATGGATGATGTGGAAAGCATAAACGTATTGAAAGGTCCCGCGGCTACTGCCCTTTATGGTTCGCGTGGTGGTGCAGGTGCTATCATCATAACTACTAAGGCGGGACAAAGTGAGAAAGGGTTGCTTGAAGTAAGTCATACATTGCAGGCCGAAACTTACTATAATCATTTCAATATGCAGAAGCTGTATGGTGGTGGAGGATATGGAGGTACGGAAAAAGGTAACAGGGCTCAGGATATTTATGATTTGTATAGTGGTGATATTCCCGGTTTGCAAGGTGCTTATGTGTACGATTATAATGAGGACACTTCTTGGGGAGCTGCATACGATCCGGCTGTGAAATATGTCACTCCGTTGTCATTAGACGAAACCAGTGGTCATTATGGAAAACCAGCCACTTGGCAACATGGATTGGATTTGAGAGATCTTTATCGGACTGGTGTAACCAATACAACCAACGTTTCGTTTTCAAAGAGTGTGAAAGATTTTAATACCCGTGTTTCTTTCACCAATAGCTATCGTACTGGTGTGCAGCCCAATTCGGATGCTATTCGCCGTTTCTTAGGGTTCAAGACAAATTTCAAACCCACACCGTGGATGAATGTGTCATTGGATTATAAATATACTTATCGTCAGGATCATAATGCTGCCGAAAGTGGATATAACGGTTCACGTACCGTTTTGCAGGAATATACCCAATGGGGACAGACCAATGTCAATTTAAAAGATTATAAGGACTATAAACGTCCGGACGGATCATGGAGGACGTGGAATATCAACAGTGTGAATAATCAAAGTGCTGCATTCCATGATAATCCGTATGCTTTATTTCATGAATATAATCATCGCACCATTTATCAATGGAATGTATTCAGTGGTGATGTGTCTGTGGACCTTCCTTATAACTTGAAGGCAGGGGTACGCGTAAATGGTAACATACGTGGTTACAAATTGGAACGAGAACGCCCTTCAGGATCTATTAATTTCCGGTCAAATTATCGTCAGGATCAAAGCAGTTTGATTGATTTGACTGTACAAGGACGTTTAACTTGGGGACAATCAATTTTTTAAAGATAAACTAACGGTAGACGCAGCTCTTTTTGCAGAAGCACGTGACTATACGTACGATAATTTATATGCATACACCAATACGAATTATGATTTGTCTTTGGACGATTACTATAAATTTGGCTGCTTCATCGGGTACTATTGCTTTAGCCTATAATGAGAAAACACATTACAAAGAACGTAGTGTTTATGCCACAGCTACCATGGGCTGGGATGATACTTATTTTCTTGACGCTTCTGTTCGTAACGATATGTCTTCCACATTGAGTCCTAATCATAACAGCTATTGGTATGGTGGCCTTTCCGCTTCTGTCCTTGCTCACAAATGGGTGAATGCAGAATGGCTGAACTTTTGGAAACTGCGTGCTAGTGCGGCTCAAGTAGGTACTACGCTCAATGCTTACAATATTTATCCTACTTATTCGCTGGATACCAGTTATGGTTCACATGTTACAATGTATGAACCTTCTTCTCAGAAAAATTATAATATCGAGCCGTCTATTTCCACTTCGTATGAAATAGGTACGGAATTCCGTTTGTTCAATAATCGTTTATGGGGTGATTTCAACTATTATACCCGGGATGACAAAGATCAGATAATCTCCGTAACCTCTGCTCCGCAATCGGGGTATTCCACTCGTAAGATGAATGCTGGTTTAATTCGTAATCGGGGTGTTGAATTGAGTTTGGGCGGGATGCCTGTTTCCACTAAGAACTGGAAATGGGAAATGAATTTCAATATAGCGAAGAATAGTAATAAACTGGTGGAACTAGCTGATGGAGTGGATTCTTATTCTATTTATTGGACTTCATTCACAACTCGTTTGTATAATTATGCTATGGTTGGTAAATCACTTGGTGTGATAACCGGTAATACATGGGAACGTGATGACAATGGCAATATAATCTTCCATGAATTGAGTGCTTCGCAGAAGGCGTTGTATGGTGGTGAATATGTACCTACTTACAATCAGAACACACTAGATGAACTGGGTAACTTCCATCCGGATTTCACTGGTGGTTTTCAATACTAGTATCAGTTTTAAGAATTTCCGTCTGTCGGCTAATATTGATTTCTCTGTAGGCGGACAGATTGTATCCTATACTAATATGTGGGGTAGCAGTAGCGGTATTCTTGATAAAACAGCTGAACTTAATGACCGTGGCGTCAATGTTCGTGAACCGGTAAGCAAAGGTGGTGGTATCCACATGACTGGTGTGGATCAGAATGGCAATAAGGTAGATACCTATGTCAATGCTAAACTATATTATACCACAGCTTCCCGTGTATGGGAAGAATGGGTGTATGACCGTACTTACGTGAAACTTCGTGAAGTGTCATTGTCGTATGTTTTCCCGTCACAAACTTTGAAGAAACTAAATATCGGTCTGAGTCGTGCCAGTGTGGCAATTAATGCTTCCAATCCATGGTTGATCTACTCAGCTTGTCCTAATGTGGATGTGTCTGAAATTGGTATGGGATATTTTGAAGGTGGTAATGCCGCTGCAACCCGTTCGATAGGTTTTACCGTTAATCTTGCTTTTTAAACCATAAAACGAAGAATCATTATGAAATATATTAAATTATTACTTTTATCTCTGAGTTTTGCAGCAACATTCACAGCGTGTGATATGACTGACTTTGGCGATATTAACAAAGATCCCAATGAACCGTCGGAGGCTAATACTGGTATGTTGTTTACATACGCTTGTACTTATGTGAAATACTTCTCTATGAACTCAAATTATTATTACCCGTGGACGCAAATGTATCCGGGGTATATGTCCGAGAAAAATAATAATCAGTATGGTGCGTTTGGCGGACCTACTATGAGTACAAGTTCTTATTATCTTTATCCGTTGAAGAACTGCCAGAAGATTATTGACTTTAATAGTGATGAGGCTGAAAAAGGTAAACCTGCCATTGTACAGTTTGGTGATAATGCTAATCAGATTGCGGTTGCACGTACATTGATGGGATTCATCTATATGCACCTTACAGATGCTCTAGGGCCACTTCCTTACACAGAAGCATTTCAGGCAGGTGAGGAAAATTTTACTCCGGTATTTGATTCACAGGAAACGATTTATGCTAAGTTAGATGCCGATTTGAGGGAAGCGTATAATCAGTTTAATGAAAGTGGCTCGTTGAGCACAGCCGACATCCTGTTCGATGGTGACATTCGTGCATGGAAGAAACTGAATGCTTCTACCCGTATGATGCTTGCTATAAAACTGGCAGATGTGGATCCTGCCGAAGGACGCTCGCGTTTTGCTCAAGCTTACGCTGATGGCGGTATTGAAGAAAATGCCTATAATTTGAATTATACTTTTGAGGCCAATACTGTGGGATATTTATATTATAATGGCGTAAACCATAATTATAATTTTGTTCCTAATAAGTATTATGTAGATCAGTTGAAGGAATTGAAGGACAACCGTCTGTTCTCTACTTGTTCGCTGATTCCTTTTGGCAAGACACAGGCAGAGGCGGGCGTGACGGATGAAGACCTGAAGAATTTTGATAAATACCAAGGTATGCCTTTGGGTATTGAGTCTGCAGATGTGAACACGTGGAATAAAGTCTGCTGTTTTTATAATCCTTCTCTCACACAGGTAACCTCTACTTTCCCTATTATTACTGCTTCTCGTATGCTACTTATCGAGGCTGAAGCTGCTCAGCGTGGCTGGATTCAAGCTGATCCTGCCCAACTCTATGCAGCCGGTGTGAAGGCATCATTTGAACAATGGGGAGCCGAAGGTGTTGATGAATATTTGGCACAGGAAGCAGTTGCTTATACGGGTACTGATGCTGATAAAATTAATAAAATTGCTCTTCAGCGCTGGATCAGTGGCTTCATGGCTGATGGTTTTGAGGCATGGTCTGACTGGCGTCGTTTTGATATTCCGAAACTAGAAGTCGGTCCGGTTTGTACAACGATTGATCACATCCCTTATCGCCATCAATTTGATAGCGAAATTTATCAAGGTAATCTTGAAAATTATGAAGCTGCCGTGAAAGCAGATTTGAATGGTGATGATAGCCGTGAGCAACGAGTCTGGTGGAATAGAAGATAAGATTTGAAGTATATAATTCTCTTTAAAGTTTCGTTTAAATATAGGGGTACATTCTCAGTGATGAGAGTGTCTTCTTTTATTGAAATAAATTCAAAAAAGTATATAGGATAAACGTTAGTTAAGACTAGGTAATTCATAAATTGCCTCGATGGATAGATATACGTATTGCTTTTTCTTATTGACTTTTGTTGTGTTCGGTTGGGTGGCATTTGAAGAATGCTATTGTTGGGATATTGAATTTTTATGAAGAAATTCTCCTGTTTTAAAGCATAAAAAAAGGGCTATCTATCCCAGACAGCCAATCTTTTGTTAACCTTAAATCTAATACTATGAAAAACACACTGCAAAGATACGGACTTTGTTTATAATAGCAAGTTTTTAGTCTGTATTTCGCTGTTTTATAACATGCTTTATAAATATATCGCACCTTGTTAACAAATTAATTTAAAAATGTAAAGTTTTGTTTATTATGACCTTTCGGACTTTTTGTCTTATGAATGATAGAAAGAGGGCAAATGAAAATAAAAGTATGTGATAGCTGTTTTTCTATTTCTTATTTTATATCTTTGATGTCACTTTACTGATTGAAAAAAATTAACAGTTACTTTATGAAAAAAGTCAGACAGTTTATTGTATTTGCTCTTTTAATTAGCAGTCCGTTGCTGTTACACGGACAGGAAACGTTTCTTTGTGGAAAAGAATCATGTAATAAAGGTTATATCCGGCATCCATGGTATGGAAAAAAGGGTTGGTTATATAGGAGACTCGATAACTGATCCCAATTGTTATGGAGATAACATAAAAAAGGTATTGGGGATTTTTTGGAAAGAATGGTTGGATATCACTCCTTATGTGTATGGAGTGAGTGGA
>ENA-OQES01000928-OQES01000928.1-human-gut-metagenome-genome-assembly--contig:-NODE-928-length-11719-cov-2.682453_pt1 | contig 11719 bp, 25 predicted proteins | sample MGYA00242798_ERZ504641 | MGnify/ENA primary metagenome ERZ504641 (study PRJEB26092, sample SAMD00036327) | human gut metagenome | host: Homo sapiens | study: EMG produced TPA metagenomics assembly of... | reverse complement strand
GCTCTATCTTCTTTGACATTGCAGAAAGCGGATATGTTCGATATACGGCTGCGTTACACGTCACGAATGAAGTCGCAGTACAGCACTTTTGCTTTACTCGATTCTTCGGGACTGGTTGAATATGGACAACAAACCGCATGAAATCAGCCTGAAGAAACTGAGAGAACAGCTCGGTGCGATGGAAGCCAGCTATGACGTTTATAAGAACCTTCGCAAGCGAGTGCTTGACGTTGCGGTGGACGAAATCAATGCTGTGTCTGACATTATTGTGACTTACGAGCCAGTCCTTGTGGCACGAAAAGCTGTGGCAGTCAAGTTTAAGCCCAAAATTAAAGCGTCTGAGATGTTGATTGAAGCACAGGCAAGCGAAGTACCGGTCGAACCTCAAAAAGCCGTGAGAAAGCCCCGCAGAAGCGGATATGAGGATTTCGACTGGTCTGTGTGTGACGAACTAGAAAAGCAGGACTGCATTGACGTGGCGAAGGTAGTTGAAAAGTGGATGAAGAAAGAGCATCCAGAAATCAAGCTGCCAAGACGCAGAGAAGCGGTTTACGAAACGGTAAAGGCTGCGTATAAGGACATCCTGTCTTTGGATAGGTCTCCGTTCCCGGACAGACCGGTTGGTTATCTGATTAGAAGCGTGGACAAGGCAGGTATCGTAGACAGATATATGCCAGCGTTCTATTCCATTGAAGCGTTTAACAGCAAATAAAGGAAGGATGATAAAATGGCAAAAATTATAGCTGTCGCCAACCAGAAGGGCGGCACAGGAAAGACCACCACAAGCACCTGTCTGGCTGGTGCGTTGCAGTTGCTTGGCAAGAAGGTCTTGCTGGTGGACTGCGATGCCCAGTGCAACGCAACGGACACTTACGGAGCACAGACAGAGGACGTGTGTACTCTGTTCGATGTAATGACCCGGCAGGGTACAGTAGAGGAAGGAATTCAGCACTGCGAAGCCGGTGACATTCTGCCGTCAGACAACGCATTGAAGGACATTGACGAGCAGCTTGTCCGGGACATTGGTAAGAACTTCCGGCTGCGTGAAGCCCTTGAAAGCGTGTCTGAGCAGTACGATTACATCGTTTTGGACACTCCCCCGCAGCTCGGTCTTGCGCTTGTAAACGCTCTGATCGCCGCCAACAGCATCATCGTTCCTATTACAGCAGACCGATATGCGCTTGCCGGATTGAGCCAGCTTTCGCAGACCATTGGTGATGTTCGCAGATACTTCAACCCGACTTTGAAGATTGAAGGTCTGCTTCTGAACCAGTACAAAAGCCGTGAGAACCTGTCCAAAGAGGTCGTGGAGCAGCTTCCTGTGATTGCACAGAGCATGGGAACAAGGCTGTTGGACGTGAAGATTAGACCGTCTATGGGCGTTCGTAAGGCGCAGGCAGAACGGCACAGCCTGTTTAGCGGCGACACGGCAAAGAGTACCAGCGCAGAGGATTTCAAGGCGTTGGCGAAGATGATTGTGGGAGGAAAAAGTAAAAAATGAGCGGTGGACATTGGGATTATCAAAATGACAGCCTTGCAAATGCTATTTACCAGCACTGCTATCCAGATTATGACCTTGCAGATGAACGGTAAAGAGCTTTCGATTATTGCACGAAAAGAAAATCCGCTTGGAGACAAAGATTTGAGTATGCTTCTGTACGATTTGCTCTGTGATTTTGCATAGCTGTGATTGGTACAGAAGTGGCGACATTGATAAAGAGCAGTATAAGAAAGATGTACAGTATTTCAAGGAAAAATGGTTATGGAGCAAGGAATGGATTAGAGTGAGCGACCACTACCCCGAAATGGTGGATGTAAATGGAGAACTTGAAAGCAACCCCGTCCTCGTTGCATCGCCGTTGACGGGAACAGATATTGCACAGTGTTACTTCTATCCAGAAGACGGTGGAAAACCTATTTGGAAAACAGATTGGTGTAATAATCTTGGAGCGACGCATTGGATGCCGTTGCCTGAAGCTCCATCATTTGATGATTCGGATTTTGAGGAGGCTGATGTAGAATGAAATCAACCAGCCAAAAAATCCTCTGGCTTGCATTGGCGGGTTTGATTTCCAACCTAATTTTTTCGGAACCAGTATTAAGCCGAAGTGAGCCAAAGGAAGAAGAAGTAAGCCAAACAAGCCGAATAATGCCGAACGAGAGCAAATTAAGCCCAGTGATGCCACAGACAACTATGCACAGCCGAGTGAGGCGGAATTAAGCAGTATTAAGCCGAAGCAAGCCAAAGGCAGCAAAAGTCAGCCGAGTGATGCTGTGTTAGGCGAAAGTAAGCCGAAGAAGCTGAAACAGGCGAAAGAAGTTCAACGTCTTATCGAACAAGGCGATGTGCCAGGCGCACTGGCTGAAGCTGGCTTGACAAAGCAAAAAATTCCCGATGCCGGAATCGCATCAAGGTGTTGCAAGCGGTGACGGCAAGCGTTCTAAACGCATTACCATCCTTATGAGCGAGGAAGAACGCAAGTATATCAACCGTGAAGCCAGACGGCACGGAATGACGATTGGACAGTTTGTGTACGCTCTGGCGGTTGCGGCGGCAGAGGGAAAGATTGAATTGGAAGATTTCTTGGAGGATTGACGGATGATTGCTTATAGACCTCATCGTGGTTCTTTGAAAAACGCTCTAAAGGAAACAAGAGTGTTTGCCAATGAATACGAAATGAAGCAGAGAATTGCAAATGAATGGAACCTAACCTGTGGGAGAAAAGAATTGAACCCAGATAATATCGTAATTTCACAAGACGAATATTCCGATTACAAGAGTGGGTGGCAGAGGGTTCACGATGTTTGCGTCACGAAGATTGGAAACAGGAATCTCGTGGATGAGTTAGGGGCAGTTCAATGTATTGGATACTGTTCGTATGACATTTCAAACGCCCCTAAAATCGGGCAGTGGATAAACGCGAAAACGAGATGCCAGATGAATACAATCCGTATGTTATTGGATTTAGCCAAGACGAGTATGACGTTGAGATTGTTGGATACAAGCAGGATTTTGGCGAGTGGCGAGATAAAAGCGGAAAACCGCACAATATTACATATTGGATGCCGTTGCCTGAACCTCCTGTAAAATATTGAAATAACAAAGGGGCAATATATGGAAAATTTCTATTGGGTCGGAATCGAGTACGATGATGATAAAAAAGTGCGGTCGCCTTCAAACTCCGCTCGTTTTGTTTGCAAACAGCAAAGAGGAAGCAAAAGCAAGAATTGAGCGAGAAGTTCCTGGAAAGTTCTCCGTTGTTAACGTGGTGGAACTCGATAAGAGCCTTGTATTCCATCTATAAGATTTATTTGATATAAAAGAAAAATCTGTGCTTTGGGAATAAGGAGGGAGAGATTATGCGTACATACAAGCCACGCAAGCGCAGAAGCAAAGAGGAACAAGCTAAAATAAACGCAGAGGTAGCAAAACGTAAAGCAAAACTGGCTGAAAAAGTACAATACTGACACGCAAGTATTACAAGGGTATTCCTGTTGAGCTGATTGTAAGAGAGGACTACGGTTGCTACAAAGCAAAGCGTTTCAAAATCAATGGAAGCAATCAAAACGTGTGGATTCCAAACTGCTATCTTGAAGATGACGGAACAATTAAGGCGAACATGAACATTGATTTTGTATTCCGTAAGTCTGTAAACCAGTTAAACAAAGCTGGAATCACGCAAGCGATTATTGGTATAAAACGTAAAATGCCGGAAGCAGATGTGCCAAATCTCAAAAGAACCATGCAGAAAATCGGAGATAAAGGAGGAATTACATGGGCGTAACCATAAAATGCAAAAAGACAGAACGTGAAATGGATGTGGGCTATTTCGGGTTTTTCAAGTTGAGAGCGAAAGTTGCAGAACTTGTTGATTCGGAAGTCGGAGAGCACTATAAAAAAGCTTGATGGCATTTTCGATATGCCGTCTCCCGAAAAAGAACACGCTCTTGAATCGTACAATGACAAAACGGAAACGATTGATTGAAAGCAAAATGCTTCCGATTAAAATTGCAGATTTCCTTTATCAATCGGACTGTGACGGAAAAAATCCGATACGGTGCCTGCAAGGAAATTTTGAAGGTTATAGGTGATTATGACGATAGCATTATTTACGGATATGCAGGTAGAGAAAATCCCGCAAAGTTCAAAGACTTCAAAGAAATCCTTCAGGATTGCGTAGACAATAAGTGCTTTATGATTTGGAGATAACAATAACCCCTGTGTAGCCGTTAAAAACTACACAGAGGTTCTGTTTTACTTATCAGCAATGCAATCCCAGTAGAGATATGCCTTGCCGTCCACAGCGTCCGTGTCATCAAGGAACGCCTTTGCCATGTCAGCGTAGAAGCCCGGAGTATCAACAGACTGGCGCTTTGCGACTTGACAATAATCCGAGTACATCATGTTCATGACTGCCCAGAAATCATTCGGGTCACAAGTGATATTGCGCTGTTTGGCAACGTCCTGTGTCTGTTCCAGCGTCCAGTGACAGCCCTTCGTGCCGTCAGCATTTACCATGCTGTCGCACCATTCCTCCGCTTCATCGTGGGTGAGGTGCTGGCGCGGCATCTTGATGGAGCGGCTGTCCGCACTGCCATGTTCGTACTGTCCAGACCGTTTATCCCAGTCGCCGTTCTGCGAGAAGCCGATTTGCGGCATCCTGCGCCCGTTCTCTACGTCAGGGTAGCGGGGGATAGGGTAGGGGCCGATGTAGCGGTTCTCCTCCTGCGGATAGTAGGGGTAGCGGTCATTGACGTCTTCCAGCTTGCGCAGACGGCGTTCCAGCTCACGCTCCCTTCGGTCACGTTCTTCCTCAAGGCGGTCACGTTCCGGCTCACGATCTTTGTCGTGGTCACGGAGCATCATCATGCGGCGAAAATTGTTCTTGCCCATAATCTATACCTCCTCAAGAAATGGACGCGGGCGCACCGGCGTGGGAACGGCAGAAGTAGCCAAGATACTTGAATGTGCCGGTTCCGGTCGCAGACGTTGCCACACGGGTAGCGTAACGGGTGCGAGTGTGGATACTCTCAGCGGTTGCCTGAGCGCAGTTGCAGTCGGTCAGAGGGTATGCGGTCGCGCCTGCGCCAATGGTGATGACAACAGGGGCGTTGATGGTGGTCGTGTCCGGGATGCTCTGGGCAACCACGATGCAATACTTCTCTCCGTTCTGGTAAGAGCCAGCAGGGATGTTGATGGTCAGCGTATCGTTGGCGAACGTGACCGCCTGACTGATGACCAAGTGCGGGCAGAGTTTGCAGCTTGTTTTGCAAGCCATAATATTTTCCTCCTGAAAAAAATCAAGGGGCAGAGGTGTCTTAACCCCTGCCCCGATGGTTCACCCGGTGTTATCGGGGAGTGTGTTGGTTAGCAGCAGCCGCAGCAGTTCACGCCCACGTTGGGGTTTGCCACCTGATAAGCGGGAATCGGACGAGGATTGACCCGGTTCAGGATGGTATCAGTCTGCTGGGACATCACGGTGGTCAGAAGCGCATTCTGACGATCCTGAGAAGCCGCGAACTTGAGGTTCTGGTTCTCAGCGGTCAGAGTGGCGATCTTATCCTGCGTGAAGTAGTCCATCATGCTACGGAAGTTGGCGTTGCAGTTGTCCACGATGGCGCGGGCGTTGTCCGCGATAGCCTGCCGGGTGGCACAGTCTTCCGTTGCGATGGTATACTTCAGGTCGCCGATCAGCTGCTTGTTCTCGCAGCAGCAAGACGCCAGCTGCGTGGCGAGTGCGGTCTGGCCAGCCTGCCGAGCGTTGCCCTCCTGCATGATGGCAAGGCTGACGGCGTTGTCGCCGTTAGACACGCTGCGTTCCAGACCGTTCACGAGCTGTGCGTTCTGGTAGCCAAGCTGACAGATGGCGCTATTTACGCCCGCAAAGCCGTTCGCAATGTTGGCATTGATGCCGTTGATCTGCGCCAGCTGGTCATAGCCCAGAGAGCAGATACCGCTCTGGATGCCCGCCAGAGAACGGGAGGTATCCTGCTGATAAAAGCCCTCAGACAGAGCCGCGCGGGTGTCTGCGCCACCCTGACCAGTTGCGCCAGTGCCCACCAGATAGGGGATGTAGCTGTTCATGCCGTTGTCACCACCGTTCCGACCGTAGCCGTTTGTGCCCCAGCCGAAGATGATAGCGAGGATAATAACAGCCCACAGACCTTCGTTGCCGAAGAAGCCGCCGTTGTTATTACCGCCGTCCTGCCCAGCCAGATAGCCAGTTGCAAAATCGTCCATAACAAAACTCCTTTCAGTTTTGCGTTATGCCATCCCACCGCCGTGTGCGGTGGGCGAAGCCAAATAAAAGCGGTTTTTATCAAGTCCGCAAAACTGAGAAGCGTTTCGCTTAGAGGGATGCTTTACCGGGGCAGCGTCAGGTTCAGAGCACTTGCCAGTTGGTTCAGGTCGATGCCGCGCTCTTTTGCGAGGTTCTGTGCCATCGTCCTAAGCTGCGTTTCGTTCTTGCCCTGAATCAAGTTCAAACCCTGCATGATGGGGGCATTCTGCCCGCTCAACTGCTGGATAAGCCCCATCGGGTTCTGTCCGGCACGAGCCAGATTTGCAAGCTGCATGATGGGGCTGTGCGTAATCATATCAAACGGAGAGGACATTGTTATTCTCCTTTCTTTGCAGCGGCAGCGGGCTTTGAAAAGCTCTTCTGCCACTTTTCCAGTTCATCCAGCCTGCGGACGAGGGCGTTATACTCTTCAATGGGCACATACTGCTGTGTCGGTGCAGCGGTCTGCTGTGCCTGTTGTGCTTGCATCTGCCGCCATGCTTCCGGGCTGTAGAACTCCTGCACATAGGATTCGCAGGTGTCCGGGTTGAGCCGTTTGCAGTAGATCACGCCACTGCGCAAGTCTGGGCAGTAGGTCGGTCTACCGTACAGGTCGGACGGTATCGCCAAAAACTCCTCCCTGCTGGAAACAGGTCTGCCAAGCAACCAACCGCCATCTTGTGCCGACTGCTGAACAGGCTGCTGCCCATTCATCGGCTGCGGACGCTGCGGTTGTGCCTGTTGCATCTGCGTGTTGGGCAGGGAAGTGGCAAGCCCTACCGTGCCCATGCCGCCGTAAGGATTGACAGGCTGCTGCGGAACGTAAGGTGCTCCGGGTGCCGGATAATAGCTCATAAAACATCCCTCCTTGTGCATCCAGTGTACCGCATCAGCAAAAAGTGAAGGACAACGAAGGTACAACGAAGGACAAAAAAATGAAAACGTGCCCACACGGAAAAATTCCGCATGAGCGCTTAAAGATATAAATATACTTATATAAAATTGATGCAAAAATAGAAGGTTTTCGCCGCTTTATTTGCAAAAAAATTCCCCTGCTTTGCCTACAAAGTACCCAGCATGGAACGCAGGGCTTCGGAAAAGCAGGGGTTTTTCGTAAAATCAAGAGTGCACCGTCCACACAGGCCGGTTCACTCTCTACAAAGGCCATAGCCTTTCAAATCATAAATCGTATGGCGTATAATGCAAAGACGCATATACCGATAAAACCACACCTATAAATGCACTATGCCAAAACGGAAGAACGGCTTTTAAGAACGCTTGATGTCGCCCCAAAAAATTAATCAGAGCGAACAAAACACGGGACAAAAAGGCGATATATTTTATTTGCCATAATTCATATAAAATTCGTCTCCCGCATGGTACGCACTAGCAAGTAGGCGGGCGGGAGACTGTAATCATCAAAAATGCCTACTTCTGCTTATCGAAATTTTGATGTATGCGCAACTATTCAAAACCTGTTCAAGCATTTTCGGGCTTGCTATGGCTGGACTCGAACCAGCGACAACAGGCTGTGTCACGCCCTGCTCTACCAACTGAGCTACATAGCCTTTTCAAATATCCACCCTAATGTGCTTCTTCGATAGGCCGGGTGGATTTGTTGAGATAATTATACCACAAATCGTGAAAAAAGAAAAGCGGCAGACCCGAAAGCCTGCCGCTTCAATGCGTTTCGTGAGAAATCGCACCCAATTAGGATTATGATATCACACATCCAGCATTTTATCAATAATTTTCAGCCTATTGCCGATTGATGTCCGACAATACGGCACACGCGCTGCAATATCAACTTGGCATAGCTGGTCAACGTACCGCAACCGGGCGATTTTCCGGTCATACCTCCCAAGCGGCGCACGTTTTATCACAGCTTTTATCTGTTCTGCATTAAGCCCTTGCAACGCTGGCGGAAAGACTACACGAGCCGCCGCCACAGGCAGCACCGAGCCAGAAAGGCTGCGGCAGTTGTCCAGCGTTGCGCACCATTACGGGGGCGTTACCGAGATGGCATGTTTTCGTGAAGCCACGAAAGCATACGCAGACCATTTTCGTGATGTTACGAAATTGCTCTTGTGCGGCGAACATTTTGTTGGTGTCAACAAAATGCTCGTATGTAGTGCTACTCATGATGTTACTCCTTGCTATCCAAAACGGTTACTGCGTACACGCGGAGGTTTTCCAACTTTTCGATAACAGCCTTATAAGTTGCTTCCGTTGCGATGTGCGCGATGCGCTCCAGCTCGTTGTTCTCCTTTGATGCAGCGATAATTTCATCCGCAGATATGCGTTTCATGGATTCAATCAGATCGAGCAAATCTTCAATATTTACTGCGTTCATGCGTTATGTCTCCTTACTGCGTAATTTCCTCAGCGTTCGCCTTGTCCTTCGCATCCAATGCGTCGTAGTACGCCTGCGCAAGGGCTTCCACCTCTGCGATGTCGTCCTCCGTCAGCAGACCGCTGTCCAGATGGGTGTACGCTTTATCCAACCAGTATGCCACGTCGCGTCTTGCAGAAATCTCCCTTTTGATGGAGCGCAGGGTCAGGTCGTGGCGGGCTTCTTGTCTGCCAATGCCTTTTTCATCATGCTGACGGCCTTTTCGATCACGCTGTCCAGCACTTCATCGGTGATGAAATGGCTTCAGCCAGTCCGGCAGAGCGCCGCGCAGCGCGGCAAAGACCTGTGCCTTTTTCTTTGCGCCCTGACCGCTGCCCATGATGCTGTCCTCGGCGATGGTCACGAGTTCCTAGCGCCCAGCTCCTTGACGTACTGCTTGTAACCCAGCCGGATGGCACCTACGGCCAGCGCGGCAAAGCCGATGAGCATTAGTACCAGTGCGATCGGGTGCGGGGATAAAGTTAAACATTGCTTCCATGATTTGTTACTCCTTTCAGCAGGTAGTTGTTGATATCGGATTTGCTTTTTTGCATACCTTCGCGGTTATTGCCGGACAGCTGCGAGTCCAGAAGATTTTGCACGCCAACAAGGACGAGACGCATCTCTTCATCGAGGCCGTCAAAGCGGCGCAGGTCTCTTGCAAGGGCCTGTGCGTGCTGAAGCTGTCCCTGTTCCAGCACGCCAAAGTCTTTTTTTGCGAGCGTATCCATTCGCTTGTTCTGCGCATCGTCGGGGGTCCTGCGCCTTTTTAGATGTACTTGTGGATGATGTCCAGCACCTTGTCGATGGTGATGGCCGCAGCGCACAGGCTGCCCAAGATGCCCAGCACCCACAGTAAAGCTTCTTTTTCGGTCATTTACCCTCCCGGAGACGGGTCAGGCCCTTCTTGCTGATGATACCCGCATAGTCCTTGTATGCGTGGGACATGTCCACGTTGGTGGTCACACCGGGTACACGGGCCTTGCTGGTATACTGCCACATGCCAAAGGGCCAGCCGGGAGCGGGCTTCTTCGTCCGGTAGGCAGCCAGCCACACGTCGTATGGCTTCAGGGCTGCTCCGCCCATGTCCAGGAAGGTGCTGCCGAACCACAGGCCGGTGTAGAGCAGAGCGTACATGCCCCAGCTTTCCACCGTGCCCAGCATGTAAGCTGTCAGGTCGGTCAGCGCATCCTTGCCCAGCGGCTTCTGCACCTCGTCCTCGATGTCCACGGCCACCGGTAGCTCAAAGCTCCGGCCGGTGAGCAGCTTCTTGAAGTAGGCCAGCTCTTTGTAGGCCTGCTCCCGGTTGACTGCCTTGAAATAGCCATACACGCCGCAGGGGATGCCCAGCCGCTTGCACTCGGAATAGTTGCGAGCAAACTGCGGGTCGGTGTAGGGGGCACTGGGCCTGCCCGCTGCACTGTTGCCCATGGCGCGAATCATTACGCCGTCCACCTTGCCGCTTGCCTTGACCTTGTCCCAGTTGATCGTGCCCTGATGCCGGGACACATCCATGATTTCAGCCATAGTGTCCTCCTTACTGGGTGATTTCCTCAAAACCGCTCTTGATAAGAATTGCCTTGACCTTCTCCTTCAGCAGGCGGGGGCAGCGCTCGTACAGAGCCTTTGCATCCTCCATAGTCTCAGCAGACATAATCTCCTGTGCCCACAACATTGCCATCATACGTACCATCCTTTCTAATTTTTGTGTGATTTTATGCATAAACAATCTCGCTCATTTCAAGCAAGCACTGTTTCAACATCTCGTTTTCTTTTTGCAGCGCCGCTACCGTCTCCGGCAGCTTCTCTCGGGCTTCGGCCTTTTTGCGCTCTTCTTCCTGCGCGGCCAGCTCTTCGGCGGTGTAACGGATGTATTTCTGGATGGGAACCTGTTCCACCCATTCCTCCTGTGCCTGAACGCCGGGGCGGTCAACAATTTTCTGCACGTCCTTGCCACCGTTCGGATACTCGGTCACGGTCTCCCAGTGCCACTGCTCCTCCACGCCCTCTACGGCGGGGTGGGTGACTTCTTCGGTGCTGGTGGTCAGGTAGCCCAGCGTCAGGTCCGGGTTTTCCACGACCGCACCGTTCTCGTCAATGATCTTTATGGTTCGAAAACCTCCTTTCTCATGCCACGCGCTTCCAGATGTGCACATAGTAGGCGGCGGGCTGCACGGTATAGCTGCGACCGTAAATCGAATTCGAGCGGGAAGCATCAAAAGAATATCATATGCCGACCCTTCATATCCAGCATATCCACAAAAAGGAGAGCTAACCTCTGTAACTGCCAAAGCACCTATTGACGATATGGCGTTTTTATTACCGCGAAATGGTGATGTAATACCGTTATTTGAGGTTTCGCTTAAACTGCCCGTGATGTTCGGCAGACCGGCTTTTACCGTGGTGCCCGCTGCGTGGCTGCTGCTGGCACCCATCAGCACGCGGTCGGATGCGATCTCTTCCCATGTGCCGCCAAACAGGGCGGCAGGGCTGGTGGGTCGGTGCTCTGGTAGATGCTGCCCACGGGGTAGGCCGCCAAAGCACTGTCCGCAGAAAGTGTTCCGTCCGCATCGACCGTCAGACCGCTGCCAACCTTCACACCGCCCAGCGTGGTGGCGGTGGCAATAGGGAGCTTGATGCCTTTCAGCGCATCGCCAACAGCCTTTGCGTCAGCCGGGGCACCATCAACGCTCAGCGTCTTGTCGGTGCTCACGATGGCCGCAGCCCTGTCCGCTTCAGCTTTGGCAGAAGCGGCAGAGCTTCCCGCGCTCTTTGCGTCTGCGGACGCTGACCGTGCGCTTTGGGCCGCGCTGGTGGCGGCAGTCTGGGCCATGCTTTCGCTCTCTGCAGCTGCTGCGGCCTTTTCCGTCGCGGTGCTGGCTGCTCCGGTGGCGGTCTGAGCGGCTTGCAAAGCAGCCTGCTGCTGGCCTGTCACTTCCTCGGCGTACTGCTTGACGTACTCCATGCCCTGTGCGATGTCCTCACGGACTTCCACGCCGCGCTCAGCCTTACGGATTCCCGCAATGGCTTCATCAAAAGTTTTATC
>ENA-OQES01000926-OQES01000926.1-human-gut-metagenome-genome-assembly--contig:-NODE-926-length-11723-cov-2.697827_pt1 | contig 11723 bp, 11 predicted proteins | sample MGYA00242798_ERZ504641 | MGnify/ENA primary metagenome ERZ504641 (study PRJEB26092, sample SAMD00036327) | human gut metagenome | host: Homo sapiens | study: EMG produced TPA metagenomics assembly of... | reverse complement strand
ATACGCTTGAAGTCTTTGTATGCTTCTTCACCCAGGTCATCACGCGCAACGTAGCACTGGATGTTGCCCTTTAAATCCTGAACATTGCAGAAGGATGCTTTACCCATGACACGCTTGGACATCATACGTCCTGCGACGGATACTTCTTTGCCTTCCCATTCTGCATAGTCTGCTTTTACGTCCTCGCTGTGTGCGGTTACGTCATACTTTGTGATCTGGAACGGATCCTTGCCTGCTGCCTGAAGCTCTGCCAGTTTTTCACGGCGAACCTTCAGAAGCTGGTTGAGATCCGGCTCCTTCGCATTCTGCTGCTTTGCGTTCTGCTGCTCTGCCATCTTTTCCCTTACTCCTTCGTTCTTCTATAATAAATGCTGCTCTTATGATACTCTCTGGATCTCCAGAACCTTGTACTGAAGTACACCAGCCTGGGTTTCTACGTCTACAACATCTCCTACGCTCTTACCGATTAAAGCCGCGCCTACCGGAGACTCGTTAGAAATCTTATTCTGCAGGCTGTTGGCCTCGGTAGAACCAACAATCTTAAACTCCATCTCCTCGTCGAAGTCTACATCGTAAACCTTTACCTGGCAGCCGATGCTTACCTTGTCTAAGTCGATCTCATCTTCATCTACAACCTCTGCGTTCTTTAACAGCTTTTCCAGCTCCTCGATACGCAGTTCAATGTCTCTCTGCTCGTCCTTTGCTGCATCGTACTCAGCGTTCTCGGACAGGTCGCCCTGCTCACGCGCCTCTTTGATCTTCTGCGCGATTTCCTGTCTGCGGTGGATCTTTAAATCCTGTAACTCATCCTCATACTTTTTTAAACCAGCATAGGTTAAAATGTGTTTCTTGCTATCTGCCATGACACTCATTTCCTTCCTTATTTACACTGCCTGCTCCTGTAAGCAGGGCAATATTTTACACCTGAAACCACGGTCTGAACCCAAACCCGGGACCTGTGGTCATACATTCTGAATATTATACTTGAAAGCACTTTTCTTGTCAAGCGCTGAAACAGCCCGCACACACTGGTTTTTCCCGCTGTATACGGCAAATTTTTCTTCCGGGAAAGTACATCCCGATTACTGAAGCATTCTATGCTGCCGCAGCAGCTCCACCAGCTCCGCCTCCGTCTCCAGCATATTGCAGTCTCTGCGAATGGCAGAAGAATGTGGAAGTCCGGCGGTGTACCAGGCGATGTGCTTGCGCATCTCTTTCATGCCGATGTACTCGCCCTTTAAGGCTACGTGCATCCGGGTGTGGCGCAGGATCATCTCGCCCACCTCCACCGGTCCCGGCGGCGGAAGCACTTCCCCGGTTTCCAGGTAATGATTAATCCGCTCAAAGATCCATGGGTTTCCCCTGGCTCCGCGGCCTACCATCAGTCCGTCACAGCCGGTTTCTTCCAACATCCGCTTTGCGTCCTGGGGTTCAAAAATGTCTCCATTTCCGATAACCGGAATCTTCACAGCTTCCTTCACCTGACGGATAATATCCCAGTCCGCCTTGCCGGAATAGTACTGCTCCCGGGTCCGTCCATGCACCGCCACAGCGGCCACGCCGCAGCTTTCCGCGATTTTTGCGATCTCTACCGCATTCACATGGTCATCGTCAAAGCCTTTGCGGAACTTGACAGTGACTGGCTTGTGTACCTTTCGCACCAGCGCCGATAAAAGCTCCTCCACCAGCTTCGGATTCTTCATAAGGGCGGAACCCTCGCCGTTTCCTACAATTTTGGGAACCGGACATCCCATATTCAGGTCGATGATATCATAAGGACCGTCCTCTACCTGATGGGCAATGTCACTGACGATCTCAGGATCAGAGCCGAACAGCTGTAAAGATACTGGCCGCTCGCCCTCGCCGATAGCCATAAGATCCTTCGTGTTGCGGTTCTTATAAAGAATGGCCTTGGCGCTCACCATCTCCGTGACCAGAAGGCCGCAGCCCTGCTCCCGGCACAGCTGGCGGAATGACATATCTGTCACTCCTGCCATTGGGGCCAGAACCAGGTTGTTGTCCAGTTCTACATTTCCGATTTTCAGCTTCATTCTTCCGGTTCCTCGCCAAGGTAAAATACCTTAAAGTATAACTCCAGTGCCTTTAAGAACTCCTGTCCCTCCTGGCGGTACTGCTTGATCTTTAAGTCTGCGCCGATCTCATCACAGTAGCCATCATATTCGGATACCGTGTGCTTAAATTCCAGCGTGCCATCTGGCTCAAATTCCATGGTCAGAATACCGCCGCACTCCTCTGTAAACCAGACGCACATCACATGAAGCTGTTTCTTCACTGCCTCTGGGAGGCTTGCAAACTCTTCATTAAAATAATACTTTTTTTGCGTAGCTGTTAGAACCACAAAGAACGATATTTCCGTCCTGTCCTGTCATCCGCGTTTTCCTCCTGAATTTATGCTTCAGCAGCCCATGATCCAGACCAGAAACTACTGCAGCATCTTGTCAAAAAAAGTTTCATATCCGCAAACATGAAACACGCCCGGCGGATATGCTGCCGGGCGGATATAATATGTTTGATTGTCTCATGCAGCCCCGCCTGAGGGCAGGACGCATGTCGATTCTGCTGACCTGAAATGCTTTATCTTGCCAGCATCTTTGCGATTTCGAACTGTTCCTCAGAGATGTCCTTCTTCATCTGAAGGGCTTCCTGAATGTCGAAATCAACAAACTCACCATGCTTGTAAGCTACCAGACGGTTGCTCTTGCCTTCACACAGGAGTTCTGCTGCCCTTGCGCCCATGATGGACGCGTACACACGGTCCTTACAGGTCGGAGTGCCGCCTCGCTGCATGTGGCCCAGAATGGTGGCTCTGGTCTCAATGCCGGTAGCTGCCTCAATGCGGCGGGCCATGGAAGTGGAATGTCCGATGCCCTCTGCGTTGATGATGATGTTATGCTTTTTGCCGCGTTTGCGGTTTTCGATGATCCGGTCAATGAGGGCCTTGCTCGTTGCCGTCATAGCGCTCCGGAAGCAGAATGTCCTCCGCTCCGTTCGCGATACCGCACGGTACTTGCTTCTGTGATGATCTTTCAATCCTGTTTGGATGATGATGATAATGATTATTATAGATATGCGTTGCCCAATGCACTGGTTACTGTGAAATCCGGTGGCCGACAATTCATTTTTTGATGCAGTTGGATGACAGTACGACACTGTTACCTGTCAATTATGAAAAAGTTCTCCCTATGGTGAGAAGGAAGTAAGGGCCCTTGTAAATTTCGATCCGGTGAATGAGTCAAGCGGAGAGTATGACAAGGCTGTACATATCAACTGGATAGACAGTATCTTGACAAAACCGATTGCCGGTGATTTAGGAGATAAGAATGATGAAGTATATGGTACTGACCCTGTAGATATGATTAACGATTGGGTAACAATTGCCGAGGACGGTTATTTGACTTTGCGTTTCAGAACCATGTGGGGGAATCGCAGTCAAGCTCATTTTGTCAATTTGTTGATGAGTAAAGATGCTGAAAATCCTTATGAGGTAGAATTCCGTCATAATGCTTTTGGTGATGTATATGGTGAACCTGCCGACGGACTGGTGGCATTTAATTTGGATTCCTTGCCTGACACTGAAGGAAAAACAGTGAAGCTGAAATTAAAATGGAAATCATTTAACGGAGAGAAAACTGCGGAATTTGATTATTGTACCCGTAAGTCAACTCCTGCAAACAGTGCAGCCATTACATCCGGACGAAGTGTCTTGAGATTAAAATAAGGTTTAATAACTGAGGTGCAATTTCAATCCCTCCTGTTCTATGTGGTATAGAGCCGGAGGGATAATTTTTTTGCTTTATTCGCTCATCCATATCCCTAGCATTACTCCGAGGATACCCAATACCACACTACCGATGATGTAGGTGAAAAAGAGGGGTAGAGTCCTGATTTCAGTAATTGCAGACTTTCGTTGCTGAAAGTGGAAAAAGTAGTGAAGCCACCGCAAAGTCCGATAGTGAGCATCAGTCTTATATCATTGTTGATATGAATGCGTGAGGTGAGGGTATAGAATACCCCGATCAGTATGCAACCCAAAATATTGACTGCGAAAGTACCCCACGGAAAATTCGTTGTTCCCTGGCGATAAATGCTTATGGTAAGCAGGTAGCGAAGTACACTTCCTGTACCTCCTCCCAAGAAGATGAGTAATAGTGATTTCATAAATGCTACATTTTAATGCAAAAATAGCAATGATTATTCATTCAGAGCCAAACTTTTTTGCGTAATTCTGGAAAAACTTCTGTTAGTGCCTTATACAAAAGACTTTAGGAGAATTACCCGATTTTGAGGTAATGAATTAGCAACTGTGCCATATGCTATGTTCTGCCTTGAATTGCATTCAAGTAACTCTTTATTATTGCAAAGGTATAAAAATTATTTGGCAAGCAATGAAAAATAGGATATATTTTGTCTCTTGTTAAATAATTCTATTGATGTATTTTTATAACTTTCCATTTACCCTGTCCAGCATATATAACATCGGCAGTAACATAGCAGTCTTTCGTGATATTATACTCACAAAGAACAGAATGATGAACGTAGTAATCACCAATAAATGCAAAATCAGGAGAATCATCCCAAGAACCATTTTTATATTTTAATTCTAAGTGACCTTGAATTGTCTTTATTGCACTTGTGTTTATTTCTGCAGTTTCTTCTACATTAAGTACAATAGGCCATTTTTTCACCTTTCCTGTCTTTTGTTACACAATAGAATATCGAAAAATACGTCTCGTAGCTCACGACATCCAGCGTGGTCTTGGGCGCACTGATGAGCAAGAGGCGCGTGCCGTTCTCCTGACAGAGCTGCAGCATGGAGGTCAGCTCCTCAATGTGCTGCGCGCTAAAGTCGTGGGCGTTCTGGTTCCAGGTGTTCTCCGTGCCGACAGTGTCAAAGTTGATGACCGCGGTATCCTCCGGCTGGGCATGGGCCGCACCGCGCCGGTGCGGCCCATGATTCAGTACGGCATTCCATTTCTGTTGGATCGTAGCGGGCCAGTCGGTGGGCCAACTGCCGCTCTGCCAGGGAAAAAGCGCATTCAGGGAATCAGCACCTGTAAAGTTATCACGGCTGGTCATGTAGCGCAGCAGGTCAGCGGCCTTATCCTTCCAGGAATCCGTCTGCAGCTCTGCATATAAAAAAGCCTTTTGGGCTTTGGCATAGGGTTTGCCTGTCATGTTGGTCAGATCCATGACAAGGATCACATACCGGGGAGAATGCTCCCGAAGCAGGGTCTCCAGCGCAATCTGCGACATATCCAAGCTTTGGGCGTTTGTTGCCATCAGTGCAACGGTCTCCCCTGTTGCGGCGGCGAGTTCTTCTTCGGGCAAGGCGCAGGATGCCAGCGAAGAGCCAATGACGGCAATGTCAATGGACTGCTTTTGGTGGTAGCTGCGCCACATGTCAAGGCTGGAACCGTTATCGGGCGGCATAAAGCCGCAGAAAATCAGATTTATAATCAGAAAAAGTCGCGGTGAACGCTGCGATTTTGGCTATGTGCTTCAAAAGATACGCTCCTAAAACAGACAAATAAAGGAAAATGTCCAAAAAGCAGTAAACACAACTATTATACATCAATTGGAACTTCCCTGCAATGGTGATTTGCTGACAAAGGTAAGATTTTACAATTGTGCAAAAAATCCGCGTTTCTTCAGTGAAACGCGGCTCTATACAATCAGCCTAAAAGCTGCTTGGCCAAATCAGCGCTGGCCTTGGCATCCTTGCAGTAGTAGTCGGCACCGATGTCCCGGGCGTAGTCTGGCGTCAGCACCGCGCCGCCGACCATGACCTTGCAGTCAAGGTGCGCGGCATGCAGGGCCTCGATCGTGGCCTGCATATTGGGGACGGTGGTCGTCATCAGGGCCGACAGGCCGACGAGCTTTGCACCGGTCTGGCGTACGGCCTCTACGACACGCTCGGGGTCAACGTCGCGCCCGAGGTCGAGCACGTCATAGCCGTAGTTTTCGAGGATGACACGGACAATGTTCTTGCCAATGTCATGCACGTCGCCCTTGACTGTGGCAATGACGATCTTGCCCTTGCTGCCCTGCGCCTGGCCGGAGGCGGCAATTTTGGCCTTGATAGCCTCGAACGCAGCCTGCGCGGCGGTGGCGGCCTGCAAAAGCTGCGGCAGGAATACCGTTCCTTTCTCAAAGCCGTCGCCCACGGCGTCCAGTGCGGGGATCAGTGAGACATTCACTACGTCCAGCGGTTCGCGCATTGTTAGCGCGGCGTCCGCGGCGGCGCGGGCCTCGGCCTTCAGGCCGCGGCGCACAGCCTCAAACAGGGCGTCCCCGCCCGGTGCGGCGGCGCCGACCTCGGCCACGGTGGCGGCGGACTTGCTCGTCTGCGTCGTCTGGATCTGCACATCGGCATAGGCGGCAACGTAGTCGGTGCTCTGTAAATCCTGCGAGGTCAGCACGCGGTAGGCGCGCACGGCAGCCATCATTTCCGGCGTGTTGGGATTCATGATGGCAAGGTCGAGCCCGGCAGACATGGCCATCGTCAAAAACGTTGTGTTCAGGTAGCCGCGGCACGGCAGGCCGAAGCTGATGTTCGACACGCCCAGCACAGTGCGCACGCCCAGCTCACGCTTGCAACGGGACAGAGCCTCCAGCGTCTGGACGGCACCCTCCTGCTGGGCGCTGGCGGTCAGCGTCAGGCAGTCAATGTAGATGTCCTCATTCGGGATACCGGCGGCGTTGGCAGCGGCGACAATGCGTTGAGCAATCGCAAAGCGGCCCTCGGCTGTCGGCGGGATACCTCCCTTGTCCAGCGCCAGGCCGACGACGGCGGCGCCGTACCTTTTTGCAGAGCGGCAGAATCGTTTTCCAACGTCTCCGGCTCACCGTTGACCGAGTTGACGATGGGCTTGCCGTTGTAGATGCGCAGCGCACGGGAAAGGGCCTCTGGATTTGAGGAGTCGAGCTGCAGCGGCAGGTCGGTGACGGCCTGCAAATCCTTGACAAGCTGCTCCAGCGTGGCGGCCTCGTCGATGCCGGGCAGGCCCGCGTTGACGTCGAGCACCTGCGCACCGGCCTCGGCCTGGGCCACAGCCTGAGTGCAGGGGTAGGCGCTGTCGCCGTCCCGCAGGGCCTGCTGCAGCCGCTTTTTGCCGGTGGGATTGATGCGCTCCCCCGACCACAGTGATGCCGTTGACCTCCACAAAGCGGACCGGCGTGCACAGACAGCTGCGGCGGATGGGGATCTTGTCAGCCGGGGTCAGCGGGCTGAAGGTCTCATGCAGCCTGGCAATAAAGCGCGGGCGTCGTGCCGCAGCAGCCGCCGACCATCGAAATGCCGATGGCGGCGTACTCCTTCATCTCGGCGGCAAAGTTCATCCGGGTCGAGATTGTAGCTGCCGTCGGGGTTCGGCAGACCGGCGTTCGGCTTGACAAAGGACCGGAACACCTGCGGGCACGCTGCGGCAGAGGCGTTGCGCGAAGGGGCAGAATCTCCTTGGGGGCCGAGCGAGCAGTTGATGCCCACGGCGTCCGCGCCGAGACCCGCTGCCGTGACGGCGTAGCTTTCGACGGTGCAGCCTGTGAAGGTGCGCCCGCGGCTCTCAAAGCTCATTGAGGTGAAAACAGGCAGATCGCAGTTTTCCCTGGCGGCGAGGATGGCGGCCTTCAGCTCATACAGATCGGTCATCGTCTCCAAAAAGACGAGGTCAGCCCCTGCCGCCGCACCGGCGCGTATGACCTGTGCAAACTCCTTGTAGGCATCCTCAAACGCCAGCGTGCCCGCGGGGACGAGCAGCTCACCCAGAGGGCCGATGTCCAGCGCCACACACGCGCCGGTGGTATCGGCGGCCTTGCGCGCACAGGCGATGGAAGCGGAAACGACCTCCTCCACCGTGTGGCCGCAGCCGGTCAGCTTCTTTGCGTTGGCACCAAAGGTATTTGCCAGCAGAATATCCGCGCCCGCGTTGGCGTAGTCAGTGTGGATGGCCGTTAAAAGCCTCCGGCATTTCCAGCGCGGCGAGCTCGGGCTTCTGCCCGGGCTGCAGACCGCGCGCCTGCAGCTGGGTGCCCATGCCGCCGTCCAGAAAAACCAAACCGCTTGCGGTCAAAAAACTTCACGAATCTGCATACGCTTCTCCCCTATCAGTCTTGTGTGAAACAGGTCGTGCCGCGCTTGCGGAACGAGCAGGTCTCCTTTAAATGGCAGGTCGCACAGCCTGCGCGGGTGCCGGTCACGGGATGGTCGGCAATGCCTAAAATGGCGGTGGTACTCTTGCGGGGGGTCAAAAGGTGCTGGGGCGTCACGGCCAGGCCGCAGCCGCGCACCGTGTCCGCCGCAAGGCAGAGCGCGTCGTTCAGCTCCAGCGGGCAGTCACCGTAGCCCGGCGCGTAGCGCCCGGTCATAAAGACGCCCTGTGCCTCGATTTGAGCGCGTATTTCGTTCTCCAGTTCGTCACAGACCTGTTCCAAAAGCACTGAGGCCAGCGCGTCTGCCGCGGCGGCCAGGGCAATGTCAGTCAGTTCCATGCGGCGCAAAAGCTTGTCCACCTCGGCCCCGAGGGTCGCTGCCAGCAGAAGGACCTCGTCGCAGCCCTGCAGATGGCGCGTCAGGTCGCTGCCGCAGTTTTCCAGCGGCAGGGCGGTGCGCGGCAGACGGCGGTACACCGCACGCGGCGCAGCAGCGGTCAGCACGGTCTGCTCGGCCTTGTCCAGCAGGGCCGCGGTGGCGGCATCGGGCGTCCAGCCGGACGCACCCATGTAGCGCAGCGCCGTGGCGCGGTCAATGGCGGCGGGCTTGCGGCACTCCATTACAGCAGATCCCTGATGCCGTCGTAGACCTTCGCGGCCACGGCGGCGTCATTCATTGCGTACAGGTGGATGCCGTCTGCGCCGCCCTCAATGAGGTCGCGCAGCTGCCTGACGGCGTAGTCGATACCGGCGTCGTACAGGCTGGCCGGGTCGTCCTGATAGCGGGAGATCATGCGGGTGAACTCGGACGGCAGGCTGGCCGAAGAAAGCGAAACGGTTCGCTCGATCTGGCTGCGCTTGACGATGGGCATGACACCGGCAGAAACCGGCAGCGTGATGCCTGCGCGGCGTGCCAGATTCAGAAAGCGGTAAAAGTGCATGTTGTCAAAGAAAAGCTGGGTCAGCAGGTGCTCGGCACCGGCGGCCTGCTTGATGCGCAGGTTCTCAACGTCATGCAGCAGGCTGTCAGCCTCGGGGTGGCCCTCCGGGTAGCAGGCACCGTGAACGGAAAAGTTCCGGCTTCTTCCATTTGATAAAGGACGTCAGGTCGCTGGCGTGTTTGAAGTCGGGGCTCTCCGGCGGGACGGGCTGCGGTCCCCGCGCAGGGCCAGCACATCCCGGACGCCGACAGATTCCAGCTGATCCAAAATCTCCGCTGCACGGGTCTCGTCGTTGCCCATGCAGATCAGGTGCGCCAGCGTGGGGACATGCAGCTCGTTCTGAATGTAGTCGGCCACCTCCGCGGTGGAGACGCCGCCTGCAGAGCCGCCCGCACCGAAGGTGACGCTGATGAAGCCGGGGTCCATGGCCTGCATCTGGCGCAGGGTGTCCTTGAGCTTATCCATCTGGGTTGTCTGTTTCGGCGGGAAGCATTCGATAGAGAAAACGCAGCGTTTGGCTTTGAACTGTTCCGTAATCGTCATTTTCTACTCCTTAATTTTTACGCCGCAAAATCGGCGGAGTCCGCGGAAGTTTCCACGTTGAGGGTATTGTTCTGCCAGATGAAGGTGAGGCTGCCCTCCAGGTCAGTGCGCCATACCTCGGCACCGACCTCTGCGTAATTTTGCAGGGCAGCGCGGTGCGGATGGCCGTAATCGTTGTGCAGCCCGCAGCTGACGGCCACGGCCTCGGGCCGGACTGCCTGCATAAAGGTCAGGCTGTTGGAGGTGTAGGACCCGTGATGCCCCGCCTTGAAAAGAGTGGCATGCAGGGTCGGGCCGTAGGTATCGACCAGGCGCTGCTCGGCGTCTGCCTCTGCGTCGCCGGTATCGAGAAAGCGGAAATCGCCCGCCGTGAACAGCGTGCAGAGCGAGGCATCGTTGACGCTGTCGGCATCCTCGCTGCCGCCCTGCAAAATTTGCAGCTTGCCGCTGCCAAGCGGGTATTCCTCCCCGGCTTCTGCTGTGAAAATTTCTGCTCCGCTGTCAGCGGCCAGCTCTGCGAGATGGCGCGGCCAGTCGGCGGTCTCATCTGCCGTGGGCTGCCACAGCGGCAGCAGCAGGGTCTTGACCGGGAGGTTGCGCAGCACCGCGCGGGCGTTGCCGGTGTGGTCTGCGTGGGGATGGGTCAGCACAAGATACTCAAGCGACGGCACACCCAGCACGTCCAGGTCATAGAGCAGCGCGTCCTCAGCCTCGACGGGGCCGGTGTCGATCAGGCAGTACGCGCCGTCCTGACAAAGCAGCACGGCATCGCCCTGCCCGACATCCAGCACATACACGACGGTACTGCCGTCCGCAGTCTGCGGAGCGCTTTCCTCGGTTTGGAGCGGTACGCCGAGCGCGGCGCGCAGCTGCTGCCAGCCGGGAACGCTGCCCCTGCCGCCCAAAAGCTGGACGACGAACGCGGCAAGCACCAACAAGCAGACGGCCACCGCCGCGGCTAGGCAGGCAAAGCGCTTACCCGTCATACTGGCCGTTCAGCTTGCGCTCCTCCCACTCGGCCTTGGTCACAAGCACGGCGCGGGGCTTGGCACCCTCATAGGGGCCGATGATCTTTTCCTGCTCCATCTGGTCCATGATGCGGGCGGCGCGGGCGTAGCCCAACTTGCAGCGGCGCTGCAAAAGGCTGGTGCTGGCCTGTCCGGCCTCAATAACGCACTCAACAGCCTGCTCAAACATGGCGTCCAGTGCACCGCCGTCTCCGTCATCGTCGCCGCCCTTCTTGCTGCCCTTTTCGGCAACGGCGCGGCGCTCCATTTCGGCAATCATTTCTTCATCGTACTGGGCGGTGGAGGTGGACTTGATAAAGCTCAGCACCGCGCCGATCTCCTCATCGGTCACAAAGGTACCCTGCACACGCACGGGCTTGGACGCACCGACGGGCAGGAAGAGCATATCACCGTTGCCCAGCAGCTTTTCGGCACCGCCGCTGTCCAGAATGGTGCGGCTGTCGATCTGGCTGGAAACGGCAAAGGCGATACGGCTGGGGATGTTGGCCTTGATAAGGCCGGTGATGACGTCCACGCTGGGGCGCTGGGTCGCAACGATCAGGTGGATACCGGCAGCGCGGGCCTTCTGCGCGATGCGGCAGATATAGTCCTCGACCTCCTTGCCCGCGACCATCATCAGGTCGGCCAGCTCGTCAATGACGATGGCGATATAGGGCAGGTGCTCCAAGCCGGTCTGGGCGGCCAGCTTGTTGTAGGCCTTGATCTCGCGGACGTTGTTCTCGGCAAAGAGCTTGTAGCGGCGCTCCATCTCGGCCACGCTGGCCCCCAGCGCACCGGCAGCCTTGCGCGGCTCGGTGACGACGGGCATCAGCAGGTGGGGAATGCCGTTGTACTCGGCCAGCTCGACGACCTTCGGGTCGATCAAAATGAGCTTGACATCCTCGGGGCCGGAGCGGAACGGAAGCTGATGATAATGGAGTTGACGCAGACGGATTTTACCGCTGCCGGTGGAACCGGCAATCAGCAGGTGGGGCATCTTGCAGAGATCCGCGACCTGCGCCGTACCGGCAATGTCCTTGCCGAGGGCCATCGTCAGCGGGCT
>ENA-OQES01000925-OQES01000925.1-human-gut-metagenome-genome-assembly--contig:-NODE-925-length-11738-cov-2.043149_pt1 | contig 11738 bp, 9 predicted proteins | sample MGYA00242798_ERZ504641 | MGnify/ENA primary metagenome ERZ504641 (study PRJEB26092, sample SAMD00036327) | human gut metagenome | host: Homo sapiens | study: EMG produced TPA metagenomics assembly of... | reverse complement strand
GACAGCAAGAAATAGATGACAACGCCACACCCAGCTGCCACAATATGCCGGCCACGATGATTTAAATTTTTAACTTTTAATTGTTAATTTTGGAATTTATGAGCGAAGAGAATAAAATTACAACCGAGTATACTGACGACAATATCAGGCACCTGTCTGACATGGAGCACGTGCGCACCCGACCGGGAATGTACATCGGCCGACTTGGCGACGGATCCATGCCCGAGGACGGCATCTACGTGTTGCTCAAAGAGGTTATCGACAACTCTATCGACGAGTTTAAGATGAACGCCGGCAAGCGCATCGAGATCGACATAGACAACAAACCTCAGCGTGATGGTGCGCGACTACGGACGAGGCATACCGCAGGGCAAGCTCATCGAGGCCGTAAGCGTGCTTAACACCGGAGGTAAATACGACTCCAAGGCGTTCAAGAAGAGCGTCGGACTCAACGGTGTGGGCATCAAGGCCGTCAACGCGCTAAGCTCCAGGTTCGAGGTGAGGTCTTACCGCGACGGAACGGTGCGCACGGCGACATTCGAACGCGGCGTGCTGAAGAGCGACACGACCGAGGAGACGCAGGACGAGACGGGTACATACATATACTTCGTGCCCGACGACACGCTCTTCAAGAACTACTCTTTCCACCACGACTTCGTGGAGACGATGCTGCGCAACTACACCTACCTGAACACAGGACTGACCATCATGTACAACGGACGCAGGATTCTGAGCCGCAACGGACTTGAAGAACCTGCTCAACGACACGATGACCAACGACGGCATCTACCCCATAATACACCTCAAAGGCGAAGACATCGAGATAGCGTTCACGCACACCAACCAGTATGGCGAGGAGTATCACTCGTTCGTAAACGGACAGCACACCACGCAGGGCGGTACTCACCAGAGCGCGTTCAAGGAGCACATAGCCCGCACGATAAAGGAGGTTTTTCAACAAAAACTTTGAATACACCGACATACGCAACGGCCTCGTGGCTGCCATAGCCGTCAACGTCGAGGAGCCGATGTTCGAGAGTCAGACCAAGATTAAGCTCGGATCGCTCACCATGAGACCCCGACGGCGTCAGCGTGAACAAGTACGTAGGCGACTTCATCAAGAACGAGGTGGACAACTATCTGCACAAACACTCCGACGTGGCAGAGGTGATGCTGCAGAAGATTCAGGCCAGCGAGAAGGAAAGAAAGGAGATGGCAGGAGTGACAAAGCTGGCACGCGAGCGCGCCAAGAAAGCCAACCTGCACAACCGGAAGCTGCGCGACTGCCGCATACACTTCTCCGACGTGAAGAACAACCGCAAGGAGGAAAGCTCCATATTCATCACCGAGGGCGACTCAGCGAGCGGTTCTATCACCAAGAGCCGCGACGTAAACACGCAGGCTGTGTTCTCTCTCAGGGGTAAGCCGCTCAACTCTTTCGGACTGACAAAGAAGGTGGTGTACGAGAACGAGGAGTTTAATCTGCTTCAGGCAGCCCTCGACATTGAGGACGGACTCGACACCCTGCGCTACAACAAGGTGATTGTTGCAACCGATGCCGATGTCGACGGCATGCACATCCGACTGCTCATAATAACCTTCTTCCTGCAGTTCTTCCCCGAACTCATCAAGAAGGGACACGTATACGTGCTGCAGACGCCGCTCTTCCGCGTCAGAAACCGCCGCACGAAGGTGCGCAACAAGAAGGCGCTCGAGGACGTAAAAGGCAAGAAGGGCGACTTCATCACCCGCTATTGCTACAGCGACGAGGAGCGCGTAAAGGCAATAGAGGAGCTTGGTCCCGACCCTGAGATAACCCGATTCAAAGGTCTTGGAGAGATAAGTCCCGACGAGTTTGTCAACTTCATCGGCCCCGACATGCGCCTCGAGCAGGTAACTCTGCACAAGACCGATCAGGTGCAGAAGCTTCTGGAGTATTACATGGGCAAGAATACGCCCGAGCGACAGAACTTCATCATAGACAACCTGGTGATAGAGGAAGACCGTCCTGAAGAGGAAGAAAAGTTCTGACAAGGGGCAAAAGGAACGTAAAGGAGACGCAGAATAAGCCCAACGGCAATGCTGATGAAACATAATGAGCATGCGGAAAGGGAATTAATGATATGTGGAAGGGGCAATTAATGATATGCGGTAGAAGAATGAATACCATGCAAAGTAAGCACAAAAGCCATGCAGAATAAGCATGAAAACAATGCAGAGTAAGCATGAAAACAATGCAAGAGTCATTCATCCGCGCATCATCAGTCCCATTCCTCCCATCTCTCCCACAACATCCGTTCCTCCCATAAGTCCCATTCCCCCACAATCATCCCATAAAAGAAACATCACAACAATGATAAACACAACCATCAGAAAGATAAAAGCCGCACTGGCAAAGACTGCCACCAAGGCCCTCGTTGCCATGGCACCGGCTGTCATGTCGTGCCTTCCTGCCGGCGCGCAGATGAACATCGACTTCTCTTACGACAGTCCGCTGCGCAAGCTGCAGATAGCCGAAATGGCAATAAACAACCTCTATGTCGACTCGGTTGACGAGAAGAAGCTCGTTGAAGACGCTATAAGGGCATGCTGGAGAAGCTAGAGCCCCCACTCATCTTACTCTGAGCCCCGGAGGAAGTGAAGGCCATGAACGAACCGCTGCAGGGCAACTTCGACGGCATAGGCGTGCAGTTCAACATGGTTGACGACACGCTGCTCGTCATTCAGCCCGTGTCGAAAGGCCCGTCGGAGAAGGTGGGCATCATGGCAGGCGACCGCATAGTGAACGTCAACGACACTGCCATTGCGGGCGTGAAGATGAAGAAAGAGGAGATAATGAAGCGTCTGCGCGGCCCCCGAGGCACAACGGTGAAGCTGGGTATTGTGCGCCGCGGCGTGCCCGACGTGATGTATTTCACGGTGAAGAGAGACAAGATTCCGGTGAAGAGCGTGGACGCCGTCTACATGATTCGCCCGCAGATAGGCTACATAAGGATAGGAAACTTCGGCGCGACGACATACAAGGAGTTTATGGAAGGCATGGAGAAACTGAAAGCCGAGGGCATGAAAGACCTGATACTCGACCTTCAGGACAACGGCGGAGGATATCTGCAGGCTGCCGTGGAGATAGCCAACGAGTTCCTGCCGAAGGACGATCTGATTGTATATACCGACGGACGCCGCATCAGACGCATGGACTATAAGGCGCGCGGCAACGGCTCTTTCCTGACAGGACGCGTGTATGTGCTCGTCAACGAGTTCACGGCGTCGGCCGCAGAGATTGTTACCGGAGCTATACAAGACCACGACCGCGGCATCGTAATCGGCCGCCGCACGTTCGGAAAGGGCCTCGTTCAGCGCCCGATCGACCTGCCCGACGGCTCTATGATACGACTTACCATTGCCCACTACTACACTCCTTCGGGACGCTGCATACAGAAGCCATACACCAAAGGCGACATAGAGGACTATGCGATGGACTTTGAGAAGCGCCTGAAACACGGCGAACTGACCAACCGCGACAGCATTCACTTCGCCGATTCGCTGAAGTTCTACACGCTGAAAGAGCACCGCACGGTGTACGGCGGAGGCGGAATAATGCCCGACACGTTTGTTCCTCTGGACACACTTCAGTACACCAAGTTCCACCGTCAGCTCGTGCTGAAGGGCATAGTGATAAACACCGACCTGAGATATATCGACAAGAACCGCAAGCAACTCGTAGGCGACTACCCGACGTTCGAGGCGTTCAGAAGCCGTTTTGAGGTGCCGCAGGAACTTATCGACGAGATAATGAAGGAGGCGGAGAAGCAGAAGATAAAGCCGAAAGACGACGAAGAACTGCAGCGCACGCTGCCTTATCTGAAATCGCAGCTGAAGGCTCTCGTGGCGCGCGACCTCTTCGACATGAGCGAATACTTCCAGATTATCAACGAGACAAGCGACATCGTGAAGAAGGGAGTGGAGCTCTCGGCAGGCAAATAAAGGGCTGACGGGATAAGAGAAATGGGACCAATAAGACTGATATGGCGCCTGTGCTGATATTGCTGCACGGCCATCGGTCTTATTGGTCCCATTACTTTTATCCTCTCGGGGCTTCTCAGAGCTTAATCATGGCAAGCGCCTTGTTCTCGGCAGCCTCCATAATCTCGCGCTCTCCGGGGCCTTTGTCGTTGATGCCGCAGAGATGCAGTATGCCGTGGATAATCACACGGTGAAGCTCCTCGTTGTAGTCCTTGCCCAGCTGCTCGGCGTTTGAGCGCACGGTGTCGAGCGAGATGACTATGTCGCCGCTGATTGTGTCGTCCTCGTCATAGTCGAACGTGATGATGTCAGTGTAGTAGTTGTGGCCCAGATACTCGTTGTTAACCTCAAGAATCTTGTCGTCGTTGACAAACATATATCCTATTTCGCCAACCTTGCGGCCATATTCGGCGGCCACGGCCTTTATCCATGCCGATGTGTCGCGCTTTCTTATTGCCGGCAATTTTTACGCCGTCGGTGTTGTATGTTATCATATTTTGCTGTTTATTTTCGTTCTGAAGGCTTGCCGCACGGCGTGCGGTAAGTTATAGCCAAGATGCGCTTAAGTGCGTCAGAAGGCGTTATATTGCCCTCTGCGGGCACGTCTTAAGGCTCCTTAATCTCCGTCTTGCGTCCCTGCTCAGGTGCGGGCAGAAACTCGGCAGCGTCCTTGCCGAAGTGGATAAGCTCGCGCACCATGCTCGACGACACGCTCTCATATTCAGGCTCGGCATACAGCAGGATGGTCTCTATGCCGCCTATCTTGCGGTTGATGTCGGCCTGCTCGCGCTCATACTCAAAGTCCTTGATGCTGCGCACGCCCTTGATGATGAAGCCGGCGCCCTCGCGGCGGGCAAAGTCGACGGTGAGGTCGCTGTACTCCTTTACCTCCACCTTAGGCTCGTCGGCATACAGGCGCGCAATGGCCTTCACCCTTGTCTGCGCGCTGTACATGTATTTCTTGCGCTCGTTGAAGCCCACGCCGATGACAATCCGGTCGAACAGCGGCAGCGCGCGTCTGACGATGGCATGATGACCGGTGGTGAAGGGGTCGAAGCTTCCTACGAAAATGCCTGTTCTCTGCATTGATTTCTATCTGTTGTTTTGTTGAATTTTTATATATACATTCAATCTGACTGCACCGTCAGCATGGCCTATCCCATACCGAAGAGGTCAGGCTCCATCACGTTGCCGGCATACGGATTGCGGCCGAAGTGGTTGTAGGCAAGCTCCGTGACCATGCGTCCGCGCGGCGTGCGCTTGATGAATCCCTCCATGATGAGGTAAGGCTCATACACCTCCTCAACCGTTCCGGCGTCCTCGCCTATCGCCGTGGCTATGGTGGTGATGCCCACGGGGCCGCCCTTGAACTTGTCGATGATTGTCAGCAGAATCTTGTTGTCAATCTCGTCGAGGCCATACTGGTCGATGTTCAGCGCCGCCAGCGCCACCTTCGATATGGCTGTGTCTATGCGTCCCGTGCCCTTCACCTGCGCAAAGTCTCTCACCCTGCGCAGCAGGGCGTTGGCTATACGTGGCGTTCCGCGGCTGCGGCGGGCTATCTCTACGGCAGCGTCGTCGTCGATGGGCACCTTGAGTATCGATGCCGAGCGCTTCAGTATCTTGGTGAGCGTCTCGGGTTCGTAGTATTCCAGATGCAGGTTGATGCCGAATCGGGCGCGCAGCGGCGCGGTGAGCAGTCCGCTACGGGTTGTTGCTCCCACGAGAGTGAAGGGGTTGAGGTCAATCTGTATAGAGCGCGCCGACGGTCCCTTGTCTATCATGATGTCGATGCGGTAGTCCTCCATAGCCGAGTAGAGATACTCCTCGACGACGGGCGACAGGCGGTGAATCTCGTCGATGAACAGCACGTCGTTAGGCTCGAGCGACGTCAGTATGCCTGCCAGGTCGCCCGGCTTGTCGAGCACGGGACCGCTCGTCAGCTTGAAGCCCACGCCCAGCTCGTTGGCAATGATGTTGCTCAGCGTGGTCTTTCCCAGTCCGGGAGGGCCGTGCAGCAGGGTGTGGTCGAGCGGCTCGCCGCGGTATTTGGCGGCCTCTACGAACACCTCGAGGTTCTCCACCACCTTCTGCTGTCCGCTGAAGTCGCCGAAGCGCAGCGGTCTCAGGGCGTTCTCAAACTCCTTCTCGGCCGACGACAGCGACTCTTTTCTTATATCGAAATTATCGTCCATTATTCTTTTATCTTCAGTCGAATGCAAAGTTAAGCATTTTATTTGTTATAATCACGCAAAACCATAAGAATATCTCAGCCGCGGCAGACGGCGGCGTCACTGTTTCCGGGCAGGCCGCCCTGCCGCCGCTCAGTCTTGCCTGCGGGGCATGTCGTGCCGGCGCCGTGCCGTGCTGAAATGTGCCCGTTCAGCGGCCGTTTTCCGATATGTGCCCTTTTGGCATTCCGAAAGGGCACCTTTTACACGCCAAAAGGCCGTCTTTTGCAGGCTAAAACATGGCCTTTTGCAACGCATTGAGCATCAGGACGTTACGCAGGGGCATACCGACGCATCGCCGCCAAGCCATATACAGCGCCCCCGCCGCCACACGCACGCCACCCCGTGCGCCACGCCTTAAAACCTGCCCGAAAACCGTCAGAATGTCATATTATGTTAACGCGGAGACTATATAAATAGGTATTTAAACAGATTTTAATAAATTGAAATAAATTTGTAACAAGTTGTTAAATACACTATAACCGCAGCGTAACGGCTTTGTAACACAGAATGCAGACCTTTGCAGCGTTAAAATTATTTTAGTTTTTTCTGAGAAAAAATTTACAAAAAAGTTATCGCTATTTTTGCTTATCTGCGATGCTTTCTGTAGCAGCAGTGGCTGTTACTGACTCTAACGAAGCTAACTTAGGAACCATGCGCGGACGAATCGTCGACAACTCTAATCAGGTGTTGCCCGGTGCAACCGTTATGATCGAGAGTCTGCACACAGGTGTTGTTAGCGACGCTAACGGATTCTACACAATACCCAACCTGAAACCGGGAGTCTACACGGTGAAGGTTTCTTACGTAGGCTACCAGCCGACAACGGCTAAACTGACCATATCTGCCGAAAAGACAGAAGTGAAAGACTTCGTGCTGTCAGAGGGAATGGAGCTTAAGGGCGTTGAGGTAAAAGGAGCGTTCCACGGACAGAGCCGTGCGATAAACACTCAGAAGAATAACTTTAACATAACCAACGTCGTGTCGGCCGACCAGATCGGCAAGTTCCCCGACTCCAACATCGGCGACGCCCTGAAGCGTATCAACGGTATCAACGTGCAGTATGACCAGGGCGAGGCACGCTTCGGACAGGTGCGCGGAACATCGCCCGACCTCACATCGGTAACCGTCAACGGCAACCGTCTGCCTTCTGCCGAGGGCGACATACGCAACGTGCAGCTCGACCTCATACCGGCCGACATGATTCAGACCATCGAAGTGAACAAGGTTGTTACGGCCGACATGGACGGCGACGCCATCGGCGGATCGATAAACCTCATAACCAAAAACACTCCGTACAAGGAAGTGTTCAACATAACGGCTGGAACAGGCTACAGCTGGATAAGCGAAAAGCCGCAGCTTAACCTCGGACTGACCTACGGCAACCGCTTCTTCAACGACAAGCTGGGCTTCATGGCAGCCATTTCTTACCAGAACTCACCGGCTGGATCGGACAACACTGAGTTTGAATACGACATCGACGACGACGGCAAGGTGGTGCTCACCGACGCCGAGGTAAGACAATACTACGTTACACGTGAGCGTCAGAGCTACTCGCTCTCACTCGACTACGTGTTCAACCCAACCATAAAGTGTTCTTCAACGGTATCTACAACCGCCGCAACGACTGGGAGAACCGCTACCGCGTGTCATACAAAGACCTGGCAGACGGCGAGGGAGAGATGAAGGCCACGATAGAAACCAAGGGAGGATCGGCCGACAACCGCGGCGCACGACTTGAGCGCCAGCAGACCATGGACTACACCCTTGGCGGCGAGCACCTGCTCTGGGACAAGCTCTCTGCCGACTGGTCGGCATCGTTCTCAAGAGCTTCTGAGGGACGCCCCGACGAGCGCTACATGAGCCTTGAGCAGAAAGACATAACCATCAACATGGCAGACGCCGGACTGCGCCAGCCCTACTCTACAACATACATCAACCTCGACGAGGGCGAATGGAAACTCGACGAGTTTACAAACGCCAACGAGAACATCATAGAGAACGAGTGGAAGTTCAAGCTCGACTTCGAGTTGCCGCTCGCAAACGGACTCTACGGCAACAAGCTTAAGTTCGGAGGAAAATACACACGCAAGTCGAAGACAAAGGACGTTGTATGCTACGACTACACCGACGGCTACGAAGCAATGTTCGGCGACGACTATTCTAACTACTACATCAACCGCATACGCGACGGATTCATGCCCGGAAGCCAGTATAAGTCGACAATGTTCATCGACAAGAACTACCTCGGAGGCATCAGCCACGTTGACCTGGCAGCCATGGGCGGCGAGCAGGTGCTCGAGGAGTCGGCAGGCAACTACGACGCAACAGAGCAGGTTTCGGCAGGCTATCTGCGCTTTGAGCAGAAGCTCGGAAAGAAACTTGAGCTTATGCTCGGACTCAGAATGGAGGCCACAAACCTGAAGACAAGCGGCTTCAACTGGATTGTTGACGAGGACGAGAACGAATATCTCGAGCCGACCGGCACCTACAAGAACAACTATATCAACTGGCTGCCGAGCGTATTGCTGAAATATAACGCCACAGACGACCTGAAGGTGCGCGCATCTTACACCAAGACGCTGGCACGTCCTAAATACTCTCACATGATGCCGGGCAGCAGCATCAACCGCACCGAATCGCCTGTTGAGGTGTTCGTGGGCAACCCTGACCTGAAGCCGGTTATCTCTAACAACTACGACCTGTCGGCAGAATACTACTTCAAGAGCGTAGGTCTGGTGTCTGCATCACTCTTCTACAAGCGCATCAACGACTATATGGTTGAGCATGTGTCTAAAGGCAGCTACGGCAACTACGACGACTGCAAGATAACACGACCCGTAAACGCATTCGACGCAGACCTCCTGGGCGTTGAGCTCGGACTGCAGCGCGACTTCGGATTCATACATCCGTCACTCAAGTGCTTCGGCTTCTACGGCAACTATACCTACACTCACAGCAACGTGGTCAAGTCGGTATTCGGCAACAAAGACGAGCAGGCTCTGCCCGGTTCGCCAGAGCACATGGCCAACGCGTCGCTCTACTTCGACAAGGGCGGACTGAACGTGCGTCTCTCTTACAACTTTCACTTCTGCCTTCCAGGACGACGAGGAGTATCAGGAAGAGGCACAGCTGCGCCGCTACTACGACAAGGTTAACTATCTCGACCTGAACGCAAGCTACACATGGGCAAGGACATAAAGTACACCTTCTATGCCGCTGCCAACAACCTGCTGAACCAGCCGCTGCGCTACTACCAGGGAGAGAAGGACCGCACAATGCAGGTGGAGTACTACGGAGTGAAGCTCCAGGCCGGATTCAAGCTCAGCTTCTAAGCCGGAAACGACTGAACGGTCATGAGAGTAATGTTTAAGAAGAATAGATTTATAATGAATTCCTGAAACGGATTAACACAGATGAAACCGGGAAAACAGGCGTGAGAGAGTACAAAATGACTTACAGCAAGTTATCAGTATGTGCTCGGCCTGCTGTCCCGGCATTTGCTTTCAAAACGAATATAAACAACAAAAACATCACAACAATGAAGAAACTTTCAACAACTCTGATTTTGCTTTTAGTGGCCGTGATGAGCATCATGGCGCAGACTCCCGAGCAGTGGGTCAAGCTGGAGAAGGATGTCAACTTCTACGTGGCCAACGACCTGGGACGCAACGGATACTACGACCAGAAGCCTATAGCTGAACTGATGGGACGCATGGCCGAGACCGTGGGAATAGAATGTGTGGCAGCGCCGGGCGACGTGCACCACTTTGAGGGTGTGCGCAGCACGCAGGACCCCCTCTGGATGACCAACTATGAGCTTATATACAGCCATCCCGAACTGATGCTCGACTGGTATCCGACGCTCGGAAACCACGAGTACCGCGGCAACACGCAGGCTGTGCTCGACTACACAAACGTGAGCGCACGCTGGGCCATGCCGGCAAGATACTACACAAAGGTGATTGAGGACGGCGGAGTGACCGTAAGACTGGTGTTCATAGACACTGCACCGATGATTGACAAATACCGCAACGACACCGAGAAATATCCCGACGCAGGCAAACAGGACTACAACAAGCAGCTCGAATGGCTCGACTCTGTGCTCTCTTCGGCCAAGGAAGACTGGGTTATCGTGCTGGGCCACCACCCCGTTTATGCCGACACAGGCAAGGACACATCTGAGCGCGGCGACATGCAGGCACGCCTGAACCCGATACTGACCAAGCACAAGAACGTGAGCATGTATATATGCGGACACATACACAACTTCCAGCACATACGCAAGCCGGGCTGCAACATCGACTACGTGGTGAACACGAGCGGATCGCTGAGCCGTCCGAAGGTGAAGGCAGTAGACGGAACACAGTTCTGCAGCGGCGTGACGGGCTTCTCGCTGGTATGTGCCGACAAGACCACCCTGTCGCTCCATCTCATCGACAAGGACGGAAAGGTGGTATACACGGTTAACCACAAGAAATAACAAATTCTTCTTTTTCTTTAAAATTAAGCACTATTAAAGGCGGCAAGGACAACATCCCTGTCGCCTTTTGCTTTTCTTGCGGCATGCTTACACGCCCGGAAAGCGTGTCTCTTCATGTGTATTCGATGTGCAAAAACAACTGACGGCAACGGACTTCGTAACTTTCTGACAATCAACCACATAAAAAACAGCCATGCAAAACGTGCCCTTTCAGCCTGCAAAAGGTGGCCTTTCGGGCGGCGAAACATGGCCTTTTGCAACGCAAGACACGGCATTTCGGAAAACGGCATCGCAGGGTATGCCTAACAGAAGGCATCAATGCTGAAAATATTTTACATCACGCCGTTACGCCACACCACCCTGCCCCGGCAGCACAATCATGCCCGGCAGGCAAAATTTATGGTCTCCTTACTTGTGCGTGAGCCTCGAAACGTTGTATATTTGTGCCTGACGAAGGGCTGCACCGCCGCATGGCACGCCGCACGACAGAGCGGCCACGGTAACGGCACAATGAGCCCGCAACAAACTTATATGAAGACAATGAACACTGAAGAATTTATAATGCTCCACCGCAACGACGACGTCAGGGCGCTCGCCCTGAAGGCTGCCGGAGCGAAGGACATAGACCTGGGCTACGCGCTCGACCGAAATAGCAGGATGGCAGACGGCACGCAGGAAGCTGCCGCAATGGGCCGCGACAGAGGGCATAAAGTATCCGCCGCACCTGTCGATGGAGCAGTGCTCGTCGGAACAGACGGCCATCTACAAGGCAGACGTGGCGCAGAGGCTCACAGGCAGCCTGCCTAAAGAGGCAGAGAGCGTGCTCGTTGACCTGACGGGCGGACTGGGCGTCGACTTCTCCTACATGGCGCGCCGCTTCAGCCGTGGCGTCTACGTTGAGCGCCAGAGCCATTTGTGTGAGCTCTCACGGCATAACATGGGCGTGCTGGGCATCAGTCAGGCCGAGGTGGTCTGCGCCGATTCTGAGCAATTTATGGGCC
>ENA-OQES01000924-OQES01000924.1-human-gut-metagenome-genome-assembly--contig:-NODE-924-length-11744-cov-2.075837_pt1 | contig 11744 bp, 17 predicted proteins | sample MGYA00242798_ERZ504641 | MGnify/ENA primary metagenome ERZ504641 (study PRJEB26092, sample SAMD00036327) | human gut metagenome | host: Homo sapiens | study: EMG produced TPA metagenomics assembly of... | reverse complement strand
AAAAACATGAAATTCCGGGATGCCGCAAAGCATTTCAAGATGGTGAAAGGAGCCGAGCTGAGTTCCTTGGAACATAGACGCCATAAAAGGGAAGGAAAAGTGCTACATCACCGAAGGCGAGATAGATGCCCTCAGCCTGATAGCCGCAGGACTGGAAGAGGTGGTGTCCGTACCAACGGAGCCGGAGGCGCGAACCTTCAGTGGCTGGACCGCTTCGTGGAGTCGCACTTCGATGACAAGGCGGAAATCATCCTGGCCATGGATACCGACAAGCGCGGAGTGGAGTTGCGCGACGAACTGGTGCGCCGCCTGGGCGTGGACCGCTGCAAGGTGGTGGCCTGGGGAGAAGGCTGCAAGGATGCCAACGAGTATCTGTTGAAGTACGATCTTCCGAGGCTCTGCCAGCAGGTGGAGCAGGCGGCGGAAATCCCGTTGGAAGGAGTCTTCTGCCCCATGGACGAATGGGATACGCTGATGGATATTTATTACAACGGAATGCCGGAGGGAGCCGATACGGGACTGGAGAATCTGGACCGGCTGATCAAGTTCGAGCGTGGTTTTGTGCTCACGGTTACAGGCGTTCCCGGTAGCGGAAAAAGCGAGTTTGTGGACGAAATTGCCATGCGCCTGCTCCTGCGCCACGATTGGAAGGTGGGCTATTTCAGCCCGGAGAATACCCCGCTGGCCTATCACTACCGCAAGCTGATACGCCGCGTGGTGGGCAAGCGTTTCGAACACAAGGGGATGCCGTTGCCGGAAGCCGGACAGGCCATCCGTTACCTGGCACAGAGTGTCTTCTCCATTATGCCGAAAGAGGACTTCTCGGTAGAGAGCGTGCTTCGCATTGCCGCCCAACTGGTGAGCCGGAAAGGAGTGAAGGTGCTGGTGGTGGACCCCTTCAACCGCTTCGAGCATCAGATTCCCGACTGGGAGACGGAAACGCAGTACATCAGCCGCATCTTCGACGAGTTCTCCAAATTTTGCCGTGAAGCACAAGGTGTTGCTCATTCTGGTGGCGCACCCCACCAAGTTGCGCCGCGAACCGGGAAGCAAACGCTGGCCTGTGCCCACGCTGTATGATATCAACGGCTCGGCGGCCTTTTTCAACAAGACGGATTATGGAATGGTGGTAGACCGTAACGATGAACTGGGGCAGGTGCTGGTGCGTGTGGCCAAGGTACGTTTCGACCATCTGGGCGGACCGGGAGATGCTTTTTTCGCCTTCAGCACTTACAACGGACGCTACACGCCTACCGAGGAGAGGACCTTGGATCATAATCCGCCCGAACCGAAGTGGGAGCATACCAATTTCCTGACAGAGAAGCTGAAGCCCGAACAGCAGGGCCTGGGCTTTAATGAGGGGGAATGAAGTAGTTGAATGTTGCTGTTCCTGAATAACTTGGGGATAGGAGAAGGGAGATGTCAAAACAAAAACGGACAGCCCCGAAAAGTTACAGATAGTAATTATAACACGTAAAAGGATCGTATCAAGCTCTGTATGGAGTAATGATACGACCCTTTCTTTAGTCTTTTAGGATGCTCAAATTTCAGATTGTAAGTTCATGTTTTCAAAAACTGAGTTTTGACACTCGCCTTTTAGGTCTTGTAGTTACAGTCTGTAACTTCTCGGAGTAGTTATTTTATTTTGACATACCCCCTTTAAAAGTTGCTTACAAGTAGATCATGTTGCCGGCAGGCTTTACTGATTACTGGTCATTCCCCAATGATCACTGGTCATTCCTCATTAACCGCTAGCCATTAAAATCCTCTCCACCGTTCCCGTTTTATCTCCTCGCACTGCCGTCGCTGCCATGCGGGCATTATTTTCTCCAGCTCTTTCAGTTTCCATCCCTTCATAAAGCGTATCTCGTCCTTTTCCTGCTCCGTGCACAGGCTGATGCGCAGCAGTTCGGGGTAGAGCACCTGTATATGGAAAATCTTGGCTCTCCACAGCAGCATGGACATCTGCCAGGGGGTGAGGGCTTGGATGCGGTTCAGGGTGAGCAGCATTTCCAGATAATGACGGTAGAAGGCTTTGTCCACGGTCATGAGTTGGTTTATCAGATAGTTCATTTTTATTATTGTTAAATGAAAAGATTAGTTGAATGAAGGGTCAGGAAATCAAAGCGGAGGAAAGGGACGCTATCTTTGGAGAAATCATCTTTGGATACGTTATCTTTGAAGAAACCTCTTTGAAAACGAACGGCTCTCATTGGAAACGCTATCTTTGGAGAAAGCCCCCTTGGATACGTTATCTTTGAAGAAGCCTCTTTGGAAACAAACGGTTCTCATTGGAAACCCTATCTTTGGAGAAATCATCTTTGGATACGTTATCTTTGAAGAAACCTCTTTGAAAACAAACGGTTCTCATTGGAAACGCTATCTTTGGAGAAAGCTTCCCTTAAAAGCGGTATTCCTTTACAGCATCAAAACAAGGGCACGGCTTCACGGGATTCAAGTCATGATGCCCCACTATCAACGCTTTGGGGAACAGGAGGCGCAGCTCGCGCAACAGTGCCAGCATACTTCCCTTCTGCATCAGAGTACGCGTATCGGCAGGTGTGCAGTCCTCCGAGAGTCCTCCCTCATAGCAGATGCCGATAGAATGCCGGTTATGGTTCTTGCAATGCGCTCCCACCTTTTCCAGAGGTCGTCCGCGGTGAATCTCTCCGTCACGGGTGATATAGAAATGATATCCTATGTCCGTGAAGCCCCGGTGGCGGATGTGGTCCCGGCGGCAAGTCTCAAAATCCAGCCTCCGCCCCTCAGGGGTGGCGGAGCAGTGGATAATAATCAGGGTGATGGTTCTCATGATCATCAGATACAGGCGTTCAGGCCGAGTGCGCCGGCAACGGCGGTGGCTACGGTGATAATTACTTTCAGAATCAGTGTCCAGGTGTTTTTTCTTTGTTCTTGAACTCATTGGAATTTTGTTTTAGAGGTTGATAATAAATGAATTGTAATGGAAGCCAAGGGCTGAATGTACCCCAATGAAAACGGCTTGTCACAGGGGCACATTCAGCCCTTTAGCGTCGTGCCTTGCTTCCGTCATACAGGGGTTCCGTCAGGCCTGTCCTCCGTTTTCCGGCTCCTTCGCCTCTCCGGTAAGATCCACACTGGTCTTTCCGGCTTTCAGCGCCTTCACCACCAGTCGGGCCGCCTTGCGCGTGGCCACCAGATTGAACACGGCTTCCTCCTGCAAGTTCTGGAAACGTGTTCCGGCACTCCAGTTCACATTCAGCTTTCTGACGTGGATGGCAGGATTGTAGTCGGCAGCGCTTTCCGCTCCTATACTGTTGATGCTGATGGAGAAATCCCCCAAGTCGCCCAGCTGTATCTTCTGTCCTCCCAGAAGCTGTTCCCTCATGCAGTCCACCGCCATGGTGAGGATGGCCACGATGTCCGCACGCTTGTACACACAGCCGTGGCTGGCGATGTGCTCGGCAAAGCGGTTGATGTCCATCACTTCCGAATACTGTGCACTGGCGTAAGCCTTCTTGGCGGCATCCGCATCCATCGGATTGCTACGCATAACGATACTGTAATTTACCATAGTCTGTTAAAATTAAAAGTTGATAATTGAGAATTAAGAAACACTGTTGCCGGAGAATGAAGCAAGTCAGCCGTCAGTCACTGTCCATTAACCGTCAGCCACTGGTCGCCGACTGCTGAAAGAACCCTATCTTTCACGTGTAAGATCCTATATCTTACAGCTGTAAGATTATAGATCTTTCGCCTTCATCGTCCCGACATTACAAAGATACGATGTGCGGATTCCGGAAAGTTGATTCCGGTGGATTGTAGTTGATAACAGTTGATTCTAGTTGATTATTGTTGGAAAAACATTCTTTCTTCTCGTCCGTTTTTCGTACTTTTATGGAAGTAAATAAAAGTATGGAATGTATGGAGAATTTTGAGATACGCACGTATGGCCGCACCGAACTGGCCCTGTGTTATTTCCCGGGATTTGAATCCGCAGGTGGCTTACCGTAAGTTGCAGTATTGGATTGACTATTATCCTCACCTCAGGGAGCAACTGGAGAAGATGGGCAGTGGCTTGAGCTGCCGTACCTATATGCCGGCTCAGGTACAGCTGATTGTGGGGGTCGATAGGGGAAGCCTTGAAAGGGGCATTGTGATGGAGTGCGGCCAGATAAAAAGAATGGCTTCCCCGATTGCGTAATCGATATGGCAAGTGAACGACCGGCTCCTGTTGACAGTCGCATTGAAAGATTGGCAAGGTTGATATATGTGAATGAAAACTGACACGAATGACGCCAATCAGAGATATAAACCCAATTTTGGCGCCATTCGTGTCATTCACATTCTGGATAAAGAACGGAATAGAACCTCTATTCCCGTATTTCTCCCTTATGCACCAGCATTTTCACCAGTGTCCGTTTGGAACTGTGCGTGTCCGAAACCCATAGCACAGAGTCGTTTTGCGCATAGATGCGGGCAGGCTGGGAAAAATGCATATCCTTTTCACAGTTTTTATTTTGCTTGCTCCATTCGTTGGACTGGCGTTCGTATATGTGATGGCATCATTGTCGCCGGTAGCATACCAGCGGTCGCCGCACAACGCCAGTGTCTTGGGCTTGAAGCCGGGCGACAGGGAAAGATCGTCCAGATCGATGGAAGCGTCGTTTGCCATATCATCGTTGACCAGTGCCGGATCGAGCACCCGTATTTTCTTCCCTTCATAATCCGTGAGCAGCAGATGCCCTTCCGCATCGGGCTGCATGGAATGGCTGGCAAAGCCGTTGTTGCCCGGACTGCCGTTGCCGGATGCCCGGCGGTAGCGGTTCACCTTCTGGTAAATTTTCCGGGGTGGCATCCTCCTCTTTGTAAATGCTGACCATTCCGTTCTTGTCGCGTGCGAAAATCAGCCCGTCCTTTACCGTCATGGCCTGTGCCTGGAATACGGGGCCGCTCCATTGCCCGTTGCCTATGCAGGTGAGGTAGGACAGTTCCGGCAACCGGAATACATGGATGCGCGACTGGCGTTCGGCCACATACAGCCGGTTGCCCGACGGGACGATGGCCTCTATCTGACTTCCGAAACTCTTCTCCCCGCCGTCGTGCTGCCAGCTCTGCAAGGTCCCCAGCCGTTCACCTTTCTTTATACTGAACAGCAACAGGCTGCTGCCTGCCTTTCCGATGTTTGCGATGAAAAGGGTATCCCCCAGATGGGCGACGGTATAAGGGGTGAAATCCTCGGCTGTTTCCATGCCCAGGGTTTCCGCATCAATCAGTTGCGCCGCCTCATACGAGTAATACCAGTAACTGTTATAATCACCGTTTCCTTCTCCTTCCCCGTTTCCTCCGCCGGGAGCGGAGGGGTAGCCGCAGATTTCATCCAGGGTGACTTTGCTGCATTGTGCCGTCAGGACTCCGGACAGCACAATCAGGATATAAGCGTATATTTTCATGTTGTTCTTACTATATTATATAGGTATATATTTATTTCAGCTCACTCATGGGGATGGCGTAAACGCATGTCCCGTTTTTTGCACACGGTCGGTGATGAACAGCGTGTGGCGGCGGATACAGAACTTCTCGGGTGCTTGCAGGGTGATACCGCCGATGGTGGTATAGTCCTTCACGATCTCTCCTGTCCGGGGATTGACCTCACAGAACTTTTCTGTACCGTTGGAACTTACAAACAGCCTTCCTTCGTAGAAATCCAAGTCGTAGGGTACATTTTTTATAAGCCAGTTGCCCGGTACGTTTCGGGGGAAACTCCTTCCCGTATCCCGTCGGGGGCGAACAGGTCTATGCGTTTGGCGGGATGGGTGGAGTAGAGCAGGCCGGTCTGTTCGTCCACTGCCATGCCGTAAGTGCCGTTTGTCTCGCCCAGATGTTCGGAACGTACATAAATCCGCGGAGTCACTCCGGACTGTATAGCCTGCTCTTCTACAAAGTTGACGTAGCGTTTGTCGTGTATCATGACCAGCCCTTTGTAGAGCAGCACATCGAAGGCATGTACGGTCTGCGTGGGCCCTGTTCCCCAGCTTCCATTGCCTATGCAGGTAAGGAACTGATGGCTCTTCGCATCAAAAAGTCTCGGTACGGCTTCCTTCGTGGGTGACATAAATCTTGTCGTGGGCACGGGTGACACCGTTCGGGCGGCCGCCGAATTTCCCGGTAGCTTCTCCGTGCTTCCATTCCTTGATGCTTCCCAAGTGCTTCTTGCCGCCGCCGGCAAGGCCGAACACCTCTACGCTGTACTGGTTGTCCGCATCGTTCACGGCATACAGGGTATCTCCGTACACATATACATCCTTGGGGCGGAAGGTGGTTCCCGTAGCGCCGGGCAAGTCGGTATAATCCAGCTTGAATGCCACCGGCTCCCCGTCGTTTCCTCCCCGGTCGGTCTCTCCGCGCAAGGGAGACAGGCCACCGTCCAGCGCATCGAGTTCCGGGTCTTCGATAATGTGTTTCGAAGCCACGTATATATCATCAAAATAACGGTTCCTGCTCCAGCGGGTGTGCAGGAAGCGGCGGGAATAGACGGGCAGCTCCTTGTCCAGCGACAGCGCCACATATACGTTGTTGCACAGGGTGATCCACCCCGGTCCCGTCTGTTCGTAGGTCATGTTTCCCGCATGGCCGTAGCCCACACAGTGGGCAAACTCGTGGAATATGGTTTCGGTGATGCTTTTGTCATCGGCATAGTGTTCCAGATAACACACTTCATGCATGCCGAAGGTGGTTCCTCCGCCCAGTCCCATCACGCCGGTGGTATAGCCGAAGGTCAGTCCGCGGTGGTTGAGCACGTTGGCCAGCAGGGCGGTCTTGTCTATTTCCGCCTTGTCATTGTTGCTGTGCAGCGGGCCGAACTCGTACAGGGCGGTCTTGAACCGTTCCGACGAGAACATATACGCCATGTTCAGCGCGATGGCCACCGCCTCACGCGTGTGCGAAGCCTTCATCTTGTACTTCCAGCTGTCCTGGGTGTCACTGTATCTGCCGAAGGCGATGTACCATTTGCACCGGATGGATTGCAGCCTTGCCCAGTACGGGTCGTCACACTCTACGGTGAAGGTCAGGTTTTCTTCCGTGAGGTAGGGGTTTGCCATGATCCGTATTTTCTTTCCGCTGCGGGTATAGGCGGTCAGGTCCTTGGTGGCGAACGGTATGTGCACCCGGAGTTGCTGGAAAGGCATGATCTTTTCCAGCGACATGAACTTGAATTCTTCCTCGTAACCGTCTATCCTGGCCCAGAAAGTTACGTTTTCAAGGCTCTGGGACTATAGAAACGGAGTTGGAAACAGTGCTCGTCGTCCATTCCGAACTGAAGAGGCCGGCTGACGTAGAAGCTGCGCTGGCCGGAGTCGAAATAAACATCCTGGGATTCATTGTCATTCAGCAGGTAATACGTGTTGTCCGGGTTATAATCCGTTTCGGCCAGCCGGACGGGCAATTCGTTGTTTGCCACGTTTCCTTCTCCGGAAACCGGAAGTTCGTCCTCTTTGCAGCCGCCCAGCAGTAAAAGCATACCTGCTAAAATCAACAGGCTGGTGGAAAAAAAGTTTTTTCATCGTCTGTCTTTATTAGAATTACATTTAAATTTGAAATAATCACTCTTTTGGAAAAGGGTGCAAAAATAATTGTTTTGGATCAGACGGACAAAGAACCTGTATTTCATTTTGTATGAGTCCCTGTTTTTTATGTTCTTTTGTTTTTCTGCCTCTAAAAAAAAATAAATCCTATATTGTTGCCCTGGGCTTTGTTCATAGGAAAATATGCTGTATTTTTGTTATCCGAAATAAAGATGAAGATATGGCACAACCTTTAGCAGAACGTTTGCGTCCGAAGACATTGGACGATTATATAGGTCAGAAACACCTGGTGGGGCCGGGGGCTGTCTTGCGCAAGATGATCGACGCGGGACGCATCTCCTCCTTTATCCTCTGGGGCCTCCAGGGGTGGGAAGACTACGCTGGCGCAGATCATAGCCAACAAGCTGGAAACTCCATTTTTATACACTGAGCGCGGTCACCTCCGGTGTGAAGGATGTGCGCGATGTGATAGAGAAGGCGAGAAGCAACCGCTTTTTTCTCTCAGGCCAGCCCCATCCTGTTCATTGATGAAATCCACCGGTTCAGCAAGTCCCAGCAGGATTCCCTGTTGGGGGCGGTGGAAACGGGAGTGGTGACCCTGATAGGCGCCACCACCGAGAATCCTTCGTTCGAGGTGATCCGGCCCTTGCTCTCCCGCTGCCAGCTGTATGTGCTGAAATCATTGGAGAAGGAAGAATTTGCTGGAACTGCTGCATAATGCCATCGCAAAGGACGTGATACTGAAAGAAAAGAAGATAGAGCTGAAGGAGACGGATGCCATGCTCCGCTTTTCGGGAGGCGATGCCCGCAAGCTGCTGAACATACTGGAACTGGTGGTGGAGGCGGATGCGGATGCCGGACCCGTGGTGATTACGGATGAGAAGGTGACCGAGCGTTTGCAGCAGAATCCGTTGGCATATGACAAGGACGGGGAGATGCATTATGATATCATTTCCGCCTTTATCAAGTCCATCCGCGGAAGTGATCCGGACGGGGCGCTCTACTGGCTGGCGCGTATGGTGGAGGCTGGAGAGGACCCGGCTTTCATAGCCCGCAGACTGGTCATTTCGGCAGCCGAGGATATCGGTCTGGCCAATCCCAACGCATTGCTCCTGGCGAACGCCGCTTTTGATGCCGTGATGAAGATAGGATGGCCCGAGGGGCGTATCCCGCTGGCGGAAGCTACGGTGTATCTGGCCACCAGCCCCAAGAGCAACTCGGCATACGAGGGGATCAACAGTGCCCTGGAACTGGTGCGGCAGACGGGCAACCTGCCTGTTCCCTTGCATCTGCGCAACGCACCCACCAAGTTGATGAAACAGTTGGGCTATGGCAAGGATTACAAGTATGCACATGCCTATCAGGGCAATTTCGTGCAGCAGCAGTTCCTGCCGGACGAGGTGAAGGACAGCCGCATCTGGCATCCGCAGAACAATGCGCAGGAAGCGAAGATAAAGGAACGGATGCAGAGCCTCATTGGGGGGAACGGTTCAAGGAATGAAAATGAATTGCATTGATCCTGTGCTATAAAATTAAAAATTGGAACGCAAATGACATAAATCCAACCTTCCGGCCGGTTTATATCCATGCTGTGCAGCTGTTAATTTGCGTCATTCGCGTTCCAATCTAACCGAATAAATGGACAAAACATGGAATTTAACTTTTGAGCATATGAAAATAGTAGTTTTAGACGGTTACGGATTGAATCCCGGTGATTTGTCATGGGAGGAGATGCGGGCGTTGGGCGAGCTGACGGTGTACGACCGCACGGCCCCTGCCGAGTTATTGGAGCGTTCTGCCGGAGCGGAAGTGCTGATTACAAATAAAACGGTGATTACGGCGGAGGATATGGCCGCTCTGCCTGCCTTGAAATACATCGGCGTGCTGGCTACGGGATATAATATTGTGGACATCCAGGCTGCGAAAGCGCGGGGCATCATTGTCACCAACATACCTGCCTACAGCACCGCTTCCGTTGCCCAGATGGTCTTTGCGCATATACTGAACATCACCCAGCGTGTAGGCCATTATGCCTATGCCAACCGTCACGGGCGTTGGGCGAACAATCCCGACTTCTGCTACTGGGATACCGACCTGGTGGAACTGGACGGGAAGAAACTGGGAATCATCGGCTTGGGAAACCACCGGACAGGCGACGGCGCGCATCGCTGCCGCTTTCGGAATGCAGGTATGCGCCTATACTTCCAAGCTGCAGTCACAACTTCCCGGAGGAATCCGGAAAATGGAGCTGGATGAGCTGTTCCGCGAATGTGACGTGGTGAGCCTGCACTGCCCCCATTACACCCGATACCAAAGAGCTGGTCAATGCCGCCCGCCTGGCCCTTATGAAACCGACGGCCATTCTGATAAATACCGGCCGCGGTCCCTTGGTGAACGAGAAAGACCTGGCCGACGCACTGAACAAGGGTGTGATAGCGGCTGCCGGACTGGACGTGCTTTCTTCCGAGCCTCCCCAAATATACCAACCCCCCGTGCTGACGGCGAAGAACTGCTTCATTACGCCGCATATCGCCTGGGCCACGAAAGAAGCCCGTGTCCGGCTGATGCGGATTGCGGTGGGGAACTTGAAAGGATTCATCAAGGGTGAGATTGTAAACAATGTGGCGGAATGAGACAAAGGAAAAACGACGGAAAGAAAAGAAGGAGGTAAGAAAAAGTGGAAGAAGACAAGAATACGTTGGATTTGCATACGGAAGTTAGGGAAGAGGACAGGGTGGCAAAGGCCGTTGCCTTGTTCAAGGAAGGATATAACTGCTCCCAGTCCGTAGTGACGGCTTTTGCCGATCTGTATGGTTTCACCCGTGAACAGGCCCTGCACATGTCCGCCTCTTTCGGCGGCGGCATAGGGCGGATGCGTGAGACCTGCGGTGCTGCTTGCGGCATGTTCCTGCTGGCCGGGCTGGAGAAGTGCGCCATCGAGGGGAAAGACCGTGAGAGCAAGGCGGCGAATTACGCTCTGGTGCAGGAACTGGCCGAAGAATTCAAGAAGCGGAACGGCGCCCTGCGGTGTGCCGATTTGCTGGGATTGTCCGGAAAAGAGCCGGTAGTATCCACACCGGAAGCAAGGACGGAACGGTATTACGCCAAGCGTCCTTGTGCAAGAATGGTAGAGGAAGCGGCCCGGATTTGGAGCGAACACCTCGAAAAATCAAAAAAAAGTAGGTTGAAAAAATTAAATAAACAATTTCACCAGCCGCGTTTTATCCAGTACAAAAATCGATACATCCATTAAAAAGATGCGCCAGCAGCGTACTAAGGATGACACCATTGGAAGTCAGCAGGAATCCGCAGTGGAATCCATACCAGCATACGATGGCAGAATAAGTTCCCATCAATGCAAGAAGCGGTAAATTCCTTGCGACACCTTGCAGTGTATCTCTGATATCTTCGAGTGTAGAATCAAAGTAGAGGAAACGACCAACTGCCAGTGTGATAAAATACATGATCAGTGAATCATAGTTCGAATCATGATAGATGAACTTGATGTATAACAGGATCAGAATAATATAAAAGGCAGAGATCAGCCTTACGGAAGCCTTTTGTCTGGTTGGTATTGCAGTTAATGGGACGAACAGGATATCGAACCAGTTTGTCATAAATACAGAAAATACCAGGAATAAAAGTAAGATAATGTTCTGGTATTTCTGCCAGTAAAAGGCAGCCTGTGGGATTCGCTCATCGATAATATAGTAAAGAGACAGGAATAAAAGTACCGAAGTACTGGAAAATACCATCTCATAAAAGCTTTCGATAAGAGAAATTTCTTTTACTTTATGTATATGGTTTAGCTTTCGAATCTGCTTTGGTGTCAGATCCTGTGTGTTGAGTTTGTAGTGTTTTTTGAAGCTTCGCTGTCAAAATAACGATTGCAAGAACCGCGATCAGGCAGAGCAGTGAGACAAGCATGAAGCCGCCTGCATTCTTAAAATTAAAATAATGAATTAGATAATATTGGAACATATCATACGCCTTCTTTGTTTTGATATTGATAAAAATATTTCGTTGCTGATGATTACGGCGGCGGAATAATTTTTTTCGGTTATCTATTGTAGCACTTTGAAAAATATTGCAAATTGGAGAAGCAGTAGTGGTGGGTCCTGTAGATACCAAAGTATGCAAGAGAAGTTGCCGGTGGCAAGTTCTCTGTATGTGAAATTG
>ENA-OQES01000923-OQES01000923.1-human-gut-metagenome-genome-assembly--contig:-NODE-923-length-11744-cov-4.106912_pt1 | contig 11744 bp, 19 predicted proteins | sample MGYA00242798_ERZ504641 | MGnify/ENA primary metagenome ERZ504641 (study PRJEB26092, sample SAMD00036327) | human gut metagenome | host: Homo sapiens | study: EMG produced TPA metagenomics assembly of... | reverse complement strand
TATATTATGATAGGCTTTAGTATAATGATGTGGTTCTGTTCTGCTCTTCTCATATTTGTTAGATTTTTCTCTATTAAAAGGAAATTATTCTTCTGTTCATGGCAAAGTATTTGAAACCACAAACGACAGAAAAGGATATGCAAAAGCATTAGGAAAGCCTGTTTTATTGATAGGAATTTGTCTTTTGTTCTCTGGAGTGATTGCAGTTATATTACCGAAAGATTATGCTATTTCTATTGCAGTTATATTTATATTATTTATAGCTGTTATTTGTAGTATATGGCTGTATAAGATTCAAAAAAGATTTTCGTAAATCCCAGTTTGACAATTTCATATTCATACACACAAAGCAGTTAGTCTTAGGATTGACTGCTTTTTTGCTTACCAAAATTTTCAGATTGGAGTGATGAAATGAACGATATTTTTAAGGATATGCAGGCAAAAGTTGGCTGTGAATACATTTCCGACCTGCCCTCTTACAAGCGTAAGGTGTGGCAGGAAATGAAACGACTGAACCCTGCCGACTATGAAGAAAGACAGTTAGAAGATTTTTCTAAATATGTGTTTGGTATGTCGTACCAGACCTTAAAAGATGTGATGAAACAACAGAAAGGACGTGAGGAACAATGCAGGAAACAAGGGTGCTGGTGGAAACGAGAGGAACAACTGGCGAAGAAACAACGTCATACTGGTTCGACCTGCCGATAGATGTTTCAGAATTTGAAGAAAAGTTAGGTGTCGGTGCGGAAAGTCAAGAGTACCGCATTATCGAAAAGGTGTTGCCTTATGCTGATGAAGTTCACGAACATACCAGCGTGTATCAGCTCAACGAATTAGATTTTATGTACCGCCAGCTTTCAAGTGATATGCAGGAAGAATATGTATCACTACTTACGGTATTTGAGAATTTAGAAGCAGTTTATATTTGCAGGAACGTGATTACGGTTTATCCCGACTGCAAAAGCATGATAGATGTTGCAAGGCAAAAGCTGATGAACGACCCGACATTTAAACATTTGTCCGAGGACTGTCAAGAATATTACTTTGACTTTGAAGCCTACGCTTCTCACTTGCAGGAACACGGGAAATTCTTAGTAACGGAACACGGTATCTTTGAACTCCCAGAGTAGGAAAAGAGGTGGTGCTTATGATTGATGATATGGCGGTTTACATTGCTAATCTTGGCAAATACAATGAGGGCTATTTAGTCGGTGCTTGGTTCACATTTCCCATTGACGAGGAAGATGTAAAAGAAAAAATTCGGCTTGAATGAGCAGTATGAGGAATACGCTATCCATGATACCGACAACTTTCCGATTGCGATTGGCGAGTATGTTTCCATTGAAGAACTCAATGAGATGTATGAAATGATAGAGGAACTTCCCGACTATATCGTAGAATGTCTGGACGAATTTATCAGCCACTACGGGACGCTGGAAGAAGTCGTGGAACATAAGGACGATATTTATTATTATCCCGACTGTGAAACCATGACAGACGTTGCCTACTACTACATAGACGAATTGCAGGCACTAGGAGATATTCCACCCAGCTTACAGAACTATATTGACTATGAAGCCTACGGGCGAGATTTGGATATGGGCGGTTGCTTTATTGAAACAAGCCGGGGTATGTGCGAGATACCATACTAACGCTGGAAGATCAGCGACAAGCATTGTTGCTACTGACAGCGTATTTCTCTTTTAAGGGACAGTCTGAAAATGGCTGTCCTTTTCTATTTTGAAAGGAGCTGAAAGAACTTGAAAAAGATTAAAAGCTACACGGGTATCTGGAACGTGGAAAAAGTCTTGTATGCAATCAATGACTTTAACTTACCCTTTCCCGTTACCTTTACACAGATTACATGGTTTGTGATTACAGAATTTATCATCATTCTGTTTGGGGATATTCCCCCTCTTTCCATGATTGAGGGAGCATTTCTCAAATATTTCGGTATTCCCGTTGCTCTCACTTGGTTTATGTCGCAGAAAACATTTTTGACGGAAAGAAGCCGTACAGCCTTTTTGAAATCACAGATAACTTATGCGTTGCGACCTAAAATCACTTATGCAGGAAAAGCCGTAAAACTGCATAAGCAGATATTGAATGAAACAATCACGGCAGTAAGGAGTGTGAACTATGTTCCCGATAAAATATATTGACAACAACCTTGTCTGGAACAAGGACAATGAAGTGTTTGCCTATTATGAGCTGATACCGTACAACTATTCTTTTCTATCCGCAGAGCAGAAATTTATCGTGCATGACAGCTTTCGCCAGCTTATCGCACAGTCCCGTGAGGGAAAAATTCATGCGTTGCAGATTGCCACAGAAAGCTCAATCCGAAGTATGCAGGAGCAGTCAAAGAAGCTGGTAACTGGAAAATTAAAGGAAGTTGCCTATCAGAAGATAGACGAACAGACCGAAGCGTTAGTATCTATGATTGGGGACAATCAAGTGGACTACCGCTTTTTTCTTGGCTTTAAGCTCATGGTTACAGAAGAACAGCTTAATCTGAAGAACATCAAAAAATTCGGCGTGGCTGACATTCAAGGAATTTCTCCATGAAGTAAACCACACGCTGATGAATGACTTTGTTTCCATGCCGAATGATGAAATCAACCGTTACATGAAAATGGAAAAGTTACTGGAAAATAAAATCTCCCGTCGCTTTAAGGTGCGTCGCTTGGAAATCCATGATTTTGGGTATCTCATGGAACATCTTTACGGCAGGGACGGTATCGCTTATGAAGATTATGAGTATCAGTTACCAAAGAAGAAATTGAGGAGAGAAACGCAGATAAAATACTACGACCTTATTCGTCCGACAAGATGTGTGATTGAGGAAAGCCAAAGGTATTTACGATTGGAACATGAGGACAAGGAAAGCTATGTGTCCTACTTTACCGTCAATGCGATTGTGGGCGAGCTGGATTTTCCGTCCAGTGAAATCTTCTATTTCCAGCAACAGCAATTCACATTCCCCGTTGATACTTCTATGAATGTAGAAATCGTGGAAAATCGGAAAGCATTAACGACAGTCCGCAACAAGAAAAAGGAATTGAAAGATTTGGATAATCACGCCTATCAAGCTGGAAGTGAAACCAGCTCAAATGTGGTGGACGCTTTAGACAGCGTGGACGAGCTGGAAACGGACTTAGACCAGAGCAAAGAAAGTATGTATAAGTTAAGCTACGTCATACGGGTGTCTGCACCCGATCTTGACGAGCTGAAACGCCGTTGTGATGAAGTCAAGGACTTTTACGACGACCTCAATGTAAAGCTGGTGCGTCCTGCTGGGGATATGCTTGGGCTTCATTCTGAATTTTTACCAGCCAGCAAGCGATATATCAATGATTATGTGCAGTATGTAAAATCAGATTTTCTAGCAGGGCTTGGTTTTGGTGCGACACAGCAGTTAGGAGAAACTACGGGTATCTATATGGGCTATTCTGTTGATACGGGAAGAAATGTGTACCTGCAACCGTCCCTTGCCAGTCAAGGTGTAAAAGGTACAGTTACCAACGCTTTAGCGTCTGCTTTTGTCGGTTCGCTTGGCGGTGGGAAATCGTTCTGTAACAATCTTCTGGTATATTACGCGGTGCTGTTTGGCGGTCAAGCACTTCTGTTAGACCCTAAAAGTGAGCGTGGCAACTGGAAAGAAACACTTCCAGAAATCGCCCATGAAATCAATATCGTAAACCTAACAAGCGATAAAGGCAATGCAGGACTTCTTGACCCGTTTGTGATTATGAAGAATGTAAAAGACGCTGAAAGTCTGGCAATCGACATCTTAACATTCCTTACGGGTATTTCCTCTAGGGACGGCGAGAAATTCCCCGTACTTCGTAAAGCGGTGCGTTCCGTTACCCAGAGCGACAGTCGGGGCTTGCTCCATGTGATAGACGAGCTACGCCGTGAAGATACGCCAGTATCAAGAAATATCGCAGACCATATCGACAGCTTCACGGACTACGACTTTGCACACCTGCTGTTTTCAGACGGTACGGTAGAAAATGCTATCAGTTTAGATAACCAGCTTAACATCATTCAAGTAGCCGACCTTGTACTGCCAGATAAGGACACGACCTTTGAGGAATACACGACCATTGAATTGTTGTCGGTGTCTATGCTCATTGTGATTAGTACCTTTGCCCTTGATTTTATCCATTCCGACAGAAGTAGTTTTTAAGATTGTAGATTTGGACGAAGCGTGGGCGTTCTTAAACGTGGCACAAGGCGAAACTTTATCAAATAAGCTGGTGCGTGCTGGACGAGCTATGCAGGCAGGCGTTTATTTCGTTACACAATCCTCTGGCGACGTATCGAAGGAAAGTCTGTAAAAATAATATCGGCTTGAAATTCGCTTTCCGTTCTACTGACATCAACGAGATAAAGCAGACCCTAGAATTTTTCGGTATTGACAAGGACGATGAGAACAACCAAAAACGGCTTCGTGATTTGGAAAACGGACAATGTTTATTGCAGGACTTATACGGGCGTGTCGGCGTGGTGCAGATACACCCAGTCTTTGAAGAACTGCTACACGCTTTTGATACCAGACCGCCCGTGCAGAGAAATGAGGTGGAGTGATGAAAGAAAGGATAAAAGGTGCGTTCACAAAAAAGGAAGATTTTCCACTTTCTCAAAATGGCTCTGTTTGTCGTGGCACTTTCCCTTATCCTGCTTTCACTTCTGGGGACGGTGGCTCATGCGACGGGGCTTGTGGACGATACCATAAACGCAGAAAATCTTTATTCTAAATATCCGCTTTCCAACTACCAACTTGAATTTTTTCGTCGATAATAGCTGGTCGTGGCTTCCGTGGAACTGGCTGGACGGTATTGGAAAATCGGTACAGTACGGGCTTTACTGCATTACCAACTTTGTCTGGACGATAAGCCTTTATTTAAGCAATGCAACGGGTTATGTGGTGCAGGAAGCCTATAAGCTGGACTTCATCAACGATATGGCAGACAGTATCGGAAAGAGCATACAGACCCTTGCAGGCGTAACACAGAACGGTTTTTCTTCTACGGGCTTCTATGTTGGTTTCCTGCTTCTCATTATCTTAGTGGTGGGAATGTATGTTGCCTATACGGGACTGATAAAACGGGAAACCAGCAAGGCACTTCACGCTGTTATCAACTTTGTGGTGGTGTTCGTGCTGTCCGCTTCGTTTATCGCTTATGCTCCCGACTACATCAAAAAGATAAATGAGTTTTCATCAGACATCAGTACCGCTTCTTTGGACTTGGGAACAAAAATCATGCTCCCCAACTCTGACAGCGAGGGCAAGGACAGCGTGGACTTGATACGGGACAGCTTATTTTCTATTCAAGTACAACAGCCGTGGCTACTTCTACAATTCGGTAACAGCAACGCAGAGGAAATCGGGACAGACCGTGTTGAAGCTCTGGTATCGGCAAGCCCAGAGGACGAGGACGGAAAGACCAGAGAGGAAGTCGTGAAAACAGAAATCGAGGATAACGACAACAACAATCTGACGATACCGCAGGTGGTAAACCGTTTGGGTATGGTGTTTTTCCTACTGTTCTTCAACTTAGGGATAACGATATTTGTATTCTTGCTTACAGGCATGATGTTGTTCAGCCAGATACTTTTTATTATATTCGCTATGTTTTTACCTATCAGCTTTTTACTTTCCATGATACCGAGCTATGAAAGCATGGCAAAGCAGGCAATCGTGAGGGTATTTAATACCATAATGACACGTGCAGGAATAACGCTCATTGTAACGGTAGCGTTCAGTATTTCCAGTATGTTTTACAATATTTCCACGGACTATCCGTTTTTCCATGGTGGCGTTCTTGCAGATAGTATGTTTCGCTGGTATCTATATGAAGCTGGGCGACTTAATGAGTATGTTCTCGCTTAATGCTAACGACAGTCAAAGCATGGGACGAAGAATTTTACCGCAGACCGTATCTGTTTATGCGACATAGGGCTAGACGTATGGAACACCGTATTGCAAGGGCGGTAAGTGCTGGCGGTATTTCGGGCGGTGTGGCTGGTGCAGTAGCTGGAAGTGCCGTTGCTGGCAAACGAGCGGAAGCAAAAAATACAGCTTCTAAAGAAAATCAGGGGCAATACCACTTCCAGCATGGGACAACGTGCAGGCTCAAAGGTAGGTGCTGTCTTAGATACGGAAAAATAAAGTGAAAGACAAGGCAAACGCTGTCAAAGAGAATATCAAGGATATGCCGACACAGACCGCTTATGCGGTGTATTCCGCAAAGGAAAAGGCAAAGTCCAGCGTGTCCGACTTTAAGCGTGGCATGGTGCAGGAAGAGCAGTCCAGACAGTCGGGACGCTTGGAAAAGCAGGAACAGCGTAAGAAGAATATCGCTGATAAGCGTATGGAGCTTCAAAAGGCACAAGAAGCAAGGCAGGCACAGCGAAAGGCTGACGGATCAGCGACAACGGGAGCTACCCGTCCCCATGAGCGACCAGCCACCGCTTCAACCATTCCAAAATCGAGTGCGGAAAAAATGCAGGAAGTCAAACGCCCTGCCACAGCTCCAACTCCGAAAAGCAAGTGAGCCAGTCAAGACAAATGTTGTGAAAGAGCGTCCGTTATCTTCTGGTGCTTCTGATAAGAAAACGACCCAACCTGCACAGCCAGTACATAGGCAGAATGTAGAAAAAGTGGTATCGCAGGAAACACGCCAGAATTACACAAAAGACCGTAGGACAAAGGTTCAGCAGACGCAAACCGTCCAAAAGAACCAGCAGACAACAGAGAAAACTCCTAACCTTGTGATGAAGAAAGGACAGAAGAAAAAATGAAACTGAAACATATCGCTATCATTGGCAGTCTGTTTCCTATCCTCTTTTCTCTGGTGCTTTTCTTTGGTGTGTTGATTAGTGCGGACAGCGACGACGAGAACAGCAATTTTTCTTCTGGCATTACGGGTATGAACTTATCCGCAGAAGTCTTGAAACATCAGCCTATGGTAGAAAAATACGCCAGAGAAAACGGTATCTCCGAGTATGTCAATGTGTTACTTGCTATCATTCAAGTAGAAAGTGGCGGTACGGCAGAAGATGTTATGCAGAGTTCGGAAAGTCTTGGTTTACCGCCTAATTCCTTAGATACGGAAAGCTCAATCAAGCAGGGGTGTAAGTATTTTGCGTCCCTGCTTTCTTCCTGCAAAAATCAAGGTATCGACGATTTGAATGTAGCGATACAGTCTTATAACTATGGCGGTGGCTATGTGGGATATGTGGCAGGAAAAGGAAAAAAAACACACTTTTAATCTTGCAGAGAGCTTCGCCCGTGAGAAATCGGGTGGAAAGAAAGTAACCTACACCAACCCGATAGCCGTTGCTAAGAATGGGGGCTGGCGGTATGGCTATGGAAATATGTTCTATGTGGAAGTAGTCAATCAGTATTTAGCAGTTCCGCAGGTATCGGGAGAACTGGCACAAAAGGTAATGAATGAAGCGTTGAAATATCAAGGCTGGAAGTATGTGTATGGTGGCAGTAACCCGAATACTTCCTTTGATTGTTCGGGATTGACGCAATGGTGCTATGGAAAAGCTGGTATCTCCTTACCGAGAACAGCACAAGCACAGTATGACGCAACCCAACATCTGCCACTCTCGCAGGCAAAAGCAGGCGATTTGGTGTTTTTCCATTCCACCTATAACGCTGGTTCGTATGTAACACACGTCGGTATTCTTGTTTCGCCGACACAGATGTACCACGCAGGCGACCCGATAGGATATGCAGACCTAAGTAGTAGTTACTGGCAACAGCACTTAATCGGTGCAGGACGAGTAAAACAATAGAAAGGACTTGAAAAATATGTTTAAGAAGAATAAGAAACAGACAGAAACTATCAAAGAACCAAAAGAAAAAAAGGTGCGTACTGTCAAGGTAGGCACACATAAGAAAACCGTGATTGCGTTGTGGGTGGTGCTTATCGCAAGCGTGAGCTTTGGGGTGTATAAGAATTTTACGGCTATCGACCAGCACACCACCCATGAAAAAGAAATCATTGAACTTTGCTTGCAGGACACCAACGGGATAGAAAATTTCGTGAAAAACTTTGCGAAGTCCTATTACACATGGGATAACAGCAAAGAAGCTATCGAAGCAAGGACGCAGGCAATCAGCGGTTATCTGACAAAGGAATTGCAGGACTTAAATGTAGACACCATTAGAACCGATATACCGACCAGCTCCACGGTTACAGATGTGATTGTATGGCATATCGAGCAATCGGGAGCGGACACTTTTTCTGCTACCTACGAAGTAGATCAGCAGATAAAAGAGGGAGAACAGACAAGCAATGTGAAAGCAACCTATACTGTAAAAGTCTATGTGGACGCAGACGGGGATATGGTAATCGTTCAGAACCCTACCCTTGCACCAGCAGTTGAAAAATCAGACTATGAGCCTAAGACACCAGAAGCAGACGCAAGCGTGGACGCTGATACGGTAAATGACGCTACCGCTTTTCTGGAAACATTCTTTAAGCTGTACCCAACAGCGACGGAAAAAGAGCTTGCTTACTATGTATTGGGAAATGTGATTGAACCTATCGGCAGGGACTACCTTTATTCTGAACTGGTAAACCCTATCTTTATAAAGGACGGCGACAATGTGAAAGTCAAGGTTGCGGTAAAAATTCATTGATAATCAGACAAAAGCGACGCAGGTATCGCAGTATGAGCTTGTGCTACATAAGGATAGTAACTGGAAGATTGTAGGATAAATGATATAGCGTGCATTTCCTATCAGATTTGCACGCTTTTACAAAACGACAAGAAAACTGTGCAAAATATTGACTTGTAATGACCGAATGCTATAATATAAATGACAAGTGTACTTGGTATTATTTGAAAGGAGCGTTATATAATGGATAAAGAAAAAATACTATCACAAAACAAAAAAGAGAATCTATATCTTGATGAATACGAAAAACATATTAAACTTCAAGGGAAATCTTTTGGCTTAATGTTTGTTTTATTTATCTGCATTTTAATTCTTTTCATTAAAGCAGTTTGTAAAGAACCTTACTATGATATAATGACAATTATTGGGTCTGTGGCATTTGGCTCTATGGGTTATGAAGCACATATTTCAAAAAAGTAAATCCAAATTTGTTATTGCTTTATTCTTTCTTCTATTTATGGGGTATTACTTTTATAAATTTTTAATGGTAGGTTTATAGAATGGACGAACATTTAATTTTGCGAAACAGATTAAAAATCTGTACGAAAAGAAAAAAAACTTATCACAAACAGAATTAGCTGAACTAGTCGGGGTTTCTCGGAATACAGTTAGTTCTATTGAAACTGGACAATTTAATCCAACAGCAAAATTGGCATTAGTGCTTTGTATAGCTTTAGATAAAAAATTTGAAGAATTATTTTATTTTGATTAAAGGAGAGAACGATTATGGAATTAGAGGAATTGATTGTTGAAATAGTTATAGGATTGTTTTTACCTTTTTACATCTTATCAAATAGGTATAAAAGAGAATATTACTTTATTACATGGTTATCATTATACACAACTTGACCCTAAAGATAAAAAGGTGTTTACGAAAAAAATAGGAATAGGCACTTTACTGGTTAGTATTGGTATTCTTGTTATGCCGATTATCAATTTAATCTCTCATTCTGAATTAGGCTATTACATAGGTCTTATTTTGATTGTTGTAGGAGTGTTTTATATCATATTCATCATTGTAAAATACAATGGAAAACTTATTAGCTTTAAAAAGTAGAATTGAGGTATGAATATGATAGGACTGAACAAAAGAGATATAAAAAAGGCATTGAAAGCTGGTGCAAAAGCTGGCGGTGTATCATTGGCTGATGTTCGGGCGGATATTGAAGCTACGATTGATGAAGCTATGAACAGCACCGACCCAGAAGTGCAGGAGAATTTCAGAAAGTATTTTGGAAATAAACGCCCTACTCCAGAAGAATATATTTACAAGATTACAAAAAGACAAAAGTTTAATAGAAATCAAGTGCTGTAAGGGGCTTGTGTCATGGAAAGTTTTAAGCATAATCTTATACGGTCATACACTACCTAACAGCATTTTATTAACAACTGAATATCTCACAGCTTTAATAGCTCGTACAGACTATATGTTTTGTGCGGGCCTTTTTTGATACCCGGAAAAAAATTTTTTCAGTTTTTTTTCAAAATCATGCAACAAATCACACCTTGCTGTACAGATATGGTGCGGAAAGAGGGATAAACACTTTTCACGTCATAACGGAAATGGGGGTGTGATGATATGAAACCGTCGGACTTCCAAAAGACAATACAATGTCAATTTGACTGCAAGCTCAAACGTGTAGTGAAAGGCATTGTCCGTAATTATCGCAAAGAATTAAAGCGACGAAGAAATAAGGAAATTTCCTATTGTGAACTTCCAGAAATCGTCGTAGAAAAGCTGGCAGTCTGGGACGAATACGAAAGCGATTATACCGCCTTTGATGTATGTGGTATTGAGGTTCGTGTCCTTGATGATGATTTAGCAGAAGCGATTAAGTATCTGTCTGAAAAAGACAGAGAAATCTTGTTGATGTATTTCTTCTTAGGCATGAGCGATACAGAAATCGGCGACAGATTAAAGATTAACCGTTCAACGTCGTTCCGCAGTAGGAAGAACTCACTTGAAGAAATCAAGAAAAAATTAAAGGAGAACATGAATGATGAATAACACACGCCCGTCATTTTACCTTATTTCGTCGGCTGTGGACGGCAACGTAAATGCGATTGAAAAGATACTGGCGTTGTATGACCCGTACATATCAAAATGTTGTTTGCGTCCGTTCTACGACAAATATGGTAATGTCTGCATAGTCGTAGACATGGAATTAAAAGGACGTATCAGAGAAGCACTTATCAAAATGATTTTGGACTTTGATATTCCTTTAGAAACCGAAGAATAACAAGCAGTAACCGCAGAGCATGATTTGTTCAATCCCCTCTTTCCTGCTCTGCCCCTGCTTTTACATGAAAGCAACACGCTTTCGCCACAGCTCTTTGACAACTGAATAAAGCAGACAGATACGTTTGTGAGATAGCGAGCCACGGGGACTGTACGCCACGACCTTTTCAAAAGAAAGCGAGCGACCCACGCAGTGATCCGAGAGCGACTGTTGGAAAAGTCGTTTTGCCACGACCTATCCTCACAGAATAATGATACGTCCGCATGGTGCGGTTCTGCCCACAAGAATGGGAATAGTTGAGATACTAACGGAGCTTTCCAAAGCCGTCTGCCTGCTTGTAAAAAATGACACACAGTAAAGGGGGTGCATAGATTATGAACAATACTGATGTGCCTATCTGGGAAAAATATACGCTGACGATTGAAGAAGCGTCCAAATACTTCCGTATCGGCGAAAAGAAGTTACGTAAATTAGCTGAAGAAAATATTGACGCTGGCTGGGTTATCGTGAACGGTAATCGTATTCAGATAAAGCGAAAACAATTTGGAAAAAATCATAGATACATTGGACGAAATCTAATGTCATTGAGCCGTAGATATGGTATAATAAGGTATAGCGTATCACGGCTCATTCCATGACGGAAAGGAGCTTTACACTATGTCTAATGTGAAACGAAAATGACAGTAAAAATCGCAATTTGCGTAATGGAGAGAGCCAGCGAAAAGACGGAAGATACGTTTATAAATATACCGATATATACGGAAAGCCACAATTTATCTATTCTTGGAAACTTGTACCGA
>ENA-OQES01000922-OQES01000922.1-human-gut-metagenome-genome-assembly--contig:-NODE-922-length-11747-cov-3.836403_pt1 | contig 11747 bp, 12 predicted proteins | sample MGYA00242798_ERZ504641 | MGnify/ENA primary metagenome ERZ504641 (study PRJEB26092, sample SAMD00036327) | human gut metagenome | host: Homo sapiens | study: EMG produced TPA metagenomics assembly of... | reverse complement strand
TTCTTGGGCTCCTGCTTTTTTGTACTCGGGGGTGAACACCGGCACCTGCGGGATATCCTTGAGACGGTTGTACACGAGGCCCGGCAGCTGCTTTACGCCCTGCATGGTGGCGGCAGAGATGGGTACGAAGGTCAGGCCTTTGCCCTCCACATACTGGCGGAAGGTCTCGATCTGCTCCTCGGTGGCAAGGTCGCACTTGTTGCCCACCACGATCTGCGGGCGCTCGGCCAGCACGGGGCTGAACTTTGCCAGCTCCTCGTTGATCTGCTCGAAGTCCTCGATGGGGTCGCGGCACTCGCTGCCGGAGACGTCCACGACGTGCAGCAGCAGACGGCAGCGCTCCACATGGCGCAGGAAGTCGTGGCCCAGGCCGACGCCCTCGCTGGACCCCCTCGATGAGGCCGGGGATGTCGGCGCAGACGAAGCTTGCGCCCTCGCCCACCGACACGACGCCCAGCGTCGGCACCAGCGTGGTGAAGTGGTAGTTTGCAATTTTCGGCTTTGCGGCGCTGATGGTAGAGATGAGGGTGGACTTGCCCACATTGGGGAAGCCGATGAGGCCCACATCCGCGATGAGCTTCAGCTCGAGGGTCACCTGAATGTCCTCGCCGGGCATACCGGGCTTTGCAAACTTGGGGATCTGGCGGGTGGGGGTGGCAAAGTGTGCATTGCCGTAGCCGCCGCGGCCGCCCTTGGCGATGGTGACGGGGGTGTGGTCGGACAGGTCGGCGATGACAAGGCCGCTCTCGGCGTCCTTGATGACCGTACCCAGAGGCACCTTGATGACGAGATCCTCGGCATTCTTGCCGTGGCAGAGGCTTGCGCCGCCCTTGCCGCCCTCGTCGGCGGTATACTTGCGCTTATAACGGAAGTCCATCAGAGTGGTGAGGTGGTCGTCCACGACGAAGATGATGTCGCCGCCCCGGCCGCCGTCGCCGCCGTCCGGGCCGCCAGCGGCCACGAACTTCTCACGATGAAAGCTCACTGCGCCGTCGCCGCCCTTGCCGGCATGGAGCCAGATGGTGGCGATGTCGATAAAATTGGTTTGTGCGCCATACAGGCCCTCCTGTTCTCGGAAAAAAGTTCTTCTCAGCGCTTATTCTCTGCGCTTTTATTGGAAAAACTAACCTCTCAGTCCGCGCTTTTGCGCGGCCAGCTCCCCTGGCGAGGGGAGCCTGATCGAGGAAGAAGAAATTCATCAAAAAGAGCCGGGCCACGAGGGTCCGGCTCTCTGTGTTGCAGATTTTAGAAAGAAGTTACTGCTTGACGCTGCACTTCTTGCCGCTCTTGCCCACGCGCTCGAAACGAACGGTGCCATCGACCAGAGCAAACAGGGTATCATCGCTGCCCTTGCCGACATTCTCACCCGGCTGGATGTGAGTGCCGCGCTGACGAACGAGGATGTTGCCGGCCAGAACGAACTGACCATCTGCACGCTTGGTGCCCAGACGCTGAGCCGCAGAATCACGGCCGTTCTTGGTGCTGCCTACGCCCGTTTTTATGTGCCATTGTAATATACCTCCTACTTAGCCGTTGATCGCAGTGATCTCAACCTTGGTGAAGGGCTGACGGTGGCCCATGCGGCGAGCACTGTGCTTCTTTGCGCGATAGGTGATGATGTTCAGCTTCTTGCCCTTGCCATTCTTGATGACCTTGGCAGAAACGGAAGCGCCCTCAACAACAGGAGCGCCAACCTTGACCGAACCCTCCTCGCCAATAGCGAGAACCTGATCAAACTTCACTTCGGAGTCGGCCTCAACGTCCAGCTTTTCGATGTAGACGATGTCGCCCTGCTCCACGCGGTACTGCTTACCGCCGGTAACAATGATTGCGTACATTTGTTTCATTCCTTTTCGTTGTACTCGCTGGTCGTAAAGGCAGGCCCTCACGGGGCCGTTTCCGGTGCCCACACCATGCGGCTAGAGTATTATAGCAGAAAAAAGGTCCGCTTTGCAAGGGCTTTTTGCACTTTACTCCGGATTTTTTTTAGTTCTTTTCCGGGTGTTCGCGCCGGTCCATCGCTTCCTTTACTGTTTCATTCCACGCTGCCGTTTTCTCAACGAACTCCGCGCGGGATGCAGAGGCCGGCAGAGCAGTGTCCTTCCCCGCAAAGGCAGTGGGGCCGTCCAGTTTTTTGCATCCGTGCCCGGTTCTCGCTGTTCAGGGGCAGCTCTACCATCAGGGGCTTGTCCCTGAACTTTTTTGTCAGAAGGATCTCAGCGATCACACCGCCCACCACGGCAATGCCCGCCACCAGCTGGGATACCCGCAGGCCGATGCTGGGCACCAGCAGCAGGCTGTCGGTGCGGAGGGCTTCGATCCAGAAGCGGCCCGCGCCGTACCAGACGAGGTACCGCAGGGCGATATCCCCTGCAAACCTGCGCTTTTTGATGTAGCGCACCAGCAGAAACAGGCCCACAAAGCACCAGATGCTCTCATATAAGAAGGTGGGATGCACCGGCAGGTTCGGGTCGATGGTCACGCCTTTGGGCACCGTGACCACGCTGCTCGTCAGGTAATCGTGGGTCGCCTGGCTGTACATGCCCCAGGGCAGGGTGGTGTTGCAGCCAAAGGCCTCCTGGTTGAAAAAGTTGCCCCAGCGGCCGCAGCCCTGCCCGATGAGGAAGCCCATGGCCGCCAGATCAAACATGGGCAGCATGGGGACCTTCCTCCACTTACAGGCCAGACCTCCGAACAGAAAGGCTCCGATGATGCCGCCGTAAATGGCAAGACCGCCATCCCGGATGGCCAGCACATCTTTCAGGCTGTGGTACTGATAGGGCGAAAGGGCCACATAGTAGAGCCGGGCACACAGGATACCCATGACCACACCGATGAGGATGACATCCACCATGGCATCGGCATCCACACCAAACTCCACACTGTGCCGGAAGGCGAACACCAGCGCCAGGCACATGCCCACGGCAATGCAGACACCGTACCAGTAAATGTTCATGCCTCCGATGGAAAAGGCCACGCGGTCAAGCTCAAAGCTCAGCCCCAGCCCCAGGAAACTGCACCAGATTCGTCATTCTTCCATCTCCTCCTCATCGTCCGGCTCTTCCCCGGCCGTGCCATCGGGCTGGATGTACATCACAGCCATCCGCTCCTCGCTCAGGATCTTCTGCAGCGCCGCGTCGGCATCCTCTGCCGTCAGCGCCGCCAGCGTGGCGATCTGCTGGGCCACGGTCTGGCCGCTGAGGGCAAAGTCTGCCATCTGGCTGGCCGAGTCCTCCACGTTCTCCAGATTTTCGATCAGCTGGCCGTATTTTTCATTCTTGCACAGGGTAAAGATCTCCCGGTCCACGCCCTCAGCACGGATGCGCCGGATCTCCTCCAACAGCAGCTGCTTCACCGTGTCGGGCACATCACTCTCGCCGGTGAACAGGATGCAGCAGCAACCGTCCACCCGGAGCACCTCCCCGCCAAAGCCGGGGTTGGTCAGGCCCTCATCGTAGAGCTTCCGGTAGAGCCTCGACATGCCGCCAGAGATGCAGCAGAGGATGAGGTCATACAGGATCTCGCTGCGCAGGTCGTCATGCTGCAGCGGCTGCTCCTTGAAGCCGATGCCGAAGCAGGGCTTGGACACCGGCATCGTGATGGTCTTTTCAGCGGCGGCCAGCGTCATGGGTTCCTCTGTCCAGAGCCGCTGCACCCGCTCCACCGGGCACGCTTCCATCAGGCCGTGGCGCGCACAGGCCGCCAGGATCTGTTCCATGCTGGTGCTGCCTGCGGCGGCCAGCACCATGTTGTTGGGGGCATAGAACGCCTTGCAGCAGTCGTACAGCATCTCCGGCGTGATCTCCGCAATGCTTTCCACCGTGCCCGCAATGTCGCTGCGGATGGGGTGGCTGTGATACAGGCACTCGCACAGGCCGGTGATGAGCCGCCAGTCGGCGCTGTCATCATACATTTTGATCTCCTGCCCGATGATGCCCTGCTCCTTGGCGATGGTCTGCTCAGTAAAGTAGGGATGGCCCACCATGCCCAGCAGTACATCCAGGCTTTCGTCCAGCTGCTCGGTGGCGGTAAACAGGTAGCAGGTGCGGTCAAAGCTGGTAAAGGCATTGGCGTTGGCACCGGTCTTGGCGAACTTTGCAAAGGCATCGCCGTCCTCATCCTCAAACATCTTGTGTTCCAGAAAAATGCGCCACACCGGCGGGCAGGTGCACTTCCCTGCCGTCCACCCGGAAAATCCCGGTCGATGGAGCCAAAGCGGGTGGCATAGATGACATGGGTGCCGGAATAGCCCGGCATGGGCCGCACCAACACCGTCAGGCCCGAGGGCAGCACCTTCCACTCATCGGCGGCGGCCTCGGTCAGGGCACGGTTCGTGTTCTGTTCAGGCATGGGCGCTCTCCTCCTCTCGGGTCAGAAGATAGCTGACTGAAAGGGTCAGCTGCCGCAGGACGGTGCGGACATCCTCCTCGGTCACAGCCTGCAGGGCCGCGCGGGCATCGTCCGGGGTCTGCACCGGGCCGCCCCGCAGCACCTCCATGTAATACCAGGTCTCAATGCCGCCCAGCGTATCCTCAATTCCCGCCATCCCGCTCAGCAGGGAGCGGCGGCAGTCTTCAAGCTCTTCAGCCGTGATGGGGCCGTTGCGCAGGTCATCCAGCTCCTTCAGGATCGCCTTTTTCGGCCCGGGCCGCGTCGGCGTGCTCCACGCCGCTGTTCACAGCCATGCTTCCGGTAAAGCTCTGGAAGCTGGACGAGCAGTAATAGCACAAATGATCCCGTTCCCGCACGTTCAGGAACAGGCGGCTGGTCACACTGCCGCCATACAGCGCCATGGCAAGCCGCACCGCCGCCATCTGGTCGGGGCGCATGGGCACGCCCAGCGTGAACAGCATGCAGAGCTTGGCCTGCACTGTGTCAAAGCATTCTACTCTGCGCACGGCATCCTGCCGGGGCATGGCAAGGTTCTCGCACAATGGCAGCGGTGCCCGCCCGATGTGGGAAAGCTCTTCCAGCAGGGCCTGCTTCACCTGCTCGGTTTCCGCTTCCCCGCAGCCCAGCACCAGCAGCTCGATGCTGGCGGTGCGGAGCATCTCACGGTAAGCCTCGGTCAGCGTTTCCGGGGTCAGGCCGTCCACCTCGTCCAGATAGCCCTCCTGCCGGATGCCGGCGGGGCTGCTCCCAAAGAACTCCCGGTTGGCCTGCCGCTGGCAGTAGATGCGCTTTTCGTTGATCTCATCCTCCAGCGCCTTTTTCAGCATCTGCTTTTCGATGGCGACCGCCTCCGGGTCAAACACACCGCCCACAAAATAGGGATGGAACGCCGTGCCCAGCGCCAGCGCGGCATACTCCCGGGTCAGGACCTCGCCCTCCAGTGCAAAGCGGTCCTTGATGCCGGTCACACTGACGCAGAGGTTGTGGTTTGCACCCAGCGGGCGGGCATCCACGGTCAGATCCGCGCCGTACAGCCGGGCAAGCTTTTTGGTCATCTGGGTCATATCCGGGCAATCCGCATAGCCCCGCTCCATCAACAGAGGCAGCAGAGCGTGGGCGGTTGCCGTCTCCCGCCGTGCCGGAAACGCAAAGTGGATGCTGATCCGGCAGCGGTTGAATTTCTGCGCCGGGTCCCAGGAAAGATGGACCCCGGGCGCGATCTCGGTTCGTCTCAACAGTCGTTCTCCTTTTTTGTTACAGCTTTGTGCGCTCCAGCGCAAGGAACTCCTCCAGCGAGAGTCCGGACGCGCGGATGGCGAGGGCATTTTCCACCCCCACATAGCGCCAGTGCCAGGGCTCGTATACCATGCCGGTGGCGGCCTGCCGCTCCTCCGGCCAGCGGAGGACAAAGCCATACTCCGCAGCGTAGGCGGTCAGCCACTCGTAGGCGCGGGTATCGGCAAAGCGGGTGGTCTTTTCGGTGCAGTCCGGGCTGAGGATGTCCGCCGCATAGCCGGTGGCCTGCTCGCTGGCATTGGCCGGAGGGCAGACGCTGGCGGCATAGGCCGCTGCCTCCTCTTCGGAAAGCCCCTTTTCCAGATACACCTGCTTCCGGGCATCAAAGACCGCTTCCCGTGCGGAAACATCCTGATAGCCCGTCACCAGTTCCAGCGTGATGCCGTCTGCCGCCGCAGCTGCCGCCATGGCGCGGTACTGCTCTGCGGCTTCCGCTTCCAGCTGCTGGCCCGTGGCATCATCCGCCACCGCAAGGGCCGGGGCCGGCTCTGCGTCCAGCGGCAGATTCCCGTTCACCAGCACCAGCCGGGCATCGGCAAGGTTCAGCTGGTATTCGGTGCCATCGTAATTTCTGGCCACAAAGTCCTCCGGCCCCGCGATCAGGGCGTGGGCCTTGGGCAGCAGCCATAAAATGCCGCTGGTCATCAGGGCAACAGCCGCGCCGCAGGCCGCCAGAAACACGGCCCAGTTCCGTGCCAGACGCAGGCAGCGCCGGATCCTCCACTCCCGCCGGGTCATCCGCCGCCGGGGCGCTTGCTTGTTTTGGTTCATCGATATCGGTTCCCTTCTCACATCATTTCGCAATGCACAGCCGCACAATTACATTATTTTATTATACACTTCTTTCGCCGGGGTGTAAACGGAAAGGGATGTTAAAAAATTGTGTCTTTCAAAAAATGGGAGTTCCGTTACGGACGAATGTCCGAACAGAACTCCCTTTTGGGGTTATAAAAAATCCCGCGTTAAAGCGCTTTCCTCCATTCAGAATTTTCCCGTCAATGGAGAGGGTGACCGGCTACCGTGGCAGAGGACTCGTTCAGCATGGTATGGTCCAGCTCACATTTTGTAAAGGAGCAGTCCACAAATACGCAGTCTGCAAAATCGCAGCTCTCAAAAAATTTTCCCCGGCAAATGACAGGCCAGTAAACCGTTCCCCTTCACAATAACGTTCCGTCATGTAATTCTCCTATCAGCACAGTTCTTCCAGCAGGGCAGTGCAGCCCTCCAGCACATCCTGAAATTCCGAGTTGTCGTTCTCAGTATACCATGATTTCTCTCTGCGGAAAAGATACCAGGAAACCAAAAAATGGCCCCGGAGGGCTTGTTGCAGCTCTCCGGGGCCATTTTATGTGCGTGTGTGACTTGGCGCACACGACCGGCGTTTTACTCGATTGCAATCAGATTCGGGTTCTCAGGCAAAGCCTTCGTCTGCTGAGGAGCAGGCAGCTCGACGTGCAGGACACCATCCTCGAACTTTGCGTGGATGTCCTCCTTCTTCACATCGCCCACGTAGAAACTGCGTGCGCAGGTGCCGGAGAAGGATTCGCGCCGCAGATAGCGGCCCTTCTTATCCTTTTCATCATTGCTGTGGCTGCGGGCTGCCACGCCTTTTTTCGCTGCCGCCTGGTTTGGCACTTTTCAACGGCCCCGTTCCGTGTTACAATAGGAAAAACGAAACCGGGTGATTTTTTGGAATTTTATGGTACCATTGGCCCCGCCTGTGCCCAGCTGGAGACCTTGCAGCGCATGGTGGAAGCTGGCATGACGGGCATCCGCATGAACCTTTCCCACGGGCCCCTTTCGGCCCACAAAGACTGGCTGGATATCATCCACGCCGTGGGCATCCCCCAGCTGCTCATCGACCTGCAGGGGCCGGAGCTGCGCATTGGCACGCTGCCCCAGCCCCTTGTGCTGGAACCAGGCCAGAACCTCCTGCTGGGGCAAGGGGGTGTCCCCTGCCCGGCGGCGCTGGTACATGCAGCCCGGCCGGGCCAGAACCTCCTGCTGGACGACGGCAGGCTCCTTGTGCAGGTGGCCGAAGCCGATGGCGCTGCCCTGCAGTGTACTGTGGTACGGGGCGGCACCCTGCAAAGCCGCAAAAGCCTTGCGGCACCGGGGCTGACGGTGGCCTCCCCCACGTTGACGGAGGAGGACCTGCAAAACCTGCAGCTGGCGGGAGCCTGCGGCGTTACCGGGGTGATGCTGCCCTTCGTGCAGGGGGGCTGGGGACATCCGCACCCTGCGCCGGGCGCTGGAACAGGCCTGGGGCCGGGCAGATCCGCATTTTTGCCAAGATCGAGAGCCTTGCGGGGGTACAGGCCCTGCCGGAGTTCCTACCCCCTTGTGGATGAAGTGGTCATTGCCCGCGGGGACCTTGGCAACGCCATGCCCCTGTGGGAGCTGCCCCGGTGCCAGAAACAGCTTTCGGCGGTCTGCCGGTCTGCCGGGGTGCCCTTTATGGTGGTGACCCAGATGCTGGACAGTATGTGCAACCGGGCGGTCCCCACCCGCGCCGAGGTCAGCGACATCTACAACGCCGTGGCAGACGGCGCTTCCAGCGTGATGCTCACCGGGGAGACCGCCGCCGGGCAGTACCCGGTGGAGGCCATGGAGTATCTTGTGCGCACTGCCCGCACCGCCTTGGAATAACCCAAAGTCAAAGACACTCGGTCGATTTGTGTTGCCGCATTTAGTCCAGAATTTTTCCGTCAATGGAAATGGTGACCACCTGCCACGGAATGAACTTTCCGCTGGCTTGAAGTGCCTTTTTCGCTGCCATCTCCAGGCCGCCGCAGCAGGGCACCTCCATGCGGAGGATGGTCACGCTCTGGATGTCGTTGCTGCGCAGGATCTCGGTGAGCTTTTCGCTGTAATCCACAGCGTCCAGCTTCGGGCAGCCGATGAGGGTCACCTTGCCGCGCATAAACTCCTGATGGAAATTGGCGTAGGCATAGGCCGTGCAGTCCGCTGCAATCAGCAGCTTTGCGCCATCAAAGTAGGGCGCATGGATGGGTGCCAGCTTGATCTGCACCGGCCAGTTGCGCAGGCGGGAAACTGGCTGCACGGGGACAGAAGCTGCGCTTTCGGCAGCCTCCGGCTGTTCCAGCATCCGCATCCGGGAGCCGGGGCAGCCGCCCTCGTGGAGGTGCTTCATCTTCTCCTGCAGCTCCTTTTTCTTTTTGTTCTCCTGCACCGCCGCCTCGTCGTAGGCAGGGGCTTCCCGCTCTTCAAAGGTAATGGCTCCGGTGGGGCAGCCCGGCAGGCAGTCGCCAAAGCCATCGCAGAAATTTTCCCGCACCAGCTTTGCCTTGCCGTTGATGATATCAATGGCACCTTCATGGCAGGCGGTTGCACAAAGTCCGCAGCCGTTGCATTTTTCTTCGTCAATATGGATGATCTTCCGAATCATATCTATACTCTCCTGTTGTGGGTGATTTTTTTGCATTTGCATCCTTATTATAGTATACTAAAGGCAGCTTGTATGTTTGAATTCCCAACAAGGAGGGCCTTTATGCAAAAATATCTGCCTGTTCTGCGGAACTGCCCCATTTTTTACCGGACTTACCGATGATGAGATTTTGTCCATCCTGCACTGTGTCAGTGCAGCGAAAATCACCCGGCCCCGTGGCTCCTACATTTTCCGAGCCGGAGATTCCACGGAGGTCATGGGGCTGGTACTGTCCGGCTCTACCCTTGTGATCCAGGAGGATCTTTGGGGACACCGCAACATCCTGTCCAAGTGCAATACCGGAGATTTTTTCGGCGAGCCTTACGCCGCCACTCCCGGTGCCATCCTGAACATCAGCGTGGTGGCAGAGGAGGATTGCGAAATTCTGCTGCTGAACGTCAAGCGGCTGCTCACCTCCTGCCCCACCGCCTGCGACCATCACCAGAAACTCATCCGCAATCTGGTCGGCGTTCTGGCAAACAAAATACTGCTTTTTAACGATAAGATCACCCATGTCAGCAAGCGCACCACCCGGGGAAAAAAGCTGCTGTCCTACCTGTCTGCCGAATCCATCCGGCATTCCTCCCTTTCCTTTGACATTCCCTTTGACCGTCAGCAGTTGGCAGATTTTCTCTGCGTGGAGCGTGCCGCCATGTCGGTGGAGCTTTCCAAGCTGCAAAGGGAAGGGCTGCTGGTCACCAAACGGAATCACTTTGAACTGTTGACCCGTTGACCGCTCCATACGCCGCCCGCAGGCAATGTAGTAAAGTTGATCATCGCGTGCCATTATCCTTTATGAATTTCATAATGCAGCAGCCCATTGCAATAATAGCGAACAAAGTGCGCAGACCCAGCGTATCCGCACCCAAAAGACCCTCAAGGAAGCCGCCGACAAGCCATGCTCCCATAGTAAAAACCGTTGCCCATCCGTAGCCCATAGAAATTACTCCTTTGTAGAAATCGCTTTTATTGATTAAATGGAACCAACCCGGTTCACAGGATATATTCCATCTGCCGTTCCTTTGTCCTCATACCCATTTTTTCGTAGAAGTGTTCTGCCGGGGTGTTTCCTGCCCAGACGTTCAGCGTCACCTCATAGCAGCCCTGCTCTTTTGCCTGCTGCTTCACATATTCAAACAGGCTTTCTCCGATGTGCTGTCCCCGTGCCTGCTGGTCAACGCACAAATCGTCGATGAACAGTGACTTAAAGGGCACCATATTTGTGGAAAATGGCTGCTCCTGCATCTGACAGAAGGCATAGCCCATACACACATCATCTTCGTTCACGGCAACATAAATGGGTTTATCTTCCTGCTTCATAAGTTCAGCCAGTTCGCAGACAGTGTATTTGGTAGTACCAGGAATAAAAACATCCGGTCGAATCTCTGCATGGATCTGCAATACCTGCCCCAGCAGCGCAAGAAGTCTGGGAAATATCTCTTTCCTCTGCCTTACGGATTTTCATTTCATTTTGCACCTTCCCGGTTTTCAATTTTACGAATTCAGTATACCACACCCAATCCCATTGTAAAAGAGCTTATGTACGCCGCCCGCAGGCGGCCCCCTTTATTCTCCCGGTGATTCTTGAAGCCAGCCTTTGCGCAGATGTTCCAATGCGTGGGTCTCGAGCCTTGAGACATAACTTCTGCTGATCTGGAGCAGCTGTGCCGTTTCCAGCTGGGTCAGGGGCGGTTGACCCGCCAGCCCGTACCGCAGCAGGATCAGCTTGCGCTCCCGGGCGGGATGTCTTTCAATACGACTGCTATGATAGCATGAATCCTGTGCTCTTATCAGAAAAACAAGGAACCACCATCCTGCTCCAACTGCACGTCTCCATTCAGCAAAACGGAGAGCGGCTTTTATACCGTTCTCCGTTATTTGCTCTTATTTTATCTGCGGTGTATCCTTTCGCTGCCGGGTGGATTTCAGATATTCCAGCAGCGTCTGGCTCACCACCGAGCTGGCAGTTTTGGAAAACGCCAGCCCCAATGTCCGGCAACAGGCAGGCTCCAGCGGACGGGACACCACACCGGGGCAGCCAAATGCCTGCATCACCAGCTCCTGTGAGATGGTCACGCCCAGCCCGCTGCGCACGAACGCCATGATGAGGGTATCGTCCCGGAAGCTGTAAGAAATATTCGGCTTCACCGGGCATTTGAGCATCAGGTGCTGGATGTCATTATCACAGCCGGGCGTTTCAATGATGAGCGGATACTGAAACAGCTGCGACAGCGTTACGCTGGGTCGTGCAGCCAGTGGATGCCCCTCCGGGAACACGGCACACAACGGGTCGTCCCAGAGCGGGTAGAATTTCAGGTCGTCTGCCACAATGGATGAGAGGAAACCGCAATCCACCTGCCCATGGATGATCCATTCCCGGATCTCATCATAGTTGCCGTCCAGGATCTCTATACTCACCTTCGGGTAGTTCTCCTTGAAATAATGCACCACTTCCGGCATCCAGAGCGTTGTGATGCTGGAAATGCTGCCCACCCGCAGCTTGCCCTCCACCTTGTGGTTGATATTGAACGCCGCCTGCCGCAGCCGGTTCTTCTGGTTGGCCAGTTCCCGGATATAGGGCAAAAGCCGTGTGCCGTTGTCGGTCAGGGTC
>ENA-OQES01000921-OQES01000921.1-human-gut-metagenome-genome-assembly--contig:-NODE-921-length-11749-cov-22.650663_pt1 | contig 11749 bp, 11 predicted proteins | sample MGYA00242798_ERZ504641 | MGnify/ENA primary metagenome ERZ504641 (study PRJEB26092, sample SAMD00036327) | human gut metagenome | host: Homo sapiens | study: EMG produced TPA metagenomics assembly of... | reverse complement strand
GTGGCAGATCACCGTCTACGATGCCGGTTTCCAGACCCCGGAGTGCATCAAGGGCAAGGCTGCTTCTATCAGATCTTCCCGGACCGGTTCTGCGAGGGCATTGAGAACAAGCCCATGCCTTTCCCGGACCGGCTGTATCAGGCCGACAAGCACGCCGAGCCCTTCTGGCAGCCCAACGAGACCGGCGGCCACCTGAACGAGGACTATTTCGGCGGCGACTTGGAAGGCATCCGCATCAAACTGCCCTATCTGCGGGAGATGGGGGTGGACTACCTTTACCTCCAAACCCCATCTTTGAGGCGCATTCCAACCACCGCTACAACACCGCCGACTATCTCAACGTAGACCCACTGCTGGGCACCAACGAGGAGTTCGAGGTGCTCTGCCGCGAGGCCGCCAAGTACGGCATCGGTATTGTGCTGGACGGCGTGTTCAGCCACACCGGTTCCGACAGCCGCTATTTCAACCGCGAAGGCCGCTATGGGGATGGCGGCGCTTACCGCGACCCCAACTCCCCCTACCGCAGCTGGTACGATTTTGACCCCAAGTATAAGGGCGGCTACCGCAGCTGGTGGGGTTTCGAGACCCTGCCCGAGGTGAACGAAGAGAACCCCTCCTATGTGGAGTTCATCACCGGCGAGGGCGGTGTCATTGACACATGGCTGCGGCGCGGTGCCGCAGGCTTCCGTCTGGATGTGGCCGACGAACTGCCGGACGACTTTATTGAAAAGATCCGCGCTGCTGTCAAGCGGGTCAGCCCGGAGAAGTTCCTGCTGGGCGAGGTGTGGGAGGACGCCACCACCAAATACGGCTTTGGCTCCTCTTCCAGTTCGACAGCATTTTCTCTTGTTACAAAGAGACTTTTTCCTTTATATTTCTCAATATCATTGATATTATCAATGCCCTTGAATTTCACAATTACAAATTGCTTGAAAAAACGAACAGACTGAATCTCAAGATCCAGCTTTTCCCTTCCTGTATCAAGGACAACATTTTTCAATGTATGAAAACGCGCAGCATCATCCGTTGTCGGGAATACCTTAACTTCACCACGCAGACCATGTGTGGAAGAAATCACTCCCACCTGAAGAAATTGTTCCATTCCTGATTCCTTTCTTATGAAACTATGAGAAACACGCTTCGCGAGTTTCTCAAGTTATCGCGGCAGTCGCCAAGGTCTCGTGCAAGCACGGACTTTGACTCGTTGCTCACGTAAAAAGAAAGGGGCAGTCTCTTCTTTATGAAGGCTGTCCCTTTTTAAGCCTGCTTTACCAAGCAATGACTCTGTTACTTTTTTTCTTTCGTCCTGATACTGTTCTTAAACAATATCGACAACGACTTTCTTGTCTTCCTTTGTTGCTGCTGCCTTAACAACAGAACGGATTGCTTTTGCAATACGACCCTGCTTACCGATCACTTTACCCATGTCGCCATCTGCTACATGAAGTTCCAGTACAGTAGTTCTGCCTTCCTTTTTCTCAGTAACTGAGACTTCATCCGGCTGATCTACCAGTGCCTTTGCAATAACTTCAACTAATTCTTTCATGATACTCGCCCTCCGCGGAGACATCGTTATTTATCTGCAGCTGATCACTCAGCTACAGACATTACTCATACAGATTCGATTATTTCTCGATTCCTGCTGCTTTGAAGATCTTTCCAACAACTTCTGTTGGCTGAGCACCATTGTTGAGCCATTTCTTAGCTGCTTCCTCGTCTACTTTGATTGCGCTTGGCTCAAGGTTCGGATCGTATGTTCCGATTTCCTCGATGAATCTTCCGTCTCTTGGAGATCTAGAATCTGCTACTACGATTCTATAGAAAGGAGCCTTCTTCTGTCCCATTCTCTTTAATCTGATCTTTACTGCCATTTTTTCACCTCATAATTTTTTACTTAATTTTTTGGTTATTGTTTCATTTATATGTCAAAAGGGAAGCTTGAATTTGCCCCCTTTTTTTGCCCAACCTTTGCCACCCATCATTCCAGGAAGTTTCTTCATCATCTTTCTGGATTCGTTGAACTGTTTTACCATACGGTTCACATCTGCAATATCCACACCTGCACCCTTGGCAATTCTGTGCTTTCTGGATGGATTCAGCAGATCCGGGTTTCTTCTCTCTTCCAAAGTCATGGAGTAGATGATTGCTTCCATCTGAGCCATCTTCTTCTCATTCTCTTCGGAATCAAGATCAGGCATCTTACCTCCGAGATTACCCATTCCAGGCAGCATTCCCATGATGCTGGACAAACCGCCCATCTTACGCATCTGTTCCATACTGTCAAGATAATCTTCAAAGTCAAACTGAGCTTTCTTCATCTTATCAGCCATCTTCTTGGCTTTCTCTTCATCAAGCTCAGCGCCTGCCTTCTCAATCAGGGAAAGGACATCTCCCATTCCCAGAATTCTGGATGCCATTCTGTCCGGATAAAACTGCTCCAGATCAGAAAGCTTCTCTCCCATACCGACATAAAGGATCGGTTTTCCTGTCACTGCCTTGATAGACAATGCAGCACCGCCTCGTGTATCTCCGTCAAGCTTTGTGACGATCACACCGTCGATTCCAATCTTATCGTTAAAGGAACTTGCTACATTCACCGCATCCTGTCCGGTCATCGCATCGACAACCAGGATGGTCTGATGAACTTCCACAGCTTCCTTGATCTCCTGAAGCTCTGCCATCATATCTTCATCTATATGAAGACGTCCTGCAGTATCAAGGATCACAATATTGTTACCATTCTTTGCTGCATGCTCAACTGCTGCCTTCGCAATATCCGCCGGCTTATTCTTGTCTCCCATGGAGAACATCTCTACGCCCTGCTTCTCTGCGTTGATCTCCAACTGCTTAATTGCAGCCGGACGGTAAACATCACATGCTACCAGAAGTGGTTTCTTACCTTTTAACTTAAACTTTCCTGCAAGCTTTGCAGTTGTTGTTGTCTTACCTGCTCCCTGAAGACCTGCCATCATGATCACTGTGATCGCACTGCCCGGTTGAAGCTTGATCTCTGTTGTCTCAGATCCCATAAGCTTAACCAGCTCTTCATTAACGATCTTGATCACCATCTGTCCCGGATTCAGTCCGTTCATCACATCCTGACCAACAGCCCTCTCCTGAACATCCTTTATGAAGCCCTTAACAACCTTGAAGTTTACATCTGCTTCAAGAAGTGCCATCTTAACTTCCTTCAGAGCTGCCTTAACATCATCCTCTGTCAGTCTTCCCTTGCTTCGCAGGTTCTTAAATACATTCTGAAGTTTTTCACTTAAGCTGTCAAATGCCATTCTATAACTCCTCTATGATCGCATCCGCAATCTTACGGATCCGCTTCACCATCTCTTCCGGGTCATTCTTCTCGCATTCCCACTCTGCAAGTGTATCATCAATCTTACTAACCTTCTCCTTCACGGAAAGGAACTTCTCTACAAGATGAAGCTTCATCTCATATCCTTCCAGTGTCTTCTGACACCGCTTCACAAGATCATGTACACCCTGGCGGCTGATCCCCTTCATCTCAGCAATCTCACTGAGCGAAAGATCTTCCAACGCGAACTGCTCATAAATCTCCTTCTGATGATCTGTAAGCAATTCCCCGTAGAAATCAAACAATAATGCCTGCTCTAAAAACTTATTCATTATCTTCACCTCTGCTATCATACACGAAACGCAAGATGGTGTCAAGTGCTTTTTTCTTACAGTGCAGACATCTTTCTTTATCACTAATTTAGTATCAGGCATATAATAAAGAAAAAACAAAGGCTTTTTCCTTCATGAAATGGGTAAAACAATCCATTCACTACTGGTGTCCGGACACAAAGGAACACAAATTTCTCGGACAAAATGTCACTGTTGCTATTCTTGATACCGGAATTTCTCCTCATCCTGATTTTAAAGGTCGTATCCTTTCTTTTCGGGATTTTTCCAGTACCACTGGTTCTTCCGAAAAAGTTCTTTTTTCTTTCTCTCATTTCTCCCCTCTCATCGACAATAGTGGACACGGAACCCATGTAGCCGGAATTCTTGCGGGAAGCGGACTTCTCTCTTCCGGAACTTATGCCGGAATCGCTCCCTTCTGCAATCTTATTATTGGGAAAGTATTGGATCAGAATGGAAACGGATCTATCAAAAATGTCATAAATGGAATTCAATGGATCCGTGATATCTACACGCAATTCCATATCCGGATCATTAACATTTCTGTAGGTACACGACCGGATCTTTCCATTCATCAAAAAGCTTCTTTTATTGAATGCTGTAGAATCCCTCTGGGATCTTGGGCTCGTCGTAGTTGTCTCTGCCGGCAACTACGGACCTGCTCCCGGTTCCGTCACAGTTCCCGGAAGCAGCCCAAAAGTTATCACTGTTGGTGTTCCCGACACTTTTCCTCTGATCCAGACTCAAAGGCATCCCCTCAATTATTCCGGCCGCGGTCCTACAGATGACTGCATTGTCAAACCTGATGTTTTTGCCCCTGGCACAGGAATTGTAAGCTGCAATGCTTTTTACTCTCAATTTCCAAACGCTCCGCCTTATCTTTCCAAAACAGGAACATCCATGGCTGCTCCTGTTGTTTCCGGTGCAATTGCCTGTCTTCTTTCAAAATACCCGTTTCTCACCAATGCAGAAGTTAAATTAAAACTTCACGCTTCCTGTGTGCAGATTCCGGGAACTGAATCCGGTTGGGGAATTTTAGATTTTTCCCGGCTGCTCGAATAATTTTTGCCACTTCACATCTTTATCACTACAAATAATTTCTCATCTCACATTTTCTTTTTCTCCGCATACTATAACATTGTAAATCGAAAAAATCTTTCGGAGGATTTAACAATGAGTGAATTAACAGCTACAAACTGCGGATGCGGTTGTGACAACGGATGTGCAAACAGCTGCGGCTGTGGCGGAAACGGAAATGGATGCGGACTGAATAACTCCTGCCTGTGGAGCTTCTCTTATGAGTTTAAAGTGGATTGAACCAAGCATTTTAGGATTTAAACAAATTACATTAGCGAAGACAAACGCAAATGACCTTAAGTAAGTTAAGTGAACAAGGGCATACGGCGGATGCCTTGGCGCCAAGAGCCGATGAAGGACGCGGTAAGCTGCGAAAAGGCATGGGTAGGAGCAAGCATCCTGTGATCCATGCATATCCGAATGGGGCAACCCACCATCAGTCATGTGATGGTACGAAAGAGGCAGACCTGGGGAACTGAAACATCTAAGTACCCAGAGGAAAAGTAATCAATTGAGATTCCCTAAGTAGCGGCGAGCGAAAGGGGAAGAGCCCAAACCAGATAACTTCGGTTGTCTGGGGTTGAGGACCGGCAAAAAGAGGAAACTTCTTAGTCGAATGGTTTGGAAAGGCCATGCACAGAAGGTAAAACACCTGTAGGCGAAAAGAAGTCAATCGGGCTGGTATCCAGAGTACTGCGAGACACGTGAAACCTTGCAGGAAGCAGGGGGGACCACCCTCCAAGGCAAAATACTACTTGGCGACCGATAGCGCATAGTACCGTGAGGGAAAGGTGAAAAGAACCCCGGGAGGGGAGTGAAATAGAACCTGAAACCGTATGTCTACAAGCAGTCGAAGCACCTTAAGAGTGCGACGGCGTGCCTATTGAAGAATGAACCGGCGAGTTACATTATGTTGCGAGGTTAAGTGGGAGACACGGAGCCGAAGCGAAAGCGAGTCTTAATAGGGCGATTAGTAACATGGTGTAGACCCGAAACCGCAGTGATCTATCCATGGTCAGGTTGAAGCGCAGGTAAAAATGCGTGGAGGACCGAACCCGTGAGTGTTGAAAAACTTTGGGATGAACCGTGGATAGGGGTGAAATGCCAATCGAACGCGGAGATAGCTGGTACTCCCCGAAATAGCTTTAGGGCTAGCCTCAGGGAAGATTATAGACGGTAGAGCACTGATCTGGCAAGGGGGCGTAAAGCCTACCGACCCTAGTCAAACTTCGAATGGCTATAATTAAGACCCTGGGAGTCAGACTGCGAGTGATAAGACCCGTAGTCAAGAGGGAAACAGCCCAGACCGCCGACTAAGGTCCCCAATGCTGTACTAAGTGGAAAAGGATGTAAGACTTCATAAACAACCAGGATGTTGGCTTAGAAGCAGCCACCATTAAAAGAGTGCGTAATAGCTCACTGGTCGAGAGGCCTTGCGCCGAAAATGTCCGGGGCTCAAGTACAGAACCGAAGTCGCGGCAGGATTATATAATTCTGGGTAGGGGAGCGTTGTATATCCGACTGAAGGTGTACCGGAAGGAGCGCTGGAGGATATACAAGAGAGAATGCCGGTATGAGTAGCGAAAAGAACAGTGAGAATCTGTTCCACCGAAAGCCTAAGGTTTCCTGAGCAACGCTCGTCGACTCAGGGTAAGTCGGGACCTAAGCCGAGGCAAAAAGCATAGGCGATGGACAACAGGTTAATATTCCTGTACCGCTTCAAATCGTTTGAGCAATGGAGTGACACAGAAGGTAGCTTGAGCACGCGAATGGATGTGCGTGTCGAAGGTGGTAGGTTGCAGTATAGGCAAATCCGTACTGTATAAGACCGAGAACTGATAGATAGACGATACTTCGGTAAAGTCAAATTCAAGTGAGCCATGCTGTCGAGAAAAGCTTCTAGTGAGAGATGAGGCGCCCGTACCGAAACCGACACAGGTAGGCGGGGAGAGAATCCTAAGGTGCGCGGGACAACCCTCGTTAAGGAACTCGGCAAATTGTATCCGTAACTTAGGGATAAGGATAGCCGGAGGATGTGAAGGGATTTACTTCTGGAGCGTCAGCCGGTGGCACAAGAGAGGCCCAAGCGACTGTTTAGCACAAACACAGGTGCCTGCAAAAGAGAAATCTGACGTATAGGTGCTGACACCTGCCCGGTGCTGGAAGGTTAAGAGGAGGGCTTAGAGGCAACTCGAAGGCTTGAATTGAAGCCCCAGTAAACGGCGGCCGTAACTATAACGGTCCTAAGGTAGCGAAATTCCTTGTCGGGTAAGTTCCGACCCGCACGAAAGGTGTAACGACTTGGGCACTGTCTCAACGAGGGACCCGGTGAAATTGAAGTACCTGTGAAGATGCAGGTTACCCGCGACTGGACAGAAAGACCCCATGGAGCTTTACTGCAACCTGACATTGATGTTCGGTAAATAACGTACAGGATAGGTGGGAGACGGAGAAGTATTGGCGTTAGCTGATATGGAGTCAACCTTGGGATACCACCCTTTATTTATTGGACCTCTAACTGAAGAAGTAACGACTCTCAGGACAGTATCAGGCGGGCAGTTTGACTGGGGCGGTCGCCTCCCAAAATGTAACGGAGGCGCCCAAAGGTTCCCTCAGCGCGAACGGAAACCGCGCAAAGAGTGTAAAGGCAGAAGGGAGCTTGACTGCGAGTCAGACACGACGAGCAGGTACGAAAGTAGGGCTTAGTGATCCGGTGGTTCCGAGTGGAAGGGCCATCGCTCAACGGATAAAAGCTACCCTGGGGATAACAGGCTAATCTCTCCCAAGAGTCCATATCGACGGGGAGGTTTGGCACCTCGATGTCGGCTCATCACATCCTGGGGCTGGAGCAGGTCCCAAGGGTTGGGCTGTTCGCCCATTAAAGTGGTACGTGAGCTGGGTTCAGAACGTCGTGAGACAGTTCGGTCCATATCCATCGCGGGCGTAAGAGACTTGAAGGGGGCTGCTCCTAGTACGAGAGGACCGGAGTGGACGGACCAATGGTGTACCAATTATCCCGCCAGGGGTACAGTTGGGTAGCTACGTCCGGAAAAGATAAACGCTGAAAGCATCTAAGCGTGAAACTTGCCTTAAGATGAGGTCTCCCGAAGCGAAAGCTTGAAAGACACCTTGAAGATGACGAGGTTGATAGGCCAGGAGTAGAAGTTCAGTAATGAATGTAGCGTACTGGTACTAATATGTCGAGAGCTTAACTTAAAAAAGAAATGACTTGGAGCAAAGTAATCTTCTGAGTGGTTTTGAAAGATTGATATCTTTCAAAAAAGAAAAAGAGAATATCTGGTGACGATGCCTAAATGGTTCCACCTGTACCCATACCGAACACAGTAGTTAAGCATTTAGAGGCCGAAAGTACTTGCATGGAGACGTGCTGGGAGGATAGGAAGTTGCCAGTTAAGAAAAAAGCACTGAAATACTTCAGTGCTTTTTTTCCTTTATTTTTATCAATGAATATTATATATTAAGATATTAAAGGATAATCCTAGTTATAAAAAATTAATGGACTATCACTCTAACTGATTAGTGAGGAGAGATATGTATGTATGAACTCAGTAAGCGTACATCAAATTTTAGTGATTCGGTTATAAGACGTATGACACGTATTGCTAATAAATATGATGCAGTTAATCTTTCACAAGGTTTTCCAGATTTTGCACCACCAAAGGAAATTACAGATAGATTAGCTGAAGTGGCAAAAATGGGGCCACATCAATATGCAATTACATGGGGTGCACAAAATTTTCGTGAAGCTTTAGCACAAAAACATGAACATTTTTCGGGTATGAAAGTCGATCCTGATAGTGAGATTGTTGTTACTTGTGGTAGTACAGAAGCGATGATGGCTTCTATGATGTCAATTATAAATCCTGGAGATAAAGTTGCAATTTTTTCTCCGTTTTACGAAAATTATGGAACTGATACAATTCTTTCCGGAGCAGAGCCTATATATATTCCGCTAGTTCCACCAGATTTTAATTTTGATGTAAATTTATTAGAAAAAGCATTTCGTAGCGGTGCAAAAGCACTTATTCTTTGTAATCCGTCAAATCCATGTGGAAAAGTATTTACACGTAAAGAACTTGAAAATATTGCTGAACTTGCAATTAAATATGATGCATATGTTATTACTGATGAAGTATATGAACATATTATTTATAAACCTCATAAACATGTATATATGGCTACATTGCCAGGTATGCGTGAACGAACAATCATATGTAATTCACTTTCCAAAACGTATTCTATTACAGGTTGGCGATTGGGATATGTCATAGCTCCACCAAATATCATTGATCGAGTTAAAAAAGGTTCATGACTTTTTAACTGTTGGTGCAGCAGCACCACTTATGGAAGCAGCTGTGGTAGGTTTAAATTTTCCAGATGCATATTATAAAGAACTTCAAGATCATTATACGCATATGAAGAAACTTTTTGTGGGAGGATTAGTAAATTTAGGCTTTCAATTTACTGAACCGCAAGGGGCATATTATGTGCTTATGGATGTTTCAGAATTTGGTGTAAAAGATGATTATAAATTTGCTGAATGGATAACAGCAAATGTAGGAGTGGCAGCTGTACCTGGTTCTAGCTTCTTTCATGAAGATGTACACAATTTAATTCGTTTTCATTTTGCAAAAGAAGATGCAACTCTTAATGAAGCACTTACAAGATTGGAAACACTAAAGAAAAAAGTTAATAATGCTCAAAATATAGATTGGAGATAAAAAAAGACTACCTATAAAAATTATCATATTTTATAGGTAGTCTTTTTTATAAATAATTATATTAAATTTATTTTTTATAGTTTAGCGATGATAGCATCACAATATGCTTCTGTTGTAGCTGTACCATGAAGGTCTGGTGTTAAAGTTGTTCCTTCGTTTAATACTTCATCGACAGCTTTTCTGATTTTGCTAGCAACATCATTTTGACCAAGATATTCAAGCATCATGCAAGCAGACCATAAAAGTGCTGTAGGATTTGCTATATGTTTACCTGCAATATCTGGTGCGCTACCATGAACTGCTTCAAACATGGCGTAATCTTTACCGAGATTGCTAGATGGCAATAAACCAAGTCCACCGATTAAGCCACTAGTGAGGTCAGAAACGATATCTCCATAGAGATTTGGCATAACCATGATATCGAATTGTTGAGGGTTCATTACAAGTTGCATGCAAGTGTTATCAACGATTTTATCATTAGCTTCGATTTCTGGATAATTTTTAGCGATATCGTAGAATATGCTTAGGAATAAACCATCACTCATTTTTAAGATATTAGCTTTGTGTACGCAAGTTACTTTTTTTAACGATTATGAGCTTTAGCGTATTCAAAAGCATCTTTAATAATTCTTTCACTAGCATGGCGAGTGATTATTTTTGTAGCATGAACAGTATTTTCATCAATTTGTTCTTCTACACCTACATAAAGGTCTTCAGTATTTTCTCTGAAAACAATTAGGTCAACATCTTTAAATGCAGTTTTTACAGCATTATTTGATTTAGCAGGGCGAATGTTAGCATATAAATCATATTTTTTACGTAAAGTTACATTTAAAGAGCGGAAGCCTTTGCCAATAGGAGTAGTGATTGGAGATTTTAATAATACTTTGTTTTTATCAAAGGAAGCAAATGCTTCATCAGGGATTAATTTACCATTTGTTTCATATTCTTTAGCACCGACATTGAAAATTTCATAATTAAGGTCAGCGCCAACTTTATCTAATATTTTTAAAACAGCATCAGTTATTTCAGGACCAATGCCATCGCCTTTAAATACAGTAATAGTTTTAGTCATTTTTATCTATCCTCCATAGGTACATATTCATTTAATTCACCAACATATTTTGTAGCAGGACGCATGATACGGCCATCATATAATTTATTTTCTAAGTTATGAGCGAGCCAACCTACCATACGGCTGATAACGAATAATGGTGTAAACATATCGCGAGGAATACCAAGCATATCATAAGCAAAGCCACTGTAAAAGTCTACATTTGCGCACGCTGTTAAACCTTTTGTTTCCATCAAAGTTTCTTTAACAATGCGTTCAAAGCGTAAATAGAATTCAAATTCTTCTTCACGACCTTTTTCATGAGCTACGATACCACAATAATGGCGAAGTATTTCTGCACGTGGGTCAGAAAGTGTATAAACAGCATGACCAAAACCGTATACAAGACCAGATTTATTGTAGAATTGTTTATTTAATAATTTCAATACAATATCTTTAATTTTGGCATCATCACGAGTATAGCCTATTTCGGATATAACAGCATCCATCATTAAAGCTACTTTTATATTAGCACCACCATGACGAGGACCTTTGAGTGAACCTATAGAGCCAGATACAGCAGAATAAATATCTGTGTCAGTGGAAGAGATTACTACATTTGTGAAAGTGGAGTTGTTACCACCACCATGATCAGCATGTAAAAGGAGCATGATGTCTAAAAGATTAGCTTCTTGTTTGCTGAAATTGCTATCAGAGCGGAGCATATATAAAATATTTTCAGCAGTAGAGTAATCTTTGCGAGGATAGTGAATGATAAGACTTTTATGTTCGTAGTAATGCATTTTAGATTGATAAGCATAACATGCGATTGATGGCAATTTTGCCATGATTTGAATACCTTTTAATAATGTTTCATATACATCGGTATTATCTGGGTCTTCATCATAATTATATAAAGTCAAAATTGCATGTTGCAATTTATTCATTAGATTTTTACCAGGCATGCGAAGTAAATTCATTTCTAAGAAATCATCAGGAAGTTCGTAGTTTTCTTGAAGGAGTTCGCAAAAGGTTTTCTAATTCTTTTTGTTTTGGTAAGTAACCAAATAATAATAAAAATGCAAGTCTTCTTCATAAATATAGCGTAAGTCATGACGATTTTTTACTATTTCATTGATATCTATACCACGAAAAAATTAAAAGTACCTTCAGTATCTACTTTTAGTACCATCTTCATTGTATGTATAACCTACAACGT
>ENA-OQES01000920-OQES01000920.1-human-gut-metagenome-genome-assembly--contig:-NODE-920-length-11751-cov-3.370354_pt1 | contig 11751 bp, 21 predicted proteins | sample MGYA00242798_ERZ504641 | MGnify/ENA primary metagenome ERZ504641 (study PRJEB26092, sample SAMD00036327) | human gut metagenome | host: Homo sapiens | study: EMG produced TPA metagenomics assembly of... | reverse complement strand
AGAACATGATTGCCTCAGTGTCAGACGGCTTTTACGACAATTCCTATGTTGGAAAGTGGCTGTTCGAGGTCATGGGTCAGGAGTACGACGCAGCAAGAGAAATAGCTGAGGATATTCTGAACCAGCTGTTTCCGGAAACTGCCACCTGGGGACTGATGTACCACGAGATTAAATGGGGACTGCCGGTGCGAGAAAACCTTCCATACGAGGAGAGACGGCAGTTAATTTACCGGAAGAGAGACTACAGGGCGCCAATGACACCTTATCGGATGGAAGGGTACTTAAAAACCGCCACCGGATTTGATGTACGAATTGCAGACATAAATGATCCGGGAGATTATGGTTTCGTGGCACCACACCCGAATGTGTTCAAAGCATATTTCATGGGCGAAGGGACACTTGCATCAAAGCGAGCGAGAACTATGCTGAATGAGCTGAAACAGTCACACACGATGTTTACGATGAATGACCGAACCGAGATTGTATCAGACAATCGGAACTTAGAGGAGATGAATCTGAAAAAGATAATCTTCCATATCGCAGAGTCATTTTGGTATAGCGATCTGCTGGATGGAAGAAAACTGCTGGACGGTTCCAGCCTTCTTTATCCGTATATGAGATACAATCTGATGCTTGGGTTTAAGTATATGCTCGGTGGATTTACAACACCGACAGACGCAGACCTGCAGAAGGTAAAATTCAGAGCAGAACAGGAAACAGAAAATGATGTCAAGGCAGGAGCAATCCGGATCGCCTCGGACATCATTTTTTGGAATACGCACCTATTGGATGGTTCGTGGGATTTGGACGGCTCACATAGGCTTGATGTTTTGAGAGGCTATGAATTGGGTGTCGCAATCGTTGCAATGGTTGCCTGCGCCTATAACGAGGTTACAGAGGTATTAAAACTAAGAAGTAGATATGAAACATTGACAGGCTCAGACATTGGTTCAGTAATGCGTTCCAGGTTTGAGCTTGATTTTTGGAACACCGTCTATTTGGATGGAAAGTTACTGCTCGACGGCAATACGACGTTGGGTATAAAACCGGTAACAAGAGACTGGAATCATCAGTTACGCACAGATTCGGTATCGAAAGAGAAGATGAAGATGCAGAGGTCCAGGTCGTTACCAAGACAAGGAATTACTGGTTTCTTGACGGCTGCAATACGCTGAACGGCAAGAAGAACCTTAATTCAATCTATAGAAAGGAGTATATCCAATGAGTACAGAAAAGAGCAAAAATGTGGTAATCACAAAGAAGGCCAGGGAGAACCTGGTTAAGGCGAGAGCCGGTGCGGTCACACTTCCGAAGATTATCGGTATGGCGTTTGGAGAAGGTGGAGTGAACAGCTCCGGTACGGTCATTGCACCGTCGGAATCCCAGTCTAAGCTCAACAAGGAATTGTTCCGCAAAGCCATTGACGGTTACAGCTTCCCGAACGACACGACCTGCAGATACGAATGTACCCTTGCAGAGAGTGAACTTGCTGGAAAAGAAATCAGCGAGATCGGACTGTACGATGCCAATGGCGACATTGTGTGCATCAAGACCTTTACCAGGAAGGGCAAGGACGATGATGTAGAGCAGACATACGTGCTTGACGACATCTTCTAAGCCGGAAAGGAGGCAAAACGTGAAGAATTACACACCGAAAACGAGAAATTTTTCTCAGTCCGTGCCGAATGTTGAGGTTACGGATACAAACCATGCAGACAACATCAACGCAGCATCTAAGCAGCTGATTGAGAATGACAATTATCTGAAAGACAGAATGGACGATGAAGGTTTTTTCTCTCGTGGATGGCGTTCTGTGTCAGACATTTGAAGAATAAGGAGGCATACAAGAATGAGTAAAGTAACAAAACCGGTAGTGCTGGACGAAACAGCAAAGCAGGTCGTAGCTCAGATTCAGTTACAGAATGAGATTTTGACATCACTTGCCAGCGGCATTAACTATAAGCCGACATCCATCAAAGACGTACTTAATGTTGTACGCGCAGGCCAGGCAAGTAAAGTGTTCCAGGTGGGCGATCAGATCATCGTTCCTTGGACGGATATTACAAACGGACAGAAGTATGAGGTACCGCTCGATATTACATCATTTGGCACTTCTACGCTGCAGGACGGCGAGGAACTTCCGAGCATGACCGTACAGTGGCACTATGCCACACCGTTTGGAGTGCAGTTCAATCAGTACCAGGCGTTTTTCTATGCGACAGAAGGACTTGCTGTAGGAACGTACTATATTGAGATTGGCACTACATGGGGTGACAAAGGATATTGCGTAGCCGGCAAAAAAATACCAGTTTACGCTCACAAAGCCTGTGCCAGCAGGCGGACAGCTTGCCGGATTCAGAGGCGCACCGGATCAGGCACCTTCTACTTGGAAAGTATATTCATACAACAGTAAGACGGCGGTGGACGCTATTGAGACGGTTCCGGTAACAGAAGGAAGTTCCGGAACAAGCCTCGGAGTCTTAAAGTTCGGAGGAGATGGAAAACTCAACTGCTTGCAGAGAACAGCATACGGCTACAACAGATGGTCCCAGTCAGCAATGAGGCAGTGGCTTAACTCTGATAAGGGAGTAGGCGAGTGGTGGACTCCACAGAATGATTACGACAGATGCCCGGATCAGCTTGCAACAAAGGCCGGCTTCTTAACAGGTTTTGACGCAGATTTCCTGGAAATCCTCAGACCGACAAAGGTTGTAACAGCGCTCAATACCGTTACGGATTCCACAAGCAGCAACTCAGTTGAACCGCTCGAAACAACGTATGACAAGATTTATCTGCCTGCGTTGGAACAGATGTCTATTGAGCCGGAACTTGCTGGAGAGGGTTCTACTTGGGAATATTGGAAGAGAGCTTCTAATATGACAACCAAGATGAAAAAATGGCAGACATACCCTCAGATTCGTACATTTGCGATTGAGAATCACACTTCACCGCAGTACGTCCGCTTGCGCTCGGCTAGTCGTGGCATTTCGTGCGGTACGTGGTACGTGCACTCTAGCGGCTACGTCAACTACGGCTACGCCATCGGCGCCTATCGCTGCGCCCCGGCTTGTGATTTCTGCTAATCAGCAATCAATAAATCCCGGCACCCACGGATGCCGGGTATAATTTCAGAGAAAGGAGGAACATAGCGTGTCAGTACCAGTTGGAGAAAGAAGAGAAAGCAGACTGGAAGTATTCGTGCAGGCGTTGGACTTAGTAACTTACACTCTCAGAATCACGAAGAACGAGAAAATTTTTCTTCCGGAGTACCAAAGACAAGTTACAGACGACATTATCGAGACTGCAAAGAGTATCTACATCGATGCTTGGGATGCCAACAATGTAAGGGTAACGACTAAAGATGATTGGAGAGTCCGCAGGGAGCTACAACTTCGTGCGGCCAGGGAATGCAACAGGCTCCTGGCTCTGATCGGAATTGCGAAATCCTCGTTTCATCTCAAAAATAAGCGAATCAAATTTTGGACCGGTAAGGTTTTGAAGGTCCGAGGTATGATCCGTAGTTGGAATGAAAGTGATAGTAAACGCTACTCCCAAATTGCGGAGTAGTTTTTATTATACGGATGTAGGCTAAACGCAGAACGTCCGCTTGCGCTCGGCTAATCGTGGCAATTCGTACAATACGTGGTACGTGAACTCTAGCGGCAACGTCAACAACAACAACGCCATCAACGCCAATCGCTGCGCCCCGGATTGTGTGGTATTAAGGACATAAAGGCTATTCCGTAAGAATGGCGCTCCAACCAATCAAACACAAGGAGCCTGCATCCGGCCGTAAGGCGAACAACACTGTAGCGATGCGGTCAGCCGGAGAACGACTGTTACTCGCTGTCAACGCTATGGACCTATCTATAAGTTTTATGGATATGGAAGAAGTAATCGGCTTTGAAGCCTTATATGATTCGATGCACAAGTGCAAGAAAGGAGTTATTTGGAAAGAGTCTGTTGCACATTATGTATTGAACAGCCTGGAGGAAACATACAAGCTCAACGAGCAGTTGGAAAATGAAACCTACAAGGCAAGGCAGATAGCGAAATTCACGATAACCAGGCCGAAGAAAAGAGAAATCATCAGTGTATGTTTCAGAGACCGTGTTTATCAGAGAAGTTTGAACGACAACGCACTGTACCCAATAATGACAAATTCGTTCATTCGTGATAATTGGGCCTGCCAGCGAGGCAAGGGTACCGATGATGCGAGAGATAGGATGAAACTATTTCTGCAGAGAATGTACCGGAAATATGGTACAGAATTTTATGGTCTGCAGATAGATGTGCATGGGTATTATCCGAATATGCGGCACGACTTAACCAACGCAATGTTGAAGAGAAAGCTGGAACCGGAAATAGCAAGGCGAGCCATTGATGTACTCGACGGACAGTACGCCGGGGATGTGGGTTACAACCCAGGAAGTCAGATGGTTCAGATTGTCGGCATATCGGCATTGGACGACCACGACCACAAAATCAAGGAAGATTTAGATGTGGACGAGTTCGGAAGATATATGGACGACTCACTTGCGTTTCATCCTTCCAGGGAATACCTGGAATACTGCAGAAAAGTAATCGGCGAGATACTGACCGAGAAGGGGTTAGAGTTCAATCCAAAGAAAACAAAGGTATTTAGCATTGCAGACGGTTTCACAATTTTTAGGTTTCAAGTACCGACTAACAGATACCGGGAAGGTTATTATGATAATCGATCCGAAGAATGTCAAAGAAAGACGTCGGATATTACGAAGGCTGGTGAGAAAAGCCAAACAAGGCGAACTCACGAAGGCTAAGGTAGACGAGTGTTATTACGCTTGGAGAAACCACGCCAGCAAGGGCAACAGTTTTAAGCTCCTGCAGCGCATGGATAAATATTATAAATCATTATGGAGGTAGCCAAATGGAAGTAAAAAAGAATGGCGGCGATGTCGCCAAAATGAGAGCTGACGAGAACATGAAGGCAGAGCTGGCCGATCAGAATGCCAAGATTGATTACCTGGCAATGATGGCAGACATTGAGTTTCCGGAAGCAGGAGACTCGGCAACCAGCACCGAAGAAAGTGAGGAAGAGTAATATGGCAAAGGCTAAAGAAGTAACAGGGGCAGTAGACACATCTGCAGAGGAGACGATCCAGGAAGAAGTGCAGCACAGCGATTGGTTCGACAGAATCAAAGATTACTACGACACGAAGCGTTGGAACCTGGCTATGGTGAAGAACGCTGTCAAAAAGGATAAGATTACTGAGGAAGAATACGAGGAAATCACAGGTCGTAAGTATAAGGCATGATACCCTACGCAGAATTTTACAACTATGGCCGCCTAGAAAGTGCGGCTGTAGAGTTAGGCTTGCTCAATACCGAGGCAGACGAAGAAAGTCTGCTGAACCTGCATAATCAGTTGGTGTGGCATCTGTACCGGTTCGATAAGGACCCACGTGCGGATGCCATTCTTTATGCAGTAATAGAGGCCATTTTGGGTGAAAAGGCGGCAGATATTACGGACGTACCGTGGGAACTACGGTGCGTTTGGGAAGGAGGTAAAAGAGCCAATGTCTTTGAATGAAATTCTTGCAAGTGGTGGAGCCCTACTGCTGTTCTTGACGCTGGTGCAGATCACACCCATCAAGGTAAATCCGTGGTCTGCAGTTGGAAAGATTATCGGAAACGGCATGAGAGCCATCGGAAAGTCGATGAACAAGGATGTTATGGATAAGCTGGAATCAGTGCAGAAAGAGTTAAAAGAACTGGGAGAAAAGCACAACAAGCTCGAAAGGCGCATGGATAAAGATGATGCGGACGGATGCCGTACAAGAATCCTGCGATTTGCCGACGAGTTGAGAAGGGATGTCAAACATTCCGAAGAGTTTTTCAATCAGATTTTAGATGATATTTCGGACTATGAGCGTTATTGCACAGAGCATCCGGAATACAAGAACAGCAAAGCAGTAAATGCCATTGCCGAGATAGACAAAGTTTATCAGAAGTGCATGGAAAAAAAGTTCATTTTATAACAGGAGGTAAAGGAACATGAAGAAAATTGATTGGGTTAGAAAACTCACAAGCAGAAAGTTGTGGACTGCGGTAGCGTCATTCGTATCTATGATGATCCTGGCTACTGGCGGCACAGACAACACGGCAACACAGGTTACAGCACTCATTATGGCGGGAGCGTCAGTAGTGGCGTACATCATCGGTGAAGGCTTGACTGACTCAGCCAACATCGGCTCCAACAGTGAGGATGAGGAGTAATCCGAGAACATATCGTAAGCACAGGGCGGTCGAAAGACTGCCCTATTTTTGTTAGGAGGAAGAACCATGAGTTTAGTAGTTGGAAGCGCAAGAATTGACGAGAACGGTCACATTTCCGGAGGAAAACCGGGAGATCAGACTGGAAACGAGGTATCAACCCAGGCGTATTACGTCCATTCAAAAGGCTGGTACTGCCTGAGACCGAAGAGCATCACGGTAGCAAACGCCATCGCAGAAGCTATGCTGCAGGGATGCAGAAACAACAATATCGGATATTGCCAGGGGCATAGAAGCAATGTGATCGAACAGCTGAGAAGAGTCGGAAAGCTCTCTAAAATTTCTGTAAAGACAGAGGCAGACTGCAGTTCACTTGTGAGAGCGTGCTGCATCCAGGCTGGCTTTGATCCAGGAAATTTCAATACGGCATCTGAGGTATCGGCATTGAAGGCAACCGGACAGTTTATGAAAGCGATTGCGGTAACTTCCAAGACGGAATTGTTCAACGGTGATGTACTCGTCACAAAGACCAAAGGACATACGGTAGTTGTTGTTTCCGGAAACCCGAGACACGGGAATACTTATTATCCTAAGTATGAAGGAACATCGGGGTCTATTATTACGGCGCTTGCTGCAGTGGGCGAAAAAGACACATCGAAGGCGCACCGGGCCAAGATTGCAGCCGCAAATGGCATTACAAACTACGCATATACCGCAGAGCAGAACACCAAGATGGTTAATCTTCTCAAAAAAGGAAAGTTAATCAAAGCGTAAGCTCTGAAAAGGTATCACATCGGGGTGGCTGAAAAGCTGCCCCTTATTTTGATTTAAGGAGGAGTTTTCTATGGAAAAACTATTTGGTATTGATATTTCACACTGGCAGGGAGATATGAGCATTGAGCAGGCCAGGAACGAAAGAGGAGTGAGATTTGCTATCATTAAAGCTGCAGGTGCAGATGATGGCAAGTATAAGGATAGCAAGTTTGAAAATTACTATGCACAGTGTAAGGCTATCGGACTTCCGGTAGGTGCATACTATTACGGCAATGCAAAGTCTGTTGCGGAGGCAGAGCAGGAGGCAGACCATTTCCTGTCAGTTATTGCAGGGAAGCAGTTTGAATATCCTATCTACTACGACGTAGAAGGTAAGATGCTGAACAACAGCAGAGATGTCCTTACGAATATTGTGATTGCGTTCTGTGACAGATGCGAGAAGGCTGGATATTTTGTCGGAGTATATACATCTGATTCACATTACCAGGCGCACGTAGACGATGATCGCCTGCAGAGGTTCACTCATTGGGTGGCGAGATATTCTTCAAATGAGCCAGTAACAGGTCATGATATTTGGCAGTACGGAGGAGAGTATAACTACATTGCCGATAAGACGATCTGCGGAAGAACTGTGGATCAAGATTTTTGCTATCGTGATTTTGAGACAGAAATCAAGAAGGCAGGTCTCAATGGATTCTCTGCCAGCACAGGAGATGAAGCTAAGGAGCCGGAGATTTCAGAGCCGGAAGGCAGCACACTCGACCTACTTTACAGAACGATGAAGGACGAGTTCGGTGGGGGCGACGCAAGAAAGGCAGCTCTCGGTAGCAGATACAATGAAGTGCAGGATGTAATCAATCACATCGACAAAGCATCCGTGCAGGAACTTGTAGATGAGGTGTGGGCCGGTAAGTATGGTGACGATGAAGTGAGAAGGACTGTTCTTGGCAGTAGATGGCAGGAGGTCCAGGACGTAATCAACGCCGGAAACAAAAAGTATTACACCATTAAGAGTGGAGATACGCTTTCCGGTATTGCGGCGAAGTATGAAACTACGGTCAATGCGATTGCTCAACTCAATGGCATTGAGAATCCGAACCTTATTATCGCAGGAGACACCATCAGAGTAAAATAACAGGAGGAAACGGTGGCATTATGAAAAACTATATCGGCGTGAAAATTGTAAAAGCTGAGCCGAAGGAGAAGAACGGAGTACCTGGGTACGCCGTGAAATATCCGGATGGTTATGTATCATGGAGTCCGAAGGAAACCTTTGAAAAGGCATACCGGGAACTGGACTGCCAGAATTTCATCAACTCAGCAGAGTAAGTAAGAGAGCCTATGATCCGCAGGGGTTGTAGGCTCGTTTTTTATTGCAGAAAAGCGGAACAAGACAGCAGGTAAAATCAATATACAAAATAACCAAAATAAGACCGGGTATTTTGACGAAAAGTTCCCGAGACACGATAGGCGATTTTAGTACCTATCCTATGCCTAAAGACTAAAAGCCAGTATTGAACCGTGTACGAAGTCATAGTTCTATATGTTTTCAGAGGTGTAATTATCCACATTATCCACACGCATTTGTGGATAAAATACGCTTTTGAGAGTACGCAAATGAGCATATATTATTCTGTCTCTAATATCTATTATCTAATCTCTAATATCTAGTAAAGAATCCTTGTAGAAACCATAGAAGAAATCATGTAAGAAATCTTACAACGCACCAAGCAACCATGCGGGTTTGCAGCCCTCGCAAATGAAAATGCAGAGCAATACACTAGTTGGTGTTGATGATCCGGAAATTGCAGAAGTTGTCGCAAGTGCGAAAATTATTTGGCAAAAACTCGGAAAATAGAAGTATATCTATTGACAAATACGCAACTGCGAGTTATAATATAACCATAATCAAACAAAACAATTTGATTAAATCCTAAGGAAGGAGGAATTACCAGTTGGGTAAGAAAGGTAGGAAGAAAGACTTTTCTACAAAGGAAAAGGAACTACTTGAAATCGAAAACCTTAAATTACAGAAGAGAGAAAAGCAGGCCAGCATAATCTCCACCATAGTAATCATGATTGTGTCAGTGATTACGGCAATTCTGAAATGGTTAGGTTTGATTGATTAAGTAGTTCCCTTAACGGTCGGGAGGCAGCAACACCGCCTCTCAACTGTTAAGTCTATCATAAAGGAGGCTGATTTGGCAATGAAGAAATTAAGACAGTTCCTGCAGTCGGTATTGTTCATCAACTTTATGGTCGGCATATACGACGGTATGAGAGCGAAGAATTTGGTAGCAATTTTGATAAATGGAGTAGTAGTACTGGCATTGATCGCCGGAGAAAAGGAAGAGAGGTAAACGATATGAAGTGGGACGTAAAACATGATAGAGCAAAGAAGGTATTAAATCATTTCCTGGATAATGCAGGATATTGGACCGAGACAGAGAGCTTGACAGAAGGACTTACCGAGGACGAAATCCAGGAAGTAAGCACAGAGGTAGCGACGATGATTCAGAGCATTACAAAGAGATACAAGCTGGATGTTGTGCTTCCTGCAGAGCCGGTAGTCAAGGAAGAACCGGCGGCCGAAGAGAAGGTTGAGGAGCAGGTGGCCGAGGAACCTACAGAAGAGGCCAAGGAAGAAAAGCCGGTCGAAAAGCCGAAGAGACGTGGCAGAAAGCCGAAGAAAGAGGAGGTTGCGTAGGATGGCATACGAGAGAAAGACAATCGACACCTGGGAGTTGCAGCTGAATTACGGGTACGGCTGGGAGTACACATTGACAGAGTTCACAAGAGAAGAGGCAAGGGCGAGACTGAAAGAGTACAGAGAGAATCAGCCTCAGTACCCAGCAAGACTTGTTAAGAAGAGAGTAAGAAAGGAGGAGGTTGCATGAGTTCAACGGCAAAGCTGACGGCAGAGCAGATTGAGAACCTGGCAAAGGAAATCAGAGAGTTTCTGCTGGAGCATGGGTTATGGCAGGATGTAGACATCTATTTCAACGGAAAGCGGTTCACACAGCATGATCCGGTAACCGGAAAGTATTACTACAACGACAGAGAGCATCTGATCGAGGAAGAGAACCAGGACCCAAGAACGTATTTCGAGTACGTGAATCCGGACCACATTCTCAGCATGAGCTTTGAAGGTCCGGTATGCGAGATGTTGTATTACGGCATCCTTCCTTCGGTGAGAAGAGAATTTGACAAGATATTCGAGAGATACGGCTTGTACTATGAGTTCGGGCATCACTGGAATTTCAGCTGCTATTACATTTGAGAAAGGAGCAGACACAATGAATATCGGAGTGGAAGTATTAAAGGAAAGCGTAATCAGAGTGCAGTCACAGTTAAACGACTGGATGGATTGCGTGTTTGTTGTAAGCAAAGATGATGAAGAGAAGGCGAGAGAGGTATTGGAGAAAGCCTGGGACAGATTTTTGGGAAGATGGAGACGGCTGGTGCTACGGTAATTACCTAGAAGATAAGCTGGTAAATGCCGGTATTGCATTCGATGCGTACTACGCAGATGCGGAGGAATGAGGATATGGAAGAATACAAGGACATATCGAGAGGCTTGAAAATGCTTCTCGACAAGGCAGAAGAAATGGGGTGGAACTGGGAAACCTACATTGAGCCCGGGCAGTAGAAGAACCTATGTTGAAATTGGGCAGTCGTCACCTGCAGGCGAAGATTTCTCTATGACGATTGATTTCGATGAAGAGAACCAGGCAGATAGTTTCAAGGACAGCTTGGAATCTATTACGAAGATTTCGACATCGACGAGCATATTGAAATGTGGATAGAGGCCAAGAGAAGCGGAACGAGTGGAGTTCCTTCCACAAGGGAGCTTGTAAAGGATGCAGAAGCCATTGACGGTATGATATTGGAACTGTCGCAGGCCTTGCAGAAAGTAAACATCCCGGTACTGGTTGGCAGTTACACGCCGCCGGATGAAAATGGAGAAGGTGAGAAGATCGTCCGTGAGTTCTACGGACAGGGACATATCTTCAAAGACGAAGATGCGTTTTATCACAGACCGGATGATCCGTGTTACATCCCGGAATTATCCGATACAGTGTACACGAGAAACAGCATCCTGCAGGAGTGCAACCAGCAGGACGATTTGGCAGAGGAAGTTTTCGAGGCGTTGGACTGGCAGCACGTAAGTAGCCTGCTGGAAGATTGGCAGAGAAATGGGGAGCTGGACACCTGCAAGGAATGTGGGAAGATGTTTAATTGCTACGGAGTAACAAAGTGTCCGTACTGCGGGGCAGATTATGAAGGAGGCGATGAATAATGGGTTACACCTGGTTGGGAATGCGAAAGCTGACCTGGGAAGAAGTTCTGCAGAGACACGAGAAGGGCGAACTGGCCGGATGTTTCAGACTGTACGACGACAACAGCGAGGCTATGATCGACAGAGACTATGACTTTGCAGGCGACATCCTGGCACACCACAAGAAAGGCGGTGAGTTCGGAGAAGAGATTGACACAGTAGACCTGGAACTGGCAGACGGAAAGAAAATAACAGCACCGGCGGTCGTGGACGTATCGGCACTCGGATGTATGGACGAGCTGGAATATGAGTTGTGGCACGTGATCGAGGACTACATGGTTCAGTTCGGTATCAGAACACAGGACGACGAGCCGGACTGGGCGACAGTCAAGGCGGTGCAGGATTGCATCTTAAATCAGTTTATAGGCGCAGGAGTCAATTTT
>ENA-OQES01000919-OQES01000919.1-human-gut-metagenome-genome-assembly--contig:-NODE-919-length-11751-cov-3.865537_pt1 | contig 11751 bp, 12 predicted proteins | sample MGYA00242798_ERZ504641 | MGnify/ENA primary metagenome ERZ504641 (study PRJEB26092, sample SAMD00036327) | human gut metagenome | host: Homo sapiens | study: EMG produced TPA metagenomics assembly of... | reverse complement strand
AGCATGAAGCATTTTCCCTGAATCTTTCAGCCTCAGGGCATCATCCAGGAAAACCTCATGGACCTCGACGACATTTTCAGGAAGTTCGTAGACAAATTTCCCTCGATCCTTCGCATTTGCTCCGATCACCCACAGAACAAACTCATGCTCTTTCATTTCATTGATATACTGATGCATCCATGTGGATACACCGCCAAACACATAGGGATAACATCCCTCTAATATAAGACAGATTCTCACAACTAACTCCTTATCTGCCGCATTTTACTGCTTCGTATTTTATTCTGTTTTCTCGATGGTTACAGTCGGCTCCTTTGCCTTGAGCAAATAGAGATTTCCGGTCAAATGCGTAAGTTTTCCTCCCGAAACATCTCCCGGTGTTCCTTCGTTGATCCGCACCATAAAATACACTTCATCATAAAAATTGTCGAGTTCCAGTCTGATCTCCTGATCTGTCACTGTCTTTGTAAATGTGACCGCTCCGTAGCGCTGGATCGCGCCGGACAGTTCCGAACCTGTAAGCTGTCTCAAGGACGGTGCTGAATCATCCAGCCAGTCCATATAATCACTTAAGTTCCCTTTCAATTTTTCCCAGCCAAGTGCCGCACCACGATCTTCGTCCAGAAGATCATCCGGATGTATAAAATGGCTGTTCACAAAATGCATGTTCAATTCAGACAATGCTGCCATCTTCATATAGCTATCAATGATCGCACCTGAAATGATACGAGGCTGTTCCACAATACCGTCCTCCGCCACTTCAAATTCCTGCACATAAGCAAACTCACCGGTGAAATAGTTACTGGCGATCGTCCTGATCTGCGGAAAATCCTCTGCAAGCATTCTCCTACCTTCTGCCGACAATACATTGGACGGTGGTACATAAACCGACATCGATGTGCTTGGAAATATTTTATCGCCAAATCGTACCAGTTCCTTTACAGCCTTTTTCCATCGCCGACTGATTTTTCCAGGTGTCATATGGAAGCACATCGCCATAGTCCGTATTTGGGAGGCTTAACGGCTGATGATTGTATCCATGATATCCAAGCTCCCCGCCCTGATGGAGCAACATATTTCCAAAATATTCGAAGCGTTTGGTATCTTTCTGCTTCTCGATCGTCCCGTCTGTCGCATCCCCATAGTTCTCAATCATCACACCTGTATAATGGATGCCATGATCAGAGACAAGTTCCAGCATGTCCGGCCACCATACGTTCATATAAAAATTTGCTGATGCTCATCTCATAATCACGTTTCACATAAGTACCGTCTCCATTTGGAACCGGTGACGGGAAGTCATCCAGATAAAATGCTGATCCATTGATCACCGGATAGATACCGACATCCGTAAGAAGACTGTAAGACGCTGCATAAAATCCACGGACGGCCTTCTCATACAATCCAAAATTATCTACTACAAACTTTCCTTTTCCATATTGATTTTCCCAGATAACCGGCTGACCGTTTTCATCCTCTACCTGCGCATGAACCTTCGCCTGCTCACTCAGCTGCACTGACCAGGCAGAATCATAGGGATCTGTGATTTCATAAGCCTGCCCGCCGCCAAGCATAAAATCCGGTTCAAAATAAATACTGTCTACAACCGTATTTTCATAACCTGAAGAAATAATTCCAAGCTTCTGCTCTATTATCGATGTATATGCCGTTTTCTGAAGAGTCATCGCAAAGAGTGCATTTCCACCTTCCGAAACCCAGTCACACAGTTCCAAAAGTTTCTCTTTCAATGGACTGATATTACTTAATAATACAACCACTGTTTCATACTCATCATAGTCAGGGATCACAGAATCACTCTTCAGATCGACTACATCCGTCCCAACCTTCATATCTTTAAATATTTGCTGAAACTGTGTCCAGGCCTGTTCACTTGCTTCATCCGCACTGTTACGAAGGACCAGACAGGTCTTCGGCAATGACTTCACAGCCGTCTGTTCGGTGACTACCTCTTCTCGATCGAGATACGCAACTTTTCTATTCTTTTCTGTATATTGAATACCACTTCGTTCAGCAAAAAGAACAACTGCCATCATCATAAAGACGCACAGGATTACTAACATGCTTTTAAACGGAAATGTTTTCAATGATTTTAATCTAACCAAAAATCCAATGCCTCCTTACTCTTGGAAGACAGATAAATGTGTTCCTCCTGCATCTGTCTTAAACACTTCTGCAACTCGGATGCCATTTTACGTTCCGCCAGATACTGTATCTTCAAAGTCCAGAATTCTTCTCTGTGATGCCATTTCTGATCCATAAGTTCCAGAATTTCTCCCGCCTGAACATAATCTCCGTTTTTCATCAGATTTTTAAACAGGCACACACATGTATGGAGCGTTGCTTTTATCTTCAGCTTTTGATTCAAAAGCCGGATATAACGAACTCGCTGTTCTTTCTCCATCTGTGCTTCCAGAATCCCCTGATTCAGATATTCTTCCATAAAATTACAATACTGATCCAGAACTTCGGGATCATTCGGAGATGCCGCATACAGTTTTTCCAGTTTCTGCAACCGGAAGTCATACTCCTTAGAGAGCTCAACCATAGCTGTGATCGCATAATGAACCACCTCTACATCTTCGTTCATACGAGCCTGTTTCAGAATGTCCATGTATTCTTCCGGATCGTCGTTTAGCACATCCATGATCAGCTCACGTCGTATCCCCGGCTTATTGATCAGAAGTGCTTCCTCCAGCGGAACAATCTTCTCATCCATATCCGAAGCTGCCTGAAAAATATTTTTATAAATTTCTTCATTCACACGAAGCTTTTCCACTCCCGGCTCTATTCTATTGTCTCTTTTCGTCAGCCTCTGCAAATGCAAAAGCAGCACACATATCGTCCCCCAAGAAAGGAACAAAAACTACAAGTCCGATCAGATACTTTTTTCACTTTCAGAAAATGTGTCTTTATCCCCATCCAGACCAACACGCAACAAACAATATGTAATAGGATCAGAAGTATCCCAAGCACTGTTTGAATCATAATATCTCTCCCACAAATATGCCGGTCACAATCTGTTGCGACCGGCAATAATTCTTCGCTTCTCTTTCTTTTCTCACTTAATCCGCACTCTCGACAGCATCGACTTCATGACATATAAATCCGCCCTTCTCCAGTCTTGCGAGAATGATCGGCAATACTTTCCTGTCCGTCTGCGAAAGAATGAGAAACAGCTCTTCTTTTTCAGAAATTCCCCAGACATCATTTTCACGGACAGACTTCTGCAGCACTGCATCCGCCTCTGCAAGTGACATCTGCGGATAATCCAGTTTTAGAAGCGTATAGGATGCCAGCTGTTCTTCTCTCATAGCGTGAAATGAATACAATCGTTCTTCAAAATACTCTGGTTTCAATGTACTTGTACCTGTCACATACTGCCTGCTCTTAACCGCTTCCTGGTATTCCAGCGCACGCAAAAGAGCGGTCTCCACCAGACCACTGAGAACCTGGAACAAATTCAGATAATAAAGAGAAAGCTGCTCGCCCTTTACATCCTGAATAAAAATCAGCATCACGAGCTCTCCGTCTTTTTGAATTCCTTTCATACACATTGGATATCCTTCCAGAAACTCCCGGTTTACCCATACATTTCCGGACTCTACTGCCTCATTTGCCTCCAGATAATCCTTCATACAAATAGAATTAGCAAACACATCTTTCATTCCTTGTGATGCGATCGTAAGTCGTCCGAATTGCTTTTTCTTTCCCACTGAATAGATTGCAATCGTATGATTCTCAAGAACAGATTCCATCACATGAAGCGTTTCGATAAAAAGATCCTGCGGAAGAAAGACATCAAGATTTTTTCGTAATGTCGAAAAATCTTACCAAAACTGTCTCGACTTCCCAGAATCTGCTTCTTGTATTGACGCTTATCCCGAAGCGTCTCCTGATACATTTCCCGCGCAAATAAAAATTTATCCAAAATAAGCTTATTTTCCGCTTTCATAAACCGAACATTCTCAGTATTCTTCAATCGTACATATCCACAGATTGCGCTGACAGCGAAATAAAAGATAAATGGAATCCAGTTCGACGGTTCATAAAAAAGTGTTGTCCATCCGATTCCAGTCTTTGCATATGCCACCAACAGCGAAAGAGATTCCAGTCCTGCTGATGCAAGTCCATAATTAATACCGTATAAACTGCTGAACAGCACGATATATACCAGCCGCAGATCGATCATCTCAAACTGCACCTGATTCCCTGCCACTCGGTTCAGTACCTCGAACACAAAAAATGTGAGCAACAGCTCGATGATTCTTACAACTGTCGCATGACTGTTGAGAAAGCTCTTCAAAGCATCTATTTTTCGGATCTTATAATTTGTCTTCTGACAATACTGTGCATATATTTCCGAGAGATCTTCCAAAAGAGAAATCTTCGGAAACCAGCCATATTCATTCCTCAATATCTTGTCAGTGACTATTCCCTCCTGAATCATCGCATCTGCAAGATATGTAATGTGTGCGAATGGAAATATCTGCTTAAGCTTTTCTCCGAGCTGTTCAAAGGTAAAATGAAACACTTGCGGAATCTGAAGATAAGTACTCTCCTCATTCCAGTTATCAAAAATCTTATATAACAGGTCCGCAAGATCACTCAACGCAAGAAAATACATTTCCTGAGATGGTGCTTCTTCAAAGAGGATCGACTTTTGATTGAGTGCTTTCGAAAATAATTGAAAGAAATAATCCTCCTCGTAAGTGCCGGAATAAAGATACGGCGCACGCAGAATCTTAACAGAAATCTGATGCAGTTCGCAATACTGCCTGCAGAACTCCTCTACGGTACGAACCATTAATGTCTTTCCGGTCGTTTCCTCATACAAACCCTCCGGACCGGTAATATACAGCAATCGTGAATTCGTATTTCCTTTATAATAATGTAATACTTTACGTAAAGTCTCAAGCTCACCGTCTTTCTTCCCATGAAAGGTGAGATAATTAGAAAAATAAATCACACCCTCAAATTCATAAGTCTTAAAGATATCTTCAAATTCCTTCTCTGCGTGTGGCATTGGATGTACCGATATCCCTTTGCGACGATCTGACTTTAATGCAGTCTCTCCAAGCAAAAGAATCTGACACTCCGGGAAGGCTTCCTTAATAAATTCAGTTGTGATATATCCGATGTTTCCAGTTACTAATAATTTCATAAGATGATAGCCTCATATCATTCATTTCCTTTAGTATAACATTTTTCCTTTCAGATTAGAATAGACTAATCTTATACAAATTATAGCTGATTAAGCGCCATTCTATAACAAAAGTTCACTATGGTAAAATCATTGAAGTCACACCGCACCGTCACTCTGTTCTTTCCATCCAGTGTGCATGTAAACAAACTTAACGCCCACTCTCCGCTTGTCATCTCCTCCACGCTTTGTGGAGTCAGTGCCTCTACCGCCGCCACTTTGTATTCGAACCGGTTCCCGGCTGCATCTGTGAAGATCACCTCAGTTCCAACTTCCAGTTCCTTCAGCTTCCCGAAATGTGTTCTGTAATTATGTGCCGCGATCACGAGATTATCTAGATAAGCACTTCCTGAATAGCGGCAAGGTGCCTTCTTCAGAAGCGGATAACTCCACTCACTCAGCACCGGAAGCTTCAGATCGATCGCCGGTATCTCAAGAATTCCTATACATGCCACACCGCCCAGCTCTTCCAATATAACCTCCGGCATCTCCATCTCCGGATTCAGTTGATAATCCGGTATCTGTCCGTCAGATTCCTCCGCCTGCTCTCCCTCATCAGAAATGTTCTGGTTCTTATCGCTATATTCTTCCAACAGCTTTTCTCTGCTTTGCTCTGCCCGATAACCGTCCCAGAGATTGTGTGCAGAAAGAGCAAGGGCTGCTGCGAAAAGCAGCAACCCTGTGATTGTAAATATCTTTCCTATCTGATTCTTTTTCTTCTTGCTCATCGATTCTTCTCTTCTTTTCTATCCCGTAAAACTCTTCCCACCAGCAGACAGATCGCACCTGCAAACAAGAGTACAAGTACCGGCCACCAGAGCTGTCCTGTCTGTGGAAGCTTGTCTGATGTTTTGTCTGTCGTTTTATTTGTTGTTTTATCCGTCGGCTTCTTCGATGGTGGATTCGTTTCTCCATTCGGCTTTCCCGGCTTCTTTGCTGTATTTGTTAATACAACTGTATTTCCTTCACGTGAAACTGCAACTGTATATCCCTTCGGCACCTCTGCCTCTGACACACTCCAGCGCATCAGCGTAGAAAGATTTTTCCATGTATAGGACCACTGATTTTCTTTCGTAAGTGTCTGGCGGTCAACGACTGTTGTATTCCCCTCTGCATCTGTCTGTAACAAATCAACCTCGATAGAATCCGGGCGATCCTTCTCCTGATCCTGCTTCCACACCTTCAATACATGAACCTTCGTTTTCGGTTCTTCCGGCTTGTCGTTCTTCTCGAACTTCAGAACCGCTGTCACCTGATACGGATCTTTCCCTTCTGAAGTTCCCTGTGAATCATCCGGCAATGCGATCAATGCTGTCTGTGGCTCATAGATCTGTGTCTTGCCGTCTTCCTGCAGCTCTGTTGTCTGTCCCAGCACAAGATAAAGTCCCCGGTTAAGATCTGTAAAACATACTGTCCTGTCCGAACCTGATATAAGCACTGCATCTGCTGTGATTCCGTCACGTCTGATATAGTCCGCCAGTGCATCCGCTGCGCCCTGCCAGCCATCCTGGCTCTTCTGCTCCAGTGAGACCGGATATTTCTGGAATTGTTCTGTTAATGTAAAACTGCCCAATTCCTCATACTCTGCCACACGGTACAGAGACAACTCCATTCCCTCAACCGGGCAGACGAGCGAGATGCTACCCTTCTGCGTACTCTCTTCTTCCGCTGCCTGAACCGGACTCCCCTTTAAGATTCCAAGCATCCCGGTCAGCGCAATGAGAAACGTCAGCACGTATATCATATAATTCCTATCTCTGTGGCGGATTCTTTTCTTTTGACTATGCATGTTCTCCCTCCCACTGATTGATTTATTTCTTATTCTTTTTCTTCGAACGACTAGCGGACCGATCCGCTACAAGGAAACTGATGATTAAAAGAGGAATGGCAATACATACCGCAACCAGTACACTGCTTACCTTCGCCGCATCTGATGTAACTCTCACATCACTTCCTGCACGATTCTCGATCCTGTGTCCACGTACCAACAAACGATGCGTATTAATACCATAAGGCGTACAAGTAAATAAAGTACATAAATCCTGTCCTTCCTCAATCTGAAGAAGTCCATAATCCTCCGGCTCTACGATCGCAATCTGATCCACCTCATAGGTCAATACCTGATCATATATATGAAGCGTGAAAATGTCTCCCTTCTTCAATCGATCCAGCTTTGTAAAAAGCTGTGCACTCGGAAGACCTCTGTGCCCGGATAAAACACAATGTGTTCCGCTTCCGCCTACCGGTAAACTTGAGCCTTCCAAATGTCCTATCCCTACCTGTAAAACGGATTCATCCACTGTATGGTAAATAGCAAGCTCACAACGAATCTCAGGAATCTCAATGTACCCCATCATGCCTGTACCATCCGCATTCAATAAACTTTTGTAAGTATCCAGTTCTTCTTCCGTCGGTGTAAAACGCCCGGCATTCGATAAAAGTGCTTCGTTATATGCCTTCGCCGCATCAATTGCGTCCTGCTTCTTCTGCTTATCCATCTTCTCCATCGCATCCGAATAATTCGCAACCGCTTTCGTCTGATGTAATGAATTCCAATAATTACTCACCGTTGGATACAACAGTAAGGACAGGCCTGTAACAAAAACAATCACGGTAATAATCGTTGATATATGTTTTTTACATCTTGCTCTTACAACCCTCTCCTTACTGTTGTAAAGGGAATGCTTCCCATTCCCCTTACAACAAATTTAATCCTGTTACTGTTCACACTACGTGCGATTAGCAACTGTTCCTCCTTTATTTAGAGTCTGTTCTCTTCTTTGCGATCAGTACAACACCAGAAATAAGTACTAATAAAGCGCCTGCGATGTAGAATATAGTTGTACCAATACCACCTGTGGATGGGAGGATGGAACCGGATTTGTTTTCTACGTTAACTTGATCAATTACTTTTTTGTATTGTTATCCACGAACATATGCTTATTTTTTGCCCCGTCTAACTGAACTGTAATTTTAATTGGTTCATTCAATTTGTTATATCCTACTGGTGCTTCAACTTCTTTGAGATAATATGTTCCAGCCTGCAAACCATTAATATTAACATTCCATCTGTTGGGGATTCTAACAAGACTCCCTCGCTTTCCGAATATCTATAATTATTTTCACAACTTTCTTTAGCTTAACCTCTGTATTATCTGCACAGTTTTCATTAGTATATAACTTGAATTTTGCTCCTGAAAGCGGTGTATTTGCTCCTGTATATTTAAATACTGGAATTTTAAATGTGTATGTTTTAGTTTCAGAATGTGCCGTCTCCTGTTTAGCACCATATTTTAAGTAAGTATCATTTATCATTGCTGTATCCATAGAAGCATCTTCTTTTACCTTTGCATGATACATTATTGTTATTTTGCTACCAACTCTCTGTTTTTGTATATACGAGTCTGTAAAAGTTAACGTAAATCCATCTTTTCCATTGGAGTTGTTACGCACAACTGTATACTCTTCAGCTTCAGAGCCTCGTTATCTTCATTATTAATTGTCACTATCCTTCCCAGTACTTCTACTAATTCTAACCCCGCATCCATTTCATCATACAGAACATAGTTTTCGCACCTTGTTCTACCGTTATTTCTGTTTGAAATGTAAAAGTATCTCCAATATTTACTGTATTGAAATCGCTCGGTCCTTCATTAGTAATTACTTTTTTTAGTTACAGTTGGTTCAGTATGCTTAACCGCCATTATCTGTGTTGGATTCGTTGTATCAAGACTGCAAAGTGAGCCTACAGTTGATTCAACCAAATAGTATCCTAATCTCAAATTTGAAAATGTAAGAGTTCCATCATTCTTTGCTTCACTTGTTACATCAGCAGAAATCTGCTTTGTTTCTGCATACTTTAATGCTTCTCGAGCAATCTCTTCACCTTTGTCTTTTCCTGCATTTGTGACAGTAACATATTTTCCATCAACTATTTCAAAATAGTTTTTTACTGTTGTATTCTCTGTAAAAAAATTCCTTCCATTTGTTATCTTCTCTGAATGTATATGAATAATTACCCTCTTGCTTGTGTTGATCCTGTGTGTATTTATAACTATCCAAATTCAACAATCTGTAAATTTTATATGTTTCACCTGCTTTAGCATTACTAATACTAATGCTTCCTGGTACCTTATCAATTCTACCTGAATTAGGCTCACTAGTATCAGCTCCTACCACGCTACACATTCCTAATACCATCATAATCGAGAGCATTATGGCAGTAATCTTCTTAATAATCTTCATTTTTCTTCCTACTCGTTTTTTACGTTACCCCCCCCCGCTGATTTTTTAAGGGCAGGGACACTCTCTTTTATTATTTTTTTGGTATATCTTATCAGCATGAACAGTCCCGCACAGAATATCATTAGCGTTCCTGCCACTCTGTAAAGAAGGGTTCCACAACTACCTGTCGAAGGTAGTATTTTGGTTTGACTCTGATTTGTTACAATCACCGTACCACCACATTTAGCATCATTTCCAATCGTATTCTTTCCTTCTATAGAATACTCTACGGTATACTGCAATTTGTTTATTGTTGCTTCTTGTGAAGCTTTGATCGGTTGGCCTTTGTCATCCAACTCGAATACATAATATGTTTTTGCCAGGTCTTGATTCTTAAACTTCGCTGTCTTCACGTTCTTGTCACCTGGACCATACTCGATAGAAACTGTCTCCAGTGGATTACCTGTTCCGCCTTCATTATCATAAAGACCAAACCGATACGTTCCACTTACCGGTTTTGAATCTGTTCCGGCTGCATTGTTTTTAAATGCTTTTTTAACTATAATTCCTTTTTGAGCATTATAAATCTCGAGATTAAATGACTGCAAATCATATGCCACTTTATATTTCGACAACATATTCTGCTTTGTGCAATAATCTATATACGCTTGTACAGTATCTGAATACTTTCCATTCTCTTCTTTTTTAACACACATAATATAATGTGATGTCGTATCAAGAATATATCCAGCTACCGTTTCCGTCTCTTTCACTTCATAGATCGTATTGTAATTCAGTTTTGTAGCTTCTACGGTATAAACCCCAGTTTCATTTGTCACTCCGCTTGTAACTTCACTGCTTGATTTACGTTGAATCTCATTTCCCACTAATTCACATTCATAAATGCTAAATTTGACACCTTGCAATTTATTACTCATATCATCCTGATCTGTCTTTTTGAATTGTTAAGACAGGATGTTCTGTACTTTCGGTGCTGCCACCTGCATTCAACGTATAGGCATAATCTCTGATTGTATTGGTTGCTCCTCCACCAGAAGAATATGATTTCCAATAAACTTCATTCGTAACATTTACTTTCTTATCCGTATCCGGCGCAACATTTACTGTTGCTGGAATAAGTAATTTCAACTGGTGTTTTATCCGGGATTTCAATTTCAATGATTCTTAGTCTTCGGATCATATTTCGGCTTTATTTCTACACATTTTGTTGTCTTTCAGAATTTTTCGCACTAAAAGAATCACCAACTAAGCTTAAATTATCGCCCAGCTTATCAACTATAGTTAAATTTTTCTCCATCACCTGTTAATAATTGCTGACCACGTGCATTTGCAGTAATCGTATACGTCAGACGTTGGCTTGTACTTGGCTCTAGCATTGTGTAATTACTTTCGTTTGTCAGGTTATTCTTTTCGCCAGATTATTGTCTCTAATCGTTGCAGTCGCTGTAGCTGTAGATATATTTTCTGTTCCTTCTGCATTTTGTAGCGTAACTTTATTGGTAAATGATTTTTTGTTCGCCACCTAGTAAAACAATTTTTATCCGTTACTCTGCAGACAACCTGTACATCGACGGAGTAATCATCAACAAATTTTTCCGGCTTTGAATTCTCCAAGTTCAATCAATGCCTGATTTTCCGATTTTTATTTACATAATAAATGGTTTCCTGGCTTTTTTTCACCGCGGTCAGTGGTAGTAGAATTGCTTTTTCTTTCCCACTCTCCACCGAGTCCTGTAATTTCTTTTGATGCAATATCCTTTGCTTCATTTCCTGGCCATTTGATACGGATATATGCAAGCTCCATACCATCCGGAATTTCTTCTAGAACACGATAAGTTCCCTGCAGTTCACCGGTATAATTCACTTTAAATGCCCATGCTGCATATACACCACTTGTCAACAGATTTTTCGCAAATTCTGCTTGTATCACCTTTATCTTTTCCAGGCTCAATAACCTTAACAGTACCATTAGTACCATCAGTACGATCATATTCAAAAGTCTGCCCCAGCTCTTTTAGGATATCCCCACCGTTGTAAAGACTTTGTTCCGCAGAGCCCATTTCTCTTTGCTCATTTTCACTTTTCCCTGAATCAATGATAAATAATCGATTCTCATATATTTTCGGTTCACGGTATGCTCTGGTAAATCTAAAGGTTCTGTTCTGACAATAATATACAGATTTTGATTTTCTCCAAGTTCAATATCTTTCTTTGCCTTAATGAACATATCATTAAATCTGCCATTATGCTCACCATTATCAAATCCATCTCTGTTGCCGTTATAA
>ENA-OQES01000918-OQES01000918.1-human-gut-metagenome-genome-assembly--contig:-NODE-918-length-11755-cov-2.806760_pt1 | contig 11755 bp, 21 predicted proteins | sample MGYA00242798_ERZ504641 | MGnify/ENA primary metagenome ERZ504641 (study PRJEB26092, sample SAMD00036327) | human gut metagenome | host: Homo sapiens | study: EMG produced TPA metagenomics assembly of... | reverse complement strand
GGACATCCCGGTAATGCACGGACCGGAATGGGTTAGACCTTTGGAACGATGATATTGAGGACAACAAGCAGACACGAATTGCGTTGGAAAATATGGTAAAAGAGTATTCGCAGAGACGAGATGGAAGGTGTGGTACTTCCGGCAGGATATGAGTTGGAGCTGTTAAGTTCCGGCGGCACCCGACAGTTTGACACGAAATGCGATCATCAACCGCTACGATACCCGAATTGCAATGACGGTACTGGCGGATTTTATTTTCTTAGGGCATTCAGAGACCGGTTCCTGGGCGTTGAGTTCCGATAAGACGGAGTTGTTCGCTATGGCAATCGGTGCATTCCTAGACATGATCTGCGAGACATTCAACAGCCAGGGCATCCCGCCGTTGATCGATATTAACGGTGAACATTTTTGCAGGCATCACGGAGTACCCAAAGATGTCCCACGGCGACATTGCAGATGTGGACGTAACGAAGGTTGCGGCATTCATCAAGGATATGACTGGCATCGGAATCTTAGTACCGGACGACGGACTGGAAGATTACATTCGCCAGGTCGGACACCTGCCGGAGAGGACAACGGACGACAGAACAGTAGACCAGCGGCGTAAGCAACAGGCGGAGCAGAACCAGCCACCGGAGCCTGAGACAGCCGCAGGAAGCGATGGAAACGACGAAGGTGAAGAAATCCCCGACAATGTGGCGGAAGCCGCTAAAAGGCGATTAGGAAGGAGCGGTGCAAATGGCAATAAGGTTCATACGACCAAAGCGAATACGCAAGGCAAAGACACCGGGCAGTCAAGAAGTCCTACGCAGACTTGAAGAGTACCTGCAGAGCGAATGTGACGAACCGGTTGAAATCCTATGCGGGTTTTGGCAGGATCAGCAAGACGCCATCACGTACCAGGAACTCCGAAAAGCAGTAGCGGACGGAAGCCTTAGTAAAGAGACGTTAGAGGCTTGGCAACAGGATTACTCAGTGCTTGTTGCCGAGAGATTGCAGTCAATGTGGACGCAGGCAATAGCAGCGGGACCAACCGGGCAACCAATCCTGGACGGTCTCGCTTTTGAGTTTAACACTCAGACACCTGGCGTTCTCGACTGGATCAGTGAAAGAGGAGCTGAGTTTGTCACCCGATGCACAGAAGAACAGAAGGACGCAATAGCGGCACTCCTGGAAAAGAAAATGAGAGAGAGCCATACAGTAGATGAACTGGCAAGGCTCATTCGTCCATGCATCGGTCTGACAGAGGGTGACGCAAGAGCAAACGCCAGGTATTATGACAATATCGTGGCTACGATGCGAAAAGAACATCCGAGAATGAAGATTGAGAGCATCCGCCGGAAGGCATTGGACGCTTCTCAGAAATATGCAGAGAAACAGCACCGGGCCAGGGCATTCACAGTCGCTCAGACCGAGAGTGCTTTTGCTTATAACCGTGGAGCCGATGAAGGCATACGCCAGGCACAGGGCGAAGGGTATCTTGGAACGATGGTAAAGAGATGGAGTACGTCCGGAGACGATTCGGTGTGCGACATCTGCAATGCGCTGGAAGGTACTGAGGTAGATATGGACTCCGACTTTGATTTCAAAGGAAAGGTTCTGTTTGCAGGACAACATATGTTACCACCTGCACACCCGAGATGTGCCTGCGCTATCGAGTATATCGAAGTGGCTGCACCGAGAGGAAGGAAGTGAGAAAGTGAAGAAGTTCTCTGATTTCATCAAGAAGTCTGCAGAACCGCAGAAGAAAGAGCCTGCCAGCAATGTGATTAAAGGCAGGTTTAAGATTGCCAAGTCCGACGACGACAAGCACCTGGCATTTGGCTGGGCGAATGTGGCTATCCGTGCTGACGGAGAAGAGATTGAGGACTGGCAGGAGGACATCATCGAGCCGGAAGAACTGGAAAACGCAGCATACCAGTATGTGTTACTCTATCGTGAAGGCGGAGAAATGCACGAAAGAGGCGGAGCTGCAGTCCTGGTTGAATCTGTGGTATTCACGGAAGAAAAAATTGCAGGCAATGGGAATCCCGGCAGGCACTCTTCCGATTGGTTGGTGGATCGGCTTCAAAGTAACCGACGAGGATGTATGGGAAAAGGTTAAGGACGGCACATATCCGATGTTCTCAATCGAAGGAGAAGCCGAGAGAGTCGAAGTAGAAGATGAAAACACCTTGTAGAAATGGGGCGTATTGAGATTTTTTCAGCAGTCCCAACCTTATAATTCCACATACGAGAGTGCAATAAGGGCATAGGTAGTTCGCAATATGGAGACAAATCTAAGCAAAAGAGCAAATTGATAAAACAGATCAGCAAGGCATCCGATATGGTACCATTTTTTCTGATTTCCTGCTCGAATTTATGGATCGCTACGGTTTGAATAACCTGCGAGAGTCCACAGTAGAGCAGTTAGAAGAGTTTATCAGCAACAGAAACATCATTCCGTTATTAAGAGAGACGCCGTAAAGGTGTCCTTTTTTAATATACAAATCTTGCGGAAAGGAGGAAGCAAAGTGGCAACAAAGTTGAAAAAATCTCAGAATCAGCAAGGTTGATTTTGTAGATGAAGGTGCAAATCCGGATGCTCACATTAAGCTGACAAAGAGCAAAGGCGAAAAAGGGCAGTCCACAGGAGAGAATGGCGATAAGAATGGTTTTGTCAGCCGATTGTTCGGTTTCATCGGCAAAAAAGGCCGGCATGAACCAGGAAGAGATCGACAGTGCAGTAGAGGAAGTTCTGAAAGGCAACTCTGTTAGTTTCAACGAGCGTTTCAATGAAATCAAGAACAGAAAGATTGCTGATGAAATTTGGGATATATGCTACGCACTGCAGGCAAGCCTCTGTTCGATTCTGAATGACGAGGAGCTGGATAGCACCGGCGCAGCAACAGCGATGAATGAGAGCCTTGACGAGTTCACTGCAGTAGTGAAGGAAGCGATTAGCAACTGGTCCGGCGGAAAGGTAATCAACATCGTAAAGAGTGACGAGGTGACGGAGAGTGACCTGGCAATGATGAAGTCTGCGGCTGCAAGGCTGAATGACAACATCGAGAAGGCACAGACCGCCGCTGGAAAGCCTGCCGGAGAAGGAGACGATCCGGAGGTAGACACAGAGGACAAAAAGGACCAGGGCAAAAAGAAACAGTCGAAAGGAGACAACGAAGATATGAAGATCGACAAGAGCAAAATGACCCAGGCTGAGCTTCTCATTCTCGAAGATATTGAGAAGAGATACGGCGTGGCAGACGACCCGGCTCAGACAGAGCAGACTCCGGAGGGAAAACCTGCGGTAACAAAGTCTGTTGAGAAGCCTGAGCAGAACCAGGAAGCACCTGCAGATGGCGAGGACATCTACAAGGGACTCAATCCTGCTGTTAAGGCAGAAATCGAAGCACTCAGAAAGTTCCGTGAGGATGCTGAGAACAGAGAACTTGAAGCCGTAGCAGGCAAGTATGAAATCATCGGCAAGAAGAAAGAGGAGCTTGTACCTATGCTCAAATCTCTCAGAGCTACCGGTGGAACTGCATACAACGATATGATCGCCGTTCTTGATGCCACCGTGGAAGCGGTCAACAAGTCCGGCGTTTTTTTCTGAGGTAGGCAAGTCCGGCCACGGCTCTGTGCACGTAAGTGATGCAGAGGGCAAGATCGAAGGTATCGCCAAGAGCTATATGCAGAAAGAACCTTCCATGAGCTATACGGATGCGCTGGCTAAGGCTTGGGAAGATAACCCGGACCTTATGGACGCATACGACGCTGAGGAAGGATTTTAAGGAAGGAGGAAAAGACCATGGCAAAGAGAAACTTCAACGGCTCACAGATTAACCAGTCTGTGACAATCGCAGAGCAGGCCGGTGCTGCTATCGACGATGCGAGAAACCTCATTCTCAAATATGACGAGAATGGAGATGTAGTCGTAGCAACCGACGGCACAGCACCTATCGTAGGCATTGCAATTATTGAGGCAGGCTATAACGACATCTCCGGAGCAGAGTCCGGAAAGGTTGCAAAGGGCGACCAGGTAGATGTTCAGATTAAGGACATCGGCTACATTCTTGCTGGCGGAGCCATCAAGAAGGGCGAAGAGGTAACTGCAACCGCAGGAAAAGCAACAAAGGCAGCTGACGGAGATTATGTGATCGGCGTGGCACTTAGCAATGCGGCTGAGAATGACTACGTGAGAGTTCAGATTTCCAAGTATCAGAAGAACGCCGCAAAATAAAGAAGGAGGAAAATGGTAAATGAAAAGAACAGCAAAGAGCATCCAGGCAGACATTGCCAAGGGTGCTTTCAGACCACACGCAGCGCTTTCTACTATGGCGCTGGCTTATTATCAGCAGGATTCAACAACCCTTGCAAAGAATATGTTCCCGGTTGCCCGGTAGGGTTATCCTCTGACAACTACTATGTATTCGACAAAGAGGATCTGTTACGTGATAACTGGCAGAGAAAGCCTGCATACGGCAAGGTTGACCCTGCGGTAATCTCTGAACACACAGAGACCTATGCTTGCGCAGTAGATCAGATGATTATGGGTATCGACTCCATTCGTCAGACTGACCTTAACCGCCGCCAGGGACCTCGTACTGCGGACCCTCGCCAGCAGAGAACTAAGGTTATGGCAGCACAGGCAAACATCCACCAGGATTCGGATTTCTCCAAGTCCTTTATGAAGCAGGGAGTATGGGCGAATGAAGGACAGGGCAAGGATGATACAGCTGTTTCCGGAAATGAGTTCATTAAGTTCAGCAACGGCAACAGCGATCCTATTGCATTCTTCGATGCAAAGAAAACTGCCATGAGACAGGCAACCGGCCGTACTCCTAACAGATTAGGACTCGGTATCAACGTATTTAATGCGTTGAAGGTACACCCTGCAATCCTCGAGAGAGTGAAGTTTGGCGGTACAACTGCAAATCCTGCAAATGTTACCGAGAACGTGCTTGCACAGCTCTTCGGAGTTGACAGAATCGTTATCGATCAGACCGTGCAGAACAAAGCCGGTTTAGGCCAGGCTGCAAATATGCAGTTCATTGGCGATCCTAACTCATTCCTGTTAGCGTATGCAACAGATACACCTTCCATCGAGGAACCTTCTGCAGGTTACATCTTCACTTGGGACATGTTAGAGAACGGCATCTTACTTCCGGTACTCAACTACCAGGGTGAGGCCGGAACACATTCTGAGTTTGTCGAGGGTCTTATGGCTTACGACATGAAGAAAACTGCAGATGATCTTGCGTTCTTCGGTTACGACGCAGTGTAAGGAGGTTTCGCCATGAGATTAATTGCAAAGAAGCCTTGCAGTTATGGCGGTAAAAAATTCTTCATCGGGGATGAAATCCCGGCAGAACTCGTGGTAAACATCGAGAGAGAAGAAAGCTCGGCGTAATCTCAATCGCAAATGACGAAGCAGGGGTACCGGAACAGTCCGGTGCCCTTTATTCGCAGGAGCAGGTAGACAAGATGATGGCCGATGCAGTCGCCAATGCAAGCAAAGGATTTACGCAGGAGCAGGTGGACGAGATGATCCAGTCTGCAGTCGCAGAGCTTAAACCGTTCGACTCCGACAATGCCGGTTTTACCGTGACAGTCAAGGGCGAGGGTGACAATGTGACGGCGGTTTCCTGCAGTGCAGAGGATATTCAGTCTGTGGTCGATGTACTGCAGATGAATGCGGACGATGGTGCAAAGGCAGTAGCCAGTGTGAAGTCCGATAGCGTTCTGATTCTGCTTCACGCCTTAGACACACGTGCTACGGTCAAAAAATGCGGCTCAGAAACAGCACGACACCTTATTCTCCGCCGAAGGCAATTCAAACGAATCCGCAGGCGGTAACGCAACCACAGACAGCAATACGGAGGGAGCTGATACCTAATGTCAAAAGGTGCATACACATATGAGCCGGGAAACATCACAGAATTTGGCAAAGATCGTATGAGGTTTGAGCTTGGAGACACGATGGTAGAGGGCCTGGCAGATACGACGGCATTGACCGACGAGGAGATACAAGCAGCAATCGACGCATACCCGAAAAAAGTGGAAGCGAGCAAAGCTGATGCTCCTTGAAAGTCTGTGCCGCCGCTTTGCGTATGAGGTCAACACAAAGACCGGTCCTCTCAGCTTGGATATGAACGGCAGGGCGAAACTTTGGAAAGAAGATTACGACAAGCTGAAAAAAGAGGTCCAGGCAGAATCAGTGTCAGTGCCACGGTTTGGAAATGGGGTAGATGGTCCGCCTTACTTCCATACCGGAATGCACGAAAACGAGAGGGTGTGGAACGGATGATAAATGCGAGATTTATGTATTTAAGGCCGGGAAACCTATTCAAGGATTTTGTTGTCGAGTCAAATACGCAGGTTGTAACAGCGAGCGGAAGGGTAGCAAACGCACCAAAGGGAGACGGCTCAAAGATCATCAGAGGATGTCTTGCTGAGTCCACGAAGGAACAGAAGGAATCTCATTCAACGAGAGACCGTGTTTGCACCCATACGATTGTGCAGGCAGGCAGTCCGGAGGCAAAGAAGTCCGATAAACTCATACTCGGAAATCGCACGTTTTACATTATCGACCTGGACGAGGTGGGTAGCTTGGGTATATCCACAATCTACTACGCCGAGGAAAGGAAGGATGTCAAGTGAAGCTGTGGAACGATGGAAAAATGCAGGGAGTGCAGGAAGTGCCATAAGGGCAACAGTCAAAGGACAGGTAGCCAAAATTCAACCGACAAGTCGTAGCCAGGGGCGTTAGGGCAGTGAATGCCATGAGGAACGCAGAGCTGGAAGTGCTAAAAGGTCAGAGAAGCGGGCGAACATATCGCAAACCGCACAGCAAAGCGACCTACACAGCTTCGGCACCAGGAGAACCACCGGCAAGACGTACAGGAAATCTCCGTATGCACTGGAATGGCCAGGTAAAGAGTGAAGGCAGTACCGCTGGTGGCGGAGTCCAAATCATTGCAGAGCTGGAAAGCCAAGAGAAGTATGCTGGCTACCTTGAAAACGGAACGAAGAAAATGGCAGCAAGACCATTCGTAGACAAGATCAAGGAGAAGGCAACCCCGGAAATTGAGAAAATTTACAAGGAGCCGTATGGCTAAGGAGGCATGATATATGGCACTGGTAGTAGAACAGCCGATAGCAACCTTCGATTTGAGCGAGATTGCCAGGGGCGATTTGGTCTATGGCAAGCATCGCACATGGCCGGAAGGTAAAGCCGGATTTGTAACATCAGCCACCGAGAAGGAGCTGATCGTCCAGTATCATCCGGGTATCGGCAATGTAACTAATCACTTTCGGATTCCCATTGATGAAGCGGTAGACGCTCAGTGGGAAATCCGATATTCACACGATATGTCGGAGGTCAAGACCTACGGCATCGAAAAGCAGGACACTGAGGAAGGAGCGACAGAGTGAAGCTGGAAGAACTGATTCAGAAAAGGTTCGTCAGTACGGCAGCACTCGCAGAGAGGCTTACAACCTACAACGGTGTGCCTGCTGATTTTTAGTCCGGAAGCACCGGGCGACGAACAGGATGGGTGGGGCGGTGAAACGCAGTACCCTATGGTAACTTACAACTACGACCTGCAGGCAAACGAAAGAACGAAACAGTGCCGGTAGTCTTTCGGTATCGATATTCTGTCAGAACACAACAGATGTATTACCCGGAGGACATAGCGCCTATCGTGAAGGAATGCCTGCGTGATGTGATCCTTCTTCCGGAAGGCGGTACGCCGTACTGCTTTACCTGGGCGAGAACGGATGCGTTCACTATGGGCGAGGATGCAGGAAAAGCCGGTGTTGTAATCGGCTGTGAAGTCAGATTTGACATCCTGGAATATCCGTCTATGGAGACGTCCGATCCGGACCCGGTAATGGCGGTTGATAAGTATATCAAGGAGTTGTACCCGGAATGCCTGGTTATGGGATATGACCGGATGGAGGAGATAACCGAAGCCTCAGCGGATCAGCCGGTGGTTTACTGCAGACTGATTTCATCTGAGAAGCAGGAAGAAACGAATACAGTAGCCTGGATGGACGGTAGAATTGCCGTCCATGTTTTATGCCCGGAAAGCACAGTGAGATTGAAGATGGCCGCAGATATTGCCAACCACCTGTCACTCGACGGAGAGGTAATTATGCTGGACCATTCGCCTATGTTCATCAAGAGACTGCAGGTGAATTACAAATCTGACTACTTGAAGGAAGGCCAGGTATTCATCACAGGTCACTATGGATTGCTTAGGTACAAGGCTAAGCCTCACGTGCTTATGGCAGCTCATGGAAATTACAGTTAAGGAGGTAAAGCATGGCTAAGGAAACAGCAACTCCGGCACCTGCTGAAACAAAGGCAGAAAAGAAGCCGGAGAAAAAGGCCCCTGCAGAGTCCGTTTACACAGTAAGCGAGCTTGCAGGCAACGCAAGAAGCGTATTCGGCACAATGCAGGAATGCGTTGTAGCCGCTCTGAAAACTGACGGCAAAGCCGAGTACACAGTATCAGAGGCAAAGGAAATTGTAAGCAAGTTCTTACAGAAGGAGGTTAAGTAGAAATGGCAGGAACATTCATTTTAGGCGAAACTAAGGTGCGTCCTGGTACCTATTTCAACATTCAGAAGAAAGGCGGAAATGCCGCTGCTGGCGTTATGAATGGTGTTACCGCAGTAATCTTCCGTGCAGATTTCGGTCCTCTCAACGAGGCAATCGAGTTATCTGCAGAGGATGGCTACGAAGGAACATTCGGTACCGCACTTACTACGGACGCAATGAAAGAGGCAATCGCCGGTGGCGCAAAGACGATCATCGCCTGCAGAGTCGGTAACGGCGGCACTCAGGGCAGTATCAAGTTGCAGGACAGCGAAAGCACAGATGCAGTAAGCATCACAGCAAAATATCCCGGAGCAAAGGACTTTGTAGTAACAGTCCGTGAAAAGCTCTCAGACAGCACTCTCAAAGAGTGCAATTTTTTATGCCGGTACAACAGAGTTTGAGAAGGTGGAATTTGCCGCCGGAACAGACGAAGCTAATGCCCTTGTGGATGCGCTGGCGTCTTCCAAGAATTTCAAGGCAGAGGTTATCAAGTCCGGCACCGTAACATTACAGAACGTGTCTCAGTCCCAGTTTACAAAGGGAACTGATCCGCAGGTAACGAATGGGGACTACTCCAATGCGTTTAAGCAGGTAGAGGCGTATGAGTTTAACACGATCTGCGTCGATACCGAGGATACTTCGGTACATCTGCTTCTGCAGAGCTTCATCAATCGTATTTTGATGCGGCATCCCTTACACAGGCTGTCGTTGCTGAGAAGCACACGGTAGACCTGGAAACAAGGGAAGCACACGCTGCTTCATTCAATGACGAGAAGATGCACTACGTTCTCAATGCCCATGTGAATGAGCAGGGTACGGAGATCGACGGTTATCAGACTGCAGCACGTATTGCCGGTATGATCGGCGCAGTAGCGGCAAACTCTTCACTCACTCATACAGTAGTCAGCGGCTTCTCCGAGATCAAGGAAAAGCTGACAAACACTGAAATGATTGCTGCAGAGAAGAAAGGCTGCCTGGTACTCAGCTATAACAAGGCTAAGCAGGTGTGGATTGATAATGCAATCAATACCCTCATTACGCCGAAGGACAACCAGGACGACGGCTGGAAAAAGATTCGCCGTGTTAAGACTCGTTTCGAGCTTATCAGACGTATCAATACCACCTCTGACAACCTGGTAGGCAAGGTAGACAACGACACCAACGGTCGGGCAACTGTAATTTCTCAGTTGCAGGCAGTCGGTGATGCAATGAGAGAGGAAGGAAAGCTGGTAGCCTGCACAGTAAGCGAGAGTTCTGCTTACACAGCAGACGGAGACTCCGCATGGTTCGACATCGATGTTATCGATAAGGATTCTATGGAGCATATCTACCTCAGCTTTATTTTCCGTTTCAGCACCAATGAGTAGAAGGAGGTAAAAAGCGATGATTAGAAACGAGAGAGCCGCCGGTGATTCAAGACACGCACGTACCGGTAAGGACGGAGCGTTCTACAGCGAGGACGGCGTTTTACTTGCGACCGTTGATACGTTCACTTCCAACGTGAACTACAACAATGCTAAGTACAGTGTGCTTGGAGATGCGCAGGAACATGAGACAGCCAACACATTTGCTGTCAGCCTCACGATGTCTCAGATCGTAGTAGAGGACGACCAGTTCTTTGTAGAGGTCATGGAGGCATTAGAGACTCAAATCCCGCCGCACTGGAACTTCCAGGGTTCACTTCTCGGACGTAATGGTTCTGAGGAGCGTGTGGTTTACAAGGAGTGTATCCCTTCCGGACAGATCGACATTCAGAATGTCACTGTCGGCGATGTTATCAAGAGAAACTGGAACTTCTTTGTCAACAGACCGCCTAAGTTACAGTCATTACTCGGCGTAGACAGATAAGAGGTACCACATAAGAAACCAGTAGGGGAGCCGGAGCGGTTCCCCTTTATTTAATCAAAAAGAATTGGAGGACATTCAAATGGCTAAAGAATTTGTAAAAGGCGTAACAGTAGGCGAGGCAACAGCTGAGGAGAATACTCAGCCTGCAGTAAGCACAGTGGAGACAAACGAAGAGGAAACAAAGCAGGTAATCAGAGCGAATGAGGAGGACTTCATCGCAGGTCTGATTGCGGCTGCAGATTTCGCTTCCGATGAAGAGGAAACACAGAGAATTGAGATTGTCAGAAACGGCAAGCTCTCTTTTGGCATTCTCTATCAGACCTCTCGGCTCAGAGGAGTACGACAAGTGCCGTAAGAAATTTACAAAGTATGTTCGTAATAAGCAGCTTGGTATCAAGATGCCGGAGGACACAGACCGCATCAAGTACCAGTCAGCAATCATCCATAAGGCGACTATCGCAGAGGATAGAGAGAAGTTATGGGACAACAAAAAGGTATGGCAGGCGCTTGAAAGCAAAGGATTTCAGATTATGTCCGGCCTGGATGTAATCGAGTACACACTTAAAGCTGGCGAGAAAGACCGCATTATTGATGCGATCGACACCCTCAGCGGCTACGAGAGCAACATTGAGGAAGTAGCAAAAAAGCTAATTGAAGCCGGGGGCAAGATGTGCTTGCTACATCACATATTCCAAAAGACAGGAATAACCCCCGATGAATTTTGACGAGAAACCGAAAGGCGTGCAGGCCATTCATGCTTGCGTCTATGCGGACAACCCTAGAATCACAGAAAGGAGGTAATGACGGTGGCGGAAACACTTAGAATCGAAATTCCTATTGAGACGGTTGATAATACAGATCCGGGAGTCTCCAATGCTGCGAAGAAATTCGAGAAGATGGAACGAGCGGCCAATAGTGCGAATAGTTCAGCCAAGAAAGCGAGCGACACAGTTTCCAAGTTTGACAAGCAAGCTCAGAAAACCGAGAAGAGCCTAGCAAGCTTGGGCGAAAGAAAAGTACGAAGTCCTGCTTGAAGCAAGGAACGGATCAGTCCGGTACTCTCTACGCTGGGTAATGGGCTAAGGAGTTTTGCAGGGAAAACGTGGAGCGTTACAATGCGAGCGATTGACCTCATAACCTCTCCGGTTCGAGGGATCATAAACCTGTTGAAGAATCCGATCTTCCAAGTCGGAGCGGTCCTTGGAGTCAGTATCGGTCTGAAAGACACGATAGAGACATACAAGGACTTCGAGGCCGCAATGTCACAGGTCCAGGCTATAAGCGGAGCCACCAGCACAGAGCTTGTCAAACTGACGAATA
>ENA-OQES01000916-OQES01000916.1-human-gut-metagenome-genome-assembly--contig:-NODE-916-length-11768-cov-2.703806_pt1 | contig 11768 bp, 18 predicted proteins | sample MGYA00242798_ERZ504641 | MGnify/ENA primary metagenome ERZ504641 (study PRJEB26092, sample SAMD00036327) | human gut metagenome | host: Homo sapiens | study: EMG produced TPA metagenomics assembly of... | reverse complement strand
GGATTCTTATATATCAGAAAAGGATTAAAACTTCGTTCTTTCATTCATGGTGGAGCACAGGAAAGAAAAATGACGTGCTGGAACAGAGAATATCACAGGTATCGTAGGAATTGCAAAAGCAGTTGAAATCGCATTTGCAACAATGGATGAAAGAATCAAGCATGAGACAGAAGTCCGTGACTATGCGATCAAGAGAATCCTGGCAGAAGTTCCATACTGCCGTTTAAATGGAGATGCACAAAAGAGAGTACCAAACAACATCAATATCAGTTTCCAGTTCATCGAAGGAGAATCTTTACTGATCATGCTTGATATGGCAGGAATCTGTGCATCCAGTGGATCAGCATGTACGTCAGGATCCTTAGATCCATCTCATGTACTGTTAGCTATTGGACTGCCTCATGAGATCGCTCATGGATCACTTCGTATGACAATCGGAGAAGAAACAACAAAAGAAGATATGGATTATGTTGTAGACAATATCAAAGAGATCGTGACAAAATTAAGAACAATGTCACCATTATATGAAGATTTTGTAAAGAAAAATAATTAAGAGGTTTTCCATAGAGGAAAATAAAATTTCAGTAGAATTTATAGATAAGATCAGGAGGAATCATAATGTACAGTGAGAAAGTAATGGATCATTTTCAGCATCCAAGAAATGTAGGAGAAATTGAAAATGCCAGTGGTGTGGGAACAGTTGGTAACGCAAAATGTGGAGATATCATGAGAATCTACTTAGATATCGATGATAATGGAATCATCCAGGATGTTAAATTCAAGACATTTGGATGTGGAGCAGCCGTTGCAACAAGCAGTATGGCAACAGAGCTTGTCAAAGGAAAGAACATTCAGCAGGCATTAGAAGTAACAAACAAAGCGGTTATGGAAGCATTAGATGGACTTCCACCAGTGAAAGTTCACTGTTCTTTACTTGCAGAAGAAGCAATTCACGCAGCATTATGGGATTATGCTGAGAAAAATGGTATTAAGATCGAAGGATTAGAAAAACCTAAAACAGATATCAGTGAAGGTGAAGAAGAAGAGGAATACTAGGAGGCAGTTGTGAAAGAAAAAGTCGTGGTTGGAATGTCAGGAGGCGTTGATTCATCCGTTGCGGCATATCTCTTAAAGAAACAGGGATACGATGTGATCGGTGTGACAATGCAGATCTGGCAGGAAGAAGATGAGTTTGTTCAGGAAGAGAATGGAGGATGCTGTGGACTATCAAGCTGTTGATGATGCAAGGCGTGTAGCACAGATGATCGGAATTCCTCATTATGTCATGAATTTTAGAAAGACTTCAAAGATAAAGTCATTGACTACTTTCTGTGAAGAATATTTAAATGCAAGAACTCCAAATCCATGTATCGCATGCAACCGTTATGTGAAATGGGAGTCCTTATTAAAGCGTTGCTTAGACATTGGAGCAGACTATATTGCAACCGGACATTATTCACAGATCACAAAGCTTGATAACGGACGTTATGCATTAAAATGTTCTAAGACACAGAAGAAAGATCAGACCTATGCATTATATAATCTGACTCAGAATCAGCTTTCTAAAACACTCATGCCGATCGGGGCATACACAAAAGATGAAGTCAGACAGATCGCAGAAGAGATCGGACTGTTAGTTGCCAACAAGCCTGACAGTCAGGATATCTGTTTTGTAGATGATAACTATGGCGAATTTATCGAAGAGACAACTGGAACAAAGATTCCAAAAGGAAACTTTGTAGATCCAGAAGGCAATGTCTTAGGAGAGCATAAAGGGATCATTTACTATACAGTAGGACAGAGAAGAGGTCTTGGATTATCCTTGAAGAAACCAGGATATGTCATCAAAGTAGACAAAGATACGAATGAAGTTGTAGTCGGAGACAAACAGGATCTGTTTGCCAATGTTTTATATGGAAATAAAGTAAACTGTATGTCTGTACCAGAGTTTGAAGATGGCATGAAACTGATGGCGAAGATTCGATACAATAGTCCGGAAGTCCCTTGCAGAGTCTATATGACAGGGGAAGATGAAGTAAGAGTTGTCTTTGATGAAACCACAGAGAGCGATCACGCCAGGACAGGCAGTCGTATTCTATGATGGAGACATTGTTGCTGGAGGGGCTACGATCTTTCGTGCAGCAAATGAAAATATGTAAATTTTATTTCATACTTTCTTCTAAAAAAAATGTTATGTTACAATACAATGTGTTGTATATTAAACACATAACAGGAGAAAGAGGTAGTATGCTAAATTTTATCAGAGGATTTTGTATGGCATTAGCTGATAGTGTTCCGGGTGTATCTGGTGGAACGGTTGCGTTCTTACTTGGATTTTTATGACAAGTTTATCATGTCACTCGATTATTTGATGTCAGGAACAAAAGAAGAAAGAATTGAAGCAATTAAGTTTTTAATAAGGATTGGCATTGGATGGGTCGTTGGAATGGGAGCAGCAGTTTCTGTTCTGGCAAGTATTTTTGATGACAGGATTTATGAGATCAGTTCTTTATTCTTAGGACTTATCATTTTTGCAATTCCGATGATCTGCAAAGAAGAGAAAGATTCATTAAAAGGAAAATACCAGAATATCATCTGGGCAGTGATTGGAGTTGTACTTGTTGCAGCAATCACATACTTTAATCCAGTATCTGGAAAAGGAATCAGTGTTAGCGTGGAACATTTAAATATCGCATTGGTTGTTTATATCTTCGCAGTAGCGATGGTAGCAATCTCAGCAATGGTACTTCCAGGAATTTCAGGATCAACAATGCTTCTGATCTTTGGGTTATATGTTCCAGTGATCACAGCACTCAAAGAAGTGATGCATCTTCATTTGTCTTACTTCCCAGTCATAGTGATCTTTGGACTTGGAATCTTGACAGGAATCGCACTCGTGATCAAACTGATCCGCCGTGCATTGGAGAACCATAGAAGTGCAATGATCTATTTTGTTATCGGAATGATGATCGGTTCTTTATATGCGATCGTTATGGGGCCAACAACACTGGAGAATACAAAAGCAGCGATGACACTTCATACGTTCCATCCAATATTCTTTATTATCGGTATCGTGATTGTCTTCGGTCTTGAGAAGATCAAAGCGATTGCAGAATAATACGAACAATTAAATGATACAAAAGTATCATGATCATGAAAAGAAGCTTTTGCAGGAATTTATCTGTGAGACTTCCTTTTTTTGATATATTTTGTGAAGAGATGATGATCGTAAATTCATGATAAACATTCACAGTTTTGACATAATCCTATGATAGAATAAAGTCAACAAAATAAGAGGGATGTTTCATTTTTTATAGGAAAGAAATATAAATAAATGGTATGAGAAAATAAGATTAGGAGGAAGATGCAAGGTGAATGAATTAAAGATATTAGTTGTGGATGATGAAAGCAGAATGCGAAAGCTAGTCAAAGACTTTCTGACAAGAGCCGGCTATCAGGTGTTAGAAGCGCAGGATGGTGAAGAAGCGGTTGATACCTTTTATTCTACAAAGGGAATCAATCTGTTAGTATTAGATGTTATGATGCCGAAGATGGACGGATGGGAAGTTGTCAAAGAAATCCGTAAAGTATCTAAAGTTCCGATCATCATGCTGACGGCAAAAGATCAGGAACAAGATGAACTTCTTGGATTTGAACTTGGAGTGGATGAATATATTTCCAAACCATTCAGCCCAAAGATCTTGGTTGCCAGAGTGGAAGCCATTTTAAGAAGAACGGTTCAGACAGAAGGTGAACAGATAGAAGCTGGCGGAATTGTCATGGATGTTGGGGGACATCATGTCTCTATTGACGGCAAAAGCATCAATCTGAGTTACAAAGAATTTGAATTATTACAGTATTTTATGTCCAATCAAGGAAGAGCCCTTACAAGGGAAAGTATCTTAAATCAGGTATGGAACTATGATTACTTTGGAGATGCAAGAACGATCGACACCCACGTAAAGAAATTAAGAAATAAACTTGGTGAAAAAGGTTCTTATATTCATACGATCTGGGGAATGGGATACAAATTTGAGGTTGAAGAGAATTGAGAAAGAAATTATTAAGAACCGTTCAGTCAGAGTCAAGATGACATTGATGCTGATCATTATCATGACGTCGGTGATCTTATTATCAGTACTGATCAATCTTACTATGTTGAAGACATATTATACTGTGAAGGAAAAGAAGACAATCAAAGAATCCTATTACCAGATACAGAAAGTTTTTCAAAAAGATACGGTACGGAAGAATGATGTGGATGAGATCGCGAAGACTTATAATTACAGGGTTTTGATCAGTGATGGATCAGGAACGATCGTTTATAGTTCTGAAGGAGAGAAGAGCTTGATGTATAAAAGCCTTTGGAACATTTTAAATGAAAATCTTGATAAGATCAGTAACCAGATCAAGAAGCAAGGTTATGCAGTTATGACCAATACCAATAAGAGTATGGGAACAAGCATCAATCTAATGGGCTATCTGGATGGTGATTATACAGTGATCATAAGTACACCGATGGAAAGTATCCAGACAAGTGCCAGATTATCCGGACAGTTTACGATGTATGTTGGACTGATCTTGATCATTTGCGGCGCAGTTGCGATGTATTTATACAGCCGCCAGTTTACAAGACCAATTGAAGATATGGCCAAGGCCGCGAATCAGATGTCACATTTAGATTTTGATGTGAAAGTGCCAACAGGATCTGATGATGAATTAGGACGACTTGGAGCCAGTATCAATGAGTTATCATCTAAATTGGAATTCACCATTTCAGAACTGAAAACAGCGAACAATGAACTGCAAAAAGATATCGAGCAGAAAGTTCAGATTGATGCGATGCGAAAGGAATTCTTATCCCATGTATCCCATGAATTAAAGACACCGATCGCACTGATCCAGGGATATTCGGAAGGATTGAAAGACAATATCTTAGATGATGAAGAAAGCAAAGAGTTCTATTGTGACGTTATTGCAGATGAAGCAAAGAAGATGAACCGTATGGTACAGAAACTTCTGACACTGAATCAGATTGAATTCGGAAATAATCAGGTCAATATGGAACGATTTGATATCACAGAAATGATCCGTAATATGGTAGAATCAAGCAAGATCCTTGTAGAAAAGCAAGAAGTCAAGATCATATTTGATGAGCCAGAGACTCATGTGTGGGCAGATGAATTTATGATCGAAGAAGTTGTGAATAACTATCTGAGCAATGCCAGAAATCACGTGACAGACGGTGGGATCATCAAAGTCAGCTATTGTCGTCATGGAAATGACGTGAGGATCAAAGTATTTAATACGGGAGACCATATTCCACAGGAAGATATTGATAAATTGTGGGTAAAATTCTACAAAGTCGATAAAGCAAGAACAAGAGAATACGGTGGAAGCGGAATCGGATTGTCTATCGTAGAAGCAACGATGAAAGCACATGGCAAAGATTATGGAGTTGCCAATGTAGAAGGTGGTGTAGAATTTTACTTTGATGTGGAATCTGCGGATTCTGAATCTGTACAATGTTAAAAAAAGCATTTTCATTGTGTTGTGTATGAAAGTAAAAATGCTACAGACAAAGAAATGAGTTTTGTGGTATGATAGATAAATAGTGTAAGCAAAAAGAAATCAGTGTAAACTGGTTTCTTTTGGATAATAGGATAAAAAGGATGAAAAGAAATATGTTAAAAGATTACAAAGAACAGATTCAGGATGCAGACCTTGTATTAGTGGGAATCGGACGAGAATTGCGTGCAGACCGTGTGATCGATTTCAAGAAAGCGATCACAAATGAACATTACCAGAATCTCATCGATAAAGAAGATGAAGATTCCAAATGGATGAGAACTGTTTACGAGAGAGAGTATTTATTATCCATGAAAGAGACAGATCTGTTTAAAGAATTAGAAGAAGTTTTGGAAGGAAAAGAATATTTCGTAGTGACGAGTAACGATGATGGATTATTGTATCATACCCATTTAAAGAAAGATCACGTGACAGCACCATGTGGAAATGGAGATTTCTTCCAGTGCAGTGCACCATGTGATGAGCAGCTCTATCCCGCGAACTTAGGACTTAGAGATTTGATCGACTACTATGAAAAAAGCAGGGAAGATCGAACATCTGGAATGTCCAAAATGTGGAAACAATTGATCTTTAATGTCCGCACAGAAGAGACAAAATCTATCTATATCGAAGGAGCTTACTTAAATTCATGGGCAAGTTACACAAAATGGCTGCAAAACACTTTAAATAAAAGCTTTTATATTAGAATTAGGAGAAGGTTTTGAAGTTCCAAGTTTGTTCCGCTGGCCTTTTGAGAAGATGGCATTCTACAATGAGAAAGCAACGTTCGTAAGAGTTCATCATTCACTATACCAGATCGGAAAAGAGATCAAAGAAAAAGGGAATAGGGATCAAGATGGACAGCCGTGACTTTTTAAACATAGCACACGAATAGGAGGCACCTATGATAGCGATTATTGATTATGATGCAGGAAATATCAAAAGTGTTGAAAAATTCACTCAATTATCTTGGAGAAGAAGCAATCATCACAAGAGATCACGATGAGATCGTAAACAGCGATAAAGTGATTCTTCCGGGAGTTGGAGCATTTGCAGATGCGATGGAGAAGATCCGTCATTATGGATTAGAAGAAACGATCCATGAAGTTGTAGAGAAGAATATTCCATTTTTTAAGGGAATCTGTCTTTGGGTTTACATGCTGATGTTTGTAATCCAGCGATGAAGGACCGGGAGTCAAAGGACTTGGATTATTACCTGGAAAGATCTTAAGAATTCCAAAGAGTGGAGATTTAAAGATTCCACATATGGGATGGAATAATATCAAAGTCAAAGAAGATTCAAGATTATTCAAAGGACTGCCAGAGAATCCTTATGTATAATTTTGTACATTCTTACTATCTTCAGGCAGACGATGAAGATATTGTAGCAGCAACAACCGAATATGGTGTGAAGATTCACGCAGCAGTAGAGAAAGACAACATCTTTGCTTGCCAGTTCCATCCGGAAAAGAGCAGCACCGTAGGATTACAGATTTTAAAGAACTTCGTTTCACTATAGGAGGAATTGGCTATGCATACAAAGAGAATTATCCCATGCTTAGATGTGAAAGCAGGACGCGTTGTAAAAGGTGTCAATTTTGTCAATCTGATCGATGCCGGAGACCCGGTAGAGATCGCAGCAGCATATGACAAAGCAGGCGCAGATGAACTTGTATTCTTAGACATCACAGCATCATCCGATGCAAGAAATATCATGATCGATATGGTAAGAAAAGTCGCAGAAAAGGTATTTATCCCATTTACAGTCGGTGGAGGAATCCGTACGGTTGAGGATTTTAAGGCTATCTTACGAGAAGGAGCAGATAAGATTTCCATCAACTCTTCAGCGATCAATACCCCAGATTTGATCAATGATGCTGCAGACAAATTCGGAAGCCAGTGCGTTGTTGTAGCGATCGATGCCAAACGCAGAGCCGATGGAAGCGGATGGAATGTATACAAGAACGGTGGAAGAATTGATGTAGGCTTAGATGCTGTAGAATGGGCCATGGAAGCAAACCGCCGTGGAGCAGGAGAGATCCTGTTAACAAGCATGGACTGTGACGGAACGAAAGCAGGATATGACAATGAACTGACAAGAATCATTGCAGAGAATGTTGATATTCCAGTGATCGCATCTGGTGGTGCGGGGAATAAAGAACAGTTTTTATGATACATTGACAGAAGGAAAAGCAGATGCAGCATTGGCGGCTTCACTGTTCCATTTTAATGAATTGAAGATATCTGATCTGAAGGAATATCTGGATCAGAGAGGGATCAGTGTCAGAAGATAGAATTACATCATTTGATGATAAGGAAAGAAGACTCATTTTTTGTGAGGAGTCTTCCTTTTTTAATACAATGTTATTGTAAAATATTGACAGGAATAAGTGAATGTGTTTTAATTACATAAAATACAAATATTTACATAAATAAAATATTGACACCAAATACGACACCAAATATAATAAAAGAAAGGAAGATACAAATGTCAAAATGGGATAAACTAATCGCACGTATTTGCAATTTGTCGAAGGATCTTCGATTTACACAATTACAAAAGGTATTAGAAACTTATGGGTATAGGATGGATGCCCCAAGAAGTGGAAGTAGTCATTATACATTTAGAAAACAAGGGAAAAGTCCAATTACAATACCAAAGCATGAACCAATTAAAAAAGTATATGTAGAAATGGTAAGAAAGGTTGTAGAAAGCGAGGAAAGAGAAAATGAAAACGCTGAATGAGTATATGAGTATGTCATATAAGATGGAAATCATAGAAGATCAAGATGAAGGTGGGTTTGTAATATCTTATCCTGATTTACCAGGTTGTATTACATGTGGAGAAACGATAGAGAGTGCAATGCAGAATGCAAAAGATGCAAAAAGAGAGTGGATCAGAGCAGCATTGGAAGAGGGAATAGAAATTTATGAACCAGATAGCTTGGAAAATTATTCTGGACAATTCAAATTAAGAATACCACGAAGTCTACACAGATCATTAGCAGAACATTCACAGAGAGAAGGAATTAGTATGAATCAATACTGTGTTTATTTACTTTCGAAAAATGATGTGATGTATTCAAAATAGTATGAATAATTAAGGAAAGAAGTAGAATTATAGAAAACCAAGACAACCAAAGGCAAAGCAAGAAAGCACCCTCTATACCGTTGGGCAAGACTGATCGCAGCAACGACATGGGAAGAGGTTGCGCAGGAATCAGCAGGTAATAGATATATGGAAAGGATACAAGAAGAAATGGTAAAGATGAGCCAGGACGAACGGGACAGATATCTATATTTAAGAGAAGCGATGGCAGCGAGTGATAGAGTAAGTCAGCTGCAGAGTGCGGAAAATCGTGGGGTAAGGGCAGGGAAATTACTAAATCAAATTTCTATGATTCAGAAAAAAGTAAGAAAAACAAGAATCTAGAACAAATAGCAGATGAACTAGAAGAGTCAACAACCAAGATAAGACCAATCTACAATCAAGTAAAACAACATCCAGACAAAACAGCAGAAAGAAATCTACAATCTAATTAATAATGAATAAAAATCGGAGGACATTACAAATGAGTATCAAAACAGACAAAGCAGCACAAAAACCACCAGAAAGGCTACAACTGTGCCCAGGCAGTTGCCTGTGCATTTGCTGAAGAAATGGAAATCGACGAATCCATCATTTTCAAGATGATGGAAGGCCATGGACTAGGTATGGGCTGCATGGAAGGAACATGTGGAGCGATCACAGGAGCCGTTGCAGTCATCGGTGCCATAAAAAGCTGTGGAGACATCGAGAAACCAGTTTCCAAGGCAGCAACCTATAAACTAACAGGAGAGCTTGTAAAACGCTTTCAGGAGAAGAATCAAGCAACAAAATGTAAGGACCTAAAAGGGATTGAAACGGGAAAGTCTTAAGATCCTGTCCAGGCTGCATTGAAGATGCAACAGCCATTCTGGAAGAAATTTTAGCAGAATGATCTAATTGAAATAGAAAGAAACAAACAAGAAGCCATGTTACAAGCATAGACAAGATTTATCTATGCCGGAACATGGCTTCTTTTTATTAGCATTTGATTCTAAACAATAGAAAAATAACTATTTATTCATATTCTTCTCAGCCGCAGAAAGCATCAGCTTAATACGGTTGATCTGGTTAACCTCACTAGCTCCAGGATCATAGTCGATCGCCACGATGTTCGCATCAGGGAATGCCTGACGGATTTCTTTGATAACACCCTTACCAACGACATGGTTCGGTAAGCATGCAAATGGCTGTGTACATACGATATTTGGAGCACCGCTGTGAATCAGTTCAACCATCTCACCTGTTAAGAACCAACCCTCACCAGTCTGGTTACCGATTGATACGAATGGTTTTGCATATTCTGCAAGGTCTTTGATATATGCAGGCGGCTCAAAACGGTTACTCTTGGCTAGCTCTTTACGAAGAGTCTGACGGTAACGCTCTACAACCCAGATTGCGGAGTTGCTGACGATCGCAGATTTCTTGGATTTACCAAGATAACGGTATTTGAAGTTACTGTTGTAGAAGCTGTACATGAAGAAGTCTAACAGATCAGGTACAACAGCTTCCGCACCTTCACGTTCCAGAAGCTCTACTAAGTGATTGTTTGCGTCTGGAAGGAATTTAACAAGGATCTCTCCAACGATTCCAACACGAGGTTTCTTGATATCCTTTAATGGAATGCGGTCGAAGTCACGAATGATTCCACGGATATTCTTCTGGAATGTATAGAAGTTACCTTTGGCAATATCACGTTTACATTTAGCAGCCCATTGTCTGTGTAATTTGTTGACAGAACCAGGTTTTACTTCATAAGGACGTGTATGATAAACCGTTCTCATAAAGACATCACCATAAACGATCGCCTGAACTGCTTTGTTTAATAAACCAGGTGTAAAGCTAAATCCACTGTTTTTCTCGATTCCCTGGGCACTTAAACCAACAACAGGAACATAACCGTAACCAGCTTTTTCCAAGTGCACGGCGGATAAAACTGATATAGTTTGTCGCACGGCATCCACCACCTGTCTGGGAGATGACAAGTGCGATCTTATGAGGATCATATTTACCAGAAAGCAATGCATTCATTAACTGTCCGATAACGATCAGAGATGGATAGCAGGCATCATTATTTACATACTTAAGACCTGTGTTAACATCTTCCATACCACCCTGATTTAAAACTTCAACGTTATATCCACAAGACTGCAGAGCAGGCTCTAAGAATTCAAAATGGATCGGAGACATCTGAGGAACTAACAGTGTATAGTTCTTACGCATCTCTTTTGTAAATTCCACACGTTTGATCGCTGGAGATACAGGTTTTGGTTCGATCTTATGTTTTTTACGGACACGGACAGCACTGATCAGTGAGCGGATACGGATTCTTGCCGCTCCAAGGTTATTAACCTCATCAATCTTTAATACTGTGTAGATACGTCCGGACTTTTGTTAAGATATCTTTCACTGTATCAGTTGTAACAGCATCCAGTCCGCAACCGAAAGAGTTTAACTGAATGACTTCTAACTGTTTATTTGCCTTTTGCATAGTTTGCTGCAGCATATAGTCTGGAATGATACATCCACTGATCCTGTACGTTTAATGGACGTTCAACCTTTGATAAATGAGAAATAGAATCCTCAGTTAAAACAGCAATTCCATAAGAGTTGATCAATTCTGGAATACCATGGTTGATCTCAGGATCGATATGATATGGACGACCACATAGAACGATACCAGTTCTGCCAGTTTCAGCAAGGTAAGCAAGGACTTCCTCACCCTTATTCTGGATATCTGTACGAACCTGTGAAAGTTCTGCATAAGCTTTATCAACCGCGTGATTTATTTCGTCAGCAGTCAAATGATACTGAGCTTCTAATTCCTCAAATAAACGGGATTTTAAAGCTTCTTCATTATCCAGTGCTAAGAATGGATTCATAAAGTTGATATGCTCTGTTGCAAGTTCTTCCATGTTAATTTTTGATACTTTTCTGCATAAGAAGTAACGATCGGGCAATTATAATGGTTGTTTGTACCTTCCATTTCGTCACGTTCATAAGGAATACAAGGGTAGAAGATATCCTTGATTCCCTGTTTGATCAGCCACATCACATGACCATGGGCTAATTTTGCAGGGTAACATTCAGATTCACTTGGAATAGATTCGATAC
>ENA-OQES01000915-OQES01000915.1-human-gut-metagenome-genome-assembly--contig:-NODE-915-length-11779-cov-3.398730_pt1 | contig 11779 bp, 15 predicted proteins | sample MGYA00242798_ERZ504641 | MGnify/ENA primary metagenome ERZ504641 (study PRJEB26092, sample SAMD00036327) | human gut metagenome | host: Homo sapiens | study: EMG produced TPA metagenomics assembly of... | reverse complement strand
TCACGCTCGTGGTCGGACCGGCGATACATGGACATGTCCCGGCTCGATGACAACCTAGGCGTAGCGGCATGAAAGTCACGCCAACAGCTGGCCAACAGCCAATCTGCGCAAAGAAGCGGGCACTACCTTTACGGGACACAGAACATACCAAAGCGGCCGGAAACATACGATCATGGCAAGAAAAAATCACATTCAAGGCACCGCTTTTCATATATTTTGCGCCAGGTCTCCCCTATCGGGAACAGGAACCGAGAGTCCCGGAAACATCACCGTCTCGATTGGAACGATTCCCAGCCCGATACGAGAAGTGACACATCGCAAAGGCTGCCGCATGTAAACAGAAAACACCCAAGGGCAATGTCTCGGATTGTATGATGCTGTTCCGTATTGCCGTTATTTTCAGAAAAATGAGGATGGTATGATGCGCTTCGCCTTGCAGACGTGCTGATCGACGTTACGGTGCAGCATAATCATGCTCGGAGCTTCTGAAACGATTGGATCATGGATTCCAGCGAATCCACGGATCCTCGGCTCACCATCACCGTCACGCAAGCCGACATTGATGAAATGCTCGCAGTCCCCTCTTAGTCTTTTACTAACAATTCCAAAAACTCTGATCCCGAATCTTTTAATCTCCAACCTTCCAAGACATCATTCGCCTGATCGGCAGTAATCCGAACCTTGCCATTTTGATTTGTTACACCGTTACCTTTGAGTGCAAAGGTATATGCCGCATGGCACAACTGCTGCTCACGTCGCTCACCAGTTTTATGTTGCAATTCATTATCGCTAACATATGACGCGACCATATTCAGATACTCAGCAGGATCAAACAAATATTTGGCAGTCTGAACATCGGCAACATAGCTTTCATCATCTTGTTTTGTCACCAATGCTGCCGCAGAAAGAAAAACAAATTGGCCTTCGTCTTCGGCATATTCACGAAGTGCAAGTAATACACTCCTCAAATCATCCGGCACATTACCGAACAACCATCCCAACATCACCATTGTCAAACGCAATTCACAAAAACTCAAACGCCCTGGCAATACGGCAAGATTATTATTCTGAACACACTTTTTAGCAAGAAGCAAAACCCGCTTTTCGAAGAGTTCAGCGTAGCTTTTCCAATCAATCTCTCCCAACGCAGACTGCGAATGGCCATACCCTAAAGTTTCTACCCGAACATTCCATGTCTCAAGCATTTTATTGCGCTGCCGGTCACCCTCTTGAGACGACAGGGATTGCAGTTCACATAGCACAGCCAAATAAATATCAAACAGAAACGCACCAACATTGTCGTTCTGAAGACATTCTTTCAAAAGCAATTCGACATCAACCGCATTCCAGCCCCTTCTACATACCATAGTAAATAAATTCAGCACATAAGGATAATATTCTTGCAATGTCTTGCAGAAACTATTCTTCAAGTAAAAACGAAGCAACATACGCATTCTTATTACATTGCCATGTGTATCCCGAGATAAGTATCGCTTGATTTTTTCTTGCAATCTTGGAGAATAAGCAATCTGCAGCAAACCAGCATCCGACTGTACGGCATCAAGATTGATTTCACAAAGGAATCGTTTATACCACTTCTCCGGAACATCCCCCGAAGATGGCATCAGTCGAAAATATGCATCAATATAGTCCTTCTTGCATATCGACCGATATGAATCCGGAACATCATTTTCAGAAAGAAAGTATTCTTTCCCCATGGAGATTTTATCTACAAAAGGAAATAATATATGAATTATCTTCTTCCATTCGATTGAATATTTATTAAATATTTTCTTTTCATCAGCTTGTTTTATAACTTCTTCAAGATCAGCTGTTTGATCAGAATAAACCATATACTCTTCATCCGCAAAAACAGGATCCACCATTAAACACCGATTTTCCCATATCCAAGAATAAAACTCCGGACAGAAGATACGCAATGCGGTGATACCCGCCAAATCTAATAGCTCGACGTCATCACCAAGCGCCTCATAGTACAGACGAAAATCATTCAAGAATCGCACCATATCTCGCTTGTTCTGAATGAATGGGCAAATGCAATAATTGAAAATACCCTGTTCTCTCCCTAATGACAGGCTGTCACGCCAACCAACGCGCAATATTTCATGTTTCAGAGATTCGTGCAATTCGTTAAGCGACAACTCAGGAACTACTGCAGGAATTTGAACTATCTTCTCAAGAAATTCAGAGCCACGATTATGACTTGCTTTATCGAGTGCTTGCGTTACATATGCCTTGTCATAGAGCAACACATATGTGACATGCGGGAGATCACCCACTGCTTTTACCGCTTGGATAAGCGAACTGATTTCATCATCCAGAAGACGATCTAAATCATCGATGAATACAACAATCTTGTCTGATTGCGATTGAAGATCGTACTTCAGCCTGCTTCTTGTTTGATGTAAATCACCAGTTCTATATTTCTTAGTAGATAATAATTTTGATAAATTTTGGAAACTCCAAGAGATACATCCAATAGAAATACCAATCTCAGAATAAGGAAGTACAGCGTTTATCGCTCTATAAATCAAATGAACCACAGAGGTGATTGCATTATTATTAAAGCAATCAAATCTCATCAATAGCTTTTGATACCACTTCAATCGGGGAGAAAGACCTGCCGAGATTTCGGAGAACAATGCAGATACTATCTCACCGGACCTGGAGTACATCCATGCGTCAAATTCAATGAGGTGCGTCTTGCGATCAGGTAGAGGCATCTGTTGAAGACGTTCAATGAGCATGTTCTTGAGGGATGTTTTACCGCTGCCCCACGCTCCCTCTATCCCAACCACTAAGCCATCCGAATCATCGCCGGTTAAAAGAGCATAAGCAAGGTTATCAACATATTTTTCACGACCATACTTATCATCCTCAACATGCCGTATAGGCTTATCTGCAGCGAACAATTGTTTTCCTTAAGACGCGGATATTTGAACTCGGCCAATATATCTACTGCGCCATCTTATACCGCGCTACTCTTTGCATAAAACTTCGGAATTGACGACAAGAATGCTTCCTTCAAATTATCACTTATAGGATTTTGAGAACCTAAAAGCAAAATAATTTGACTACAATAACTATTCTTAGATAATCCAAACAATGAGCTTATACGCTTTACTATACTTTTATCATTTAAAATCTCTAAAATTTGAACATAATCTTTCTTTTTTGCCAATAGCAGAAAAACATTCACAAATTTTCTTCTGTATTTCTGCCGACCCATCCCTTACCATATTCGCTATTTCATCAGAGGATTTACCGCTAACATCTAGGCCAATTAAAAAATTCTTTGATGGCATCCCGACATGCTTCACGCTCCAATCGTTCTTTTTCTTTTATGAATTCGTCTACAACAAAATGCTGCGCATAAGCGACGACCTCGGCAGATTGTCCCATATGACCGGCAAACACCTGCATTACTTCATCAAGTAAAAACAAATTCTCAACTTCAGCCACAGGTAAAACATTTATTCCACGCATTCGCAACTCCTCAAGCTGTCCCTGTGACCTTCGATCACGATCAATCAAACCATAAACTTCAACATGATGAAGATTCGAATTGTTCCGAAAAGAAATTGTTTGTTCGATGACCTTTTTGGCAGCTCCCGCAAGGTACAACCAAATATTCAGGAAATAGAAGTGAATATAAACGATAATCGAGAGACGTTCTAGTCCCCTCGACAAAAAGAACCGACCTTCGACTTCCTAGAACTTCTAGCTGCAATGCACTTGGCATTTCTTGATCTTTAGGGATAATTTCATATTGCCATGTTTTTCCATCATAACTTTTGACCCAAATTCTATCGGAATCAGTATGATATTCGGCAAACTCCATACTATGAGTAATAAAGATAAAAAGACAATCTACTCGCTCTTTTTCAATTTCCTGCCAAAGACTTGTAATAATAGCAGGATGCAAATGTAGCTCAGGTTCGTCAACAATCACAGTGCTCCCCTCAGGTAAACAAAGAGCCTGCGCCATCACATACAGTCCGGCTCGCTCACCATCACTCATCTCACAGCTGTTGTAATCGTCACCCGAGCTGATATCGCCGGAAGCGAATACCGTATTCTCTTTGAACGAGATACTCCTATGAGGGAAGACTCTGGAGAATAATTTTTGCAACCTCTTTTCCGTAGTTGATGCAATTTCATCAGAGAACTCAGATAAATTACCAGATTGCATTTTCCTGACAAGCTGACGATTATCATCATTGTCTCTCGCAATTATCGCAGCAATTGTAGAGTCAAAATTGGAGACGGGAGAATTTGTATACCGATATTTCCTTTCGGCAGTCTCCCATTCATATAACGAATTATGCGTTTTCTCCTTTGTGTTGCTCCCGTACATCATTTTGTTAATTGCTACAGAAAAAGGATAGAGCTGTATATCATGACTTAAAGATAAATTCCGTAAAGCAGATATTCTTTGCAAATTTTGAGGATGCTTTTGCTCAATCCAAGCTCCAAGCCTACTTTTCCCTGCGCCGTTTGCACCAATAATAATTACAGAATTAACCGTTGTTTCATGAACACTCTCCGAAGCATCTTCCTCGGCTGAAGATGGTAGGTAATATGCGTAAGTTTTAATTCCCGTCTTTGAAACCATAAAATCAAGCATAACTGTGAAATCGCACAGCGCAGTACGCTTTTGATAGATAAAATCCCAAACAAGGAGAATGATTCAAAATGACGGAAACCATAGCATCACTTGTTGGAGCCATTATCGGAGCAATCATCACTACATCATTCTGGTTTGTCCAGCATCGCATTGAGCAAAAAGACGATCTCAATAACGAACGAAGGCAAGACAAAAGAGAACTTGTCAAAAATATTATGCGTAACAGGATGAATCAACGAGCTCTCTGCATTGATCTTAACCAAATTCCGCTCACTTTTTACGATGATCCACAGGCCAAAGAACTTTACCGAAAACTTTTGGAGACGCACGACGTTGCTACACGGGATACGATTTTGGCGGATTTGGTGAATCATCTGGCTGAAACAATGAATTTCGATGCTGAAATTCGTCCTTCGGATTTCAGCAGAGGACTGTACGTCGAATGACGTATAACGAAAATAATTCCTGAGCATTATGCGCCAAACTCGAATAATGCCCCGTGTCTTACTGCGTATTCCCGATACACTGGTGAATAGAGTAATAGTCAAGGCGGGGGGAACGTTCGGGACAGGCAGTCATCGAGGGTGATGACCGGGTTCAGGCAACCGCTTCGAGAGAGGTATTGAGATGAGAAAACCAATCGTCACCGCGTTGTCCGCCATGCTTAGCGCGGCGATCGCTCTGAGTTTGACTGCGACAGCTAGCTATGCCCAAAATGGGATTACTACAGACACTGCTTCGAATACAGTACAGACGCAGGCGCAACCAGATGCAGAAACATCCGCACAGCCTGAAGCAACCACTCAATCCGAAACAGGCGCAGCAGAAGCACAGACACAGGCACCAGCGCAGTCGGAAACCGACACGCAACCTCAGACGGAAACACAAATACAACCGCAAACAGAACCAGAAACGCAACCGCAGTCACAAGCTGAAACAACATTCCAACCGGAAGCACAACCAGAGTCCCAACCAGAATCAGAAGCACAGCAGGACACCGCTACCCCACTGCAAACCCAAAGCACGGATAACACCATCCGCGCGGCCATGAACGGCTACGCCCATTCCGCTTCATCATGAGGATTATTCCTTAAGTGAGGTTGCTGAGGAACTTGGCATCAGCAGACAAGGTGTGCATGATATGATCAGACGGTGCAATCGGACGTTGGAAGAATATGAAGAGAAGCTTCATCTGGTCGAGAAATTCCTGAACATCCGCAGTCAGGTCATAAAGATCCATGAACTGGCTGACAAGTACCACGCCGAAGATATTGCGGCGATTTGCCAATGTGATATTAGAGGAGTTATGATCAATGGCATTTGAGAGTTTAAGCAGATAAACTGCAGAATGTATTTAAGAAGCTGAAGGGCAAGGGTCGTCTCACAGAGGCTGATGTCAAGGTAGCATTGAAGGAAGTTAAGATGGCGCTTCTGGAAGCGGATGTTAACTTTAAGGTCGTTAAGCAGTTTACGAAATCCGTTCAGGAAAAGGCTATCGGACAGGATGTTATGAATGGTCTGAATCCGGGACAGATGGTGATCAAGATCGTAAATGATGAGCTGGTCAACCTGATGGGAAGTGAGACAACAGAGCTTCCGATCAAACCGGGAATGGATCTTACCGTTCTTATGATGGTCGGTCTTCAGGGTGCAGGTAAGACAACGACGGTTGCCAAGCTGGCAGGCAAACTGAAATCCAAGGGAAAGAGACCACTGCTTGTGGCCTGTGATGTTTACCGTCCGGCAGCGATCACACAGCTGCAGGTAAACGGTGAGAAACAGGGCGTCGAGGTCTTTTCTATGGGAGATAAGCAGAATCCCGTGGATATTGCAAAAGCAGCTATCGAGCATGCGAAATCTAATCAGCAGAATGTTGTGCTCATCGATACAGCAGGACGTCTTCACATTGATGAGGATATGATGCAGGAGCTTGAGAATATCAAAGCGAATGTGAATGTAGATGCTACAGTGCTTGTAGTTGATGCCATGACAGGACAGGATGCAGTAAATGTGGCGCAGAACATTTTCTGATAAAGTCGGCATTGATGGCGTGATCCTGACTAAGATGGACGGTGATACACGAGGCGGCGCTGCGCTTTCTATTAAAGCTGTGACCGGCAAACCGATCTTCTATGTTGGTATGGGAGAGAAGCTTTCTGATCTGGAACAGTTTATCCGGAACGTATGGCTTCCAGGATCCTTGGAATGGGCGATGTAATGAGTCTGATCGAGAAGGTGGAAGCATCTGTGGATCAGGAACAGGCTCAGGAGATGCAAAAGAAGCTGAAGAAAATGGACTTCGACTTCAATGATTATCTTACCAGCATGGAGCAGATGAACAAGATGGGTGGTATTTCCAGTATCCTGAACATGCTTCCCGGAATGGGCGGTAAGATGAAGGATATCGAGGGTATGATCGATGAGAAGGCTATGGACCGTACCAAGTCCATCATTCTTTCCATGACACCTCAGGAGAGAAGTAACCCCAACATTTTGAACATCTCACGCAAGAACCGTATCGCCAGAGGCGCCGGAGTGGATATTACAGAAGTAAATCGTCTTGTGAAGCAGTTTGAGCAGAGCAAGAAGATGATGAAACAGATGCCGGGATTAACAGGCGGCAAGATGAATATGGGAAAAAGAGGCGGCTTTAAGCTTCCCTTTTAATAAATAACAATAAATTTTCAGAAAGATAATTGGAGGAAAACAAAAATGGCAGTTAAGATCAGATTAAGAAGAATGGGACAGAAGAAAGCACCTTTCTATAGAATCGTAGTAGCAGATTCCCGCTGCAAACGTGACGGAAGATGCATCGCAGAGATCGGAACATATGATCCGAACCTTGACCCAAGCGTATACAAAATCGATGAAGAGGCAGCAAAAAAAGTGGCTTGCAGCTGGTGCTCAGCCTACAGAGGTAGTTGCTAAGCTTCTTAAACTTGCCGGAATCGAGAAATAATACCTGACAGATTTGGATCTGTGGCCTCAATGAGGCAGGAGCAAGGAGGTATGTAATGAAACAACTTGTAGAAGTAATTGCAAAATCTCTTGTTGAAAATCCGGATGAAGTAGTCGTTACTGAGACTGAAAAAGACGACGCGATTGTTGTTGAACTGAAGGTCGGACCGGCCGATATGGGTAAGGTTATCGGAAGACAGGGCAGAATTGCCAAGGCAATCCGTACTGTTGTGAAAGCGGCTTCTTCAAAAAGCAGCAAAAAAGTGATTGTAGATATTCTGCAATGAAAAAGAGACAGGAGCTGTGGATTCCATGGCTCCTGTTTTTACTCTGAAAGGGAGCAAAAATGGAAGATTTATTAAAGGTAGGAGTTATTACAACGACCCATGGCGTCCGTGGTGAAGTAAAAGTTTTTCCGACAACGGATGACGCAGAGCGTTTTCTTGATATTGAATATGTGCTTCTGGATACAGGAAAAGAGCTTCGCAGACTGAATATTCAGAATGTAAAGTTTTTTAAAAATCTTGCGATCCTGAAGTTTGAAGGCATTGACAACATCAATGATATTGAAATGTATAAGGGCCGTGAGCTTTGGATCCCACGTGAAGAGGCACAGGAGCTTGGCGAGGACGAATATTATGTGGCGGATCTCATCGGAATGGAGGTACTTCTGGAGAATGGGGAGAAATTCGGAGTGCTCCGTGATGTGATGGAGACCGGCGCCAATGATGTTTATATTGTAGATCGTGTGGATGGCGAGGAAATCCTGCTTCCTGCGATCCATGACTGTGTTCTTGATGTGGATGTTGGGAAAAAAAATACCATGACTGTACATTTGATGAAAGGGCTTGTTTAAATGAATTATCATGTACTTACATTATTTCCGGAAATGATCGAGAACGGAATGAACACAAGTATTACAGGCCGTGCCATTACAAAGGGACTGTTATCACTGGAAGCGATCAATATACGGGATTTTGCATTCAATAAGCACCAGAAGGTAGATGATTATCCTTATGGCGGCGGAGCCGGAATGCTGATGCAGGCGGAGCCGGTATATCTGTCTTATGAATCCATTGCAGAACGTATTGGAAGGAAACCTCGCGTGATCTTTCTGACTCCTCAGGGAAAAACCTTCAATCAGGATATGGCAAAAGAGTTTGCCCTGGAAGAAGACCTGGTTTTCCTCTGTGGTCATTATGAGGGAATTGATGAGCGTGTTCTGGAAGAAATCGTAACAGACTATGTTTCCATTGGTGATTATGTACTTACCGGTGGAGAACTTCCGGCTATGGTCATGATGGATTCTATTTCCAGAATGGTACCAGGTGTTCTGAATAATCAGGAATCCGGTGAGACGGAATCCCTTTTTCCGGGAATCTTCTGGAGTATCCCCAGTACAGCCGCCCGGAGGAATGGCATGGCCAAAAAGGTTCCGGAGGTGCTGCTTTCCGGACACCATGCCAATGTGGATAAATGGAGAAGAGAGCAGTCTATCATCCGTACAGCCAAATGGAGGCCGGATCTTTTACCAAAGGCTGATCTGACCAACAAAGAGTGGAACGAGGTCCGCAGGCATTCGCAAACAGTGGAAAGAGGAAGTGGAAAAATAATTATGAAAACATCAGATTTTTATTATGACCTTCCTCAGGAACTGATCGCTCAGGATCCTCTGGAGGACAGAAGTTCATCCAGACTGATGCATCTGTCCCTGAAAGATGGAAGTATTGAACATCGTCATTTTACCGATATACTGGATTACCTGCATAAGGGAGACTGCCTTGTGATCAATGATACCAAGGTTATCCCGGCACGTCTTTATGGTCACAAGGAAGAGACTGGAGCGCTGATCGAGATCCTGCTTCTGAAGCGAAGAGAGAATGATATCTGGGAGTGTCTGGTAAAACCCGGAAAAAAAAGCACGTCCCGGTGCAAAGATCACTTTTGGTGACGGTATCCTGAAGGGTGAGATCATTGATATTGTAGATGAGGGAAACCGCTTGATCCAGTTCCATTATGAGGGGATTTTCGAAGAAATCATGGATCAGTTGGGAGAGATGCCGCTGCCGCCGTATATTACCCACAAGCTGAAGGATAAGAACCGTTATCAGACTGTATATGCAAAGAATGAGGGATCTGCTGCCGCACCTACCGCAGGACTTCACTTCACGCCGGAGCTTCTTGAGAAAGTAAAGGAGAAGGGTGTGAATATTGCACATGTAACTTTGCATGTAGGTCTCGGAACCTTCCGACCCGGTAAAGGTGGATGATGTAGAAAAGCATCATATGCACTCGGAGTTTATATTGTAGAAGAAGATCAGGCAAAACTGATCAATGATACAAAGAAAAACGGCGGAAGAGTGATTTCTGTGGGAACTACCAGCTGCCGTACCCTGGAGTCCGCAGCCGGAGAGGATGGAATCGTGAAGGCCGGAAGCGGATGGACAGAGATCTTTATCTATCCTGGATATAAATTCAAAGCTATCGATGGACTGATCACTAATTTCCATCTGCCGGAGTCCACGCTTCTGATGTTAGTTTCAGCCCTTGCCGGAAAAGAACATATTATGGCTGCTTATGAAGAAGCTGTGAAGGAAAGATATCGTTTCTTCAGTTTCGGGGATGCCATGATGATCGAATAAGATTTAAAAATTACGTTTTTTATATAAATAATATCCCAACGGATCGCAGCATGGAAACATGCATTATTACAGGATCTGTTGGGATATTACTTTTTTGTTATGCTATTTATTCTTCACTGTCAGAGCCTTCCGATGTAGCGGATGAAGAATCCGCGGCCGGAATTGCAGCACTGCGTTCCTCTATCTTGGATTTGATCCTGGATGCCTCATCTCCGGATGCAGGAGTTGGCTGGTAGTTGTTGTAGCCATCTGCGGAAGAAATAGAGCAGGGAATGATATTGGTCACGTTATCAGCCTGTACGCCTTCTGAGGTGATAGTGAAGGTCTGCTGGAAGATCATGGTGTCCATATCACTTGGAGAACTGTTTCCTCCAAAACAGAAATTGCCAAGACTGTAGACGATGCTTTTTTCCTTTATAGGTTTCGATTCCCTGGAGTACGTGCGGATGATGGCCGCATACCAGATCTGCACCTTCATCGATAGCAAGACGGCCAAGGGTCATCTGATTGGTATCAGGAACTGTTTCGGTCTCATTGCCCCAGTGGAAGATCACAACTATAAGCTCTGCTCCATCTGCTTTGACCTTTGCGATATTATCTTTCAGCTGCTGTTCGCGCCCAAGATGATCCTTCAGCTCATAAATTCCGACAAGACCAACTTTGATCCCCTTGATGTCCATAACCGCAGTATCATCATAACCGAAGTGTGTAATGCCCGCATTGTCCAGAGCAGTCAGAGTATCCGTGTAGCTCTGCTCTCCGTAATCGTGGCTGTGATTGTTTGCAGTGTTTACGGCTTCAACGGAACCGCTGGTGAGTATCTGAGCATATTCGGCGGGTGCTTTAAATGCAAAGGTTTTATCTTCTCTGGCATCGGAATCAGTGAGAGTTCCTTCAAAATTGGCGATCGTCAGGTCATCTGCCTCAAAGATGCTTTTTACATTCTTAAAGAAATAATCTTTGCCGTTGTTATCGTAGCATGCGTTCAGACTTGTGTCATAATCAAAGGTCTCATCGGTACCCAACGTGCAGTCCCCGACTACGCTGAGCGTCAGTGAAACGGGATCTTTCACAGCAGCAGCTTCTTCTTTGCCTTTTTTGGCGGCCTCCTCTTCCTGGGCCTTTTGCAAAGCGGCGGCTTCTGCAGCTTTCCGGGAAGAAATGCATGCACGTGCGGAAAAAACTGATCACAATGAACAAGTATGATCAGGATCCCGCCAGCTGCAAGAAACATTTTCTGACGGCGTACCTGGTAATATCTGGATTTTTTGCTGATGTCATTCCTGCGAGTCCCAGTGGAATGTGAACGGGAATTTCGGGATGCAGAACCAGATTGCTTCTGACGTGTTTCCTCGTGCTCGGGCGGCTTCTCTGCGTGCCTGCTCCGGATCATGGCCATGAGGCGGCCGCCTTCGATTGTCGTTTGCCATTCTTTTTCCTCCTTCATATGTAAAGATATCTTTATTATAGAAAGAATGGTAAGTATTGTAAGAAAGAATCGCGGACTTTTCGAAAAAGAAGTTTTTGATAT
>ENA-OQES01000914-OQES01000914.1-human-gut-metagenome-genome-assembly--contig:-NODE-914-length-11786-cov-3.743031_pt1 | contig 11786 bp, 16 predicted proteins | sample MGYA00242798_ERZ504641 | MGnify/ENA primary metagenome ERZ504641 (study PRJEB26092, sample SAMD00036327) | human gut metagenome | host: Homo sapiens | study: EMG produced TPA metagenomics assembly of... | reverse complement strand
CCGGTAATGCGGCTGCGGGTCGTCTGGGGCTTTTGGTCACAATAGCGACCTTTTCGCCCACAAGGTAGTTCGTCAGGCTGGATTTGCCCACGTTGGGGCGGCCCACCAGCGCCACAAAGACGCTGGACGGCATTTCAGGAATCGGTTTTGCCATTCGGTTGTTTGCCTTTCTCTGTTGAGTTGGAAGAACGGAAAATGAATTTACAGAAGATAACCAGCGTCAGCACCAGCCCCGCCGGGCGTGTGGGGCGCAGCGTAAAGTTAGCCCACAGCGTGCCCAGCCGCGGCCAGAACACGCAGAGGGCCACGATCAGCGTTCCCACCGCCATGACGAGCACTGCACCCGCGGCCATATCCTTGGCCGCGCCTGCGCTCCACCAGTGGGTGGTGTCGGGCTTGTCCACGGCGCGCTCAATCGCGGAGTTGACAAGCTCCAGCGCCAACACCGCCGCCACGCAGAGTGCGATAAGCGCGGTCTCCACGGGGTCAAGCTCCGCCCAGAATGCCGCCACAAAGGCATAGAACGCCGCGCAGAGGTGAAACCGGAAGTTGCGTTCCTCCTGCACAGCGGCGCGTATGCCGTTGTAGGCATAGACAAAGCCCCGCGCAAAGCGGGTCAGCTGCTCAAATTTCATCGCTGGTATAGGAAACAGTGCGCGGCAGGCCGAGCTGGATGAGCACAGCCTCCTCCTTCTCGCGCATACGCACGGCCTCCAGGCCGCCGGCCTCATGGTCGTAGCCCAGCAGGTGCAGCATCGAATGTACCGTCAGATACGCGACCTCACGCTGCAAAGAATGGCCGTACAGCTCGGCCTGCTCCATGGCGCGCTCCATCGAGATGACGATGTCGCCCAGCAGCTTGCAGCCGTTGTCCTCGTCAATGTCATACTCGCCGTTTTCACCGAGCGGGAAGCTCAGAACGTCGGTGGCGGAATCCTTGTCGCGGTACTCCTTGTTCAGCTCGTGGATGCGGTTGTTATCCACGAAGGTCACGCTGATCTCCGCCGGACCGTCAAAATGCTCGAAATCCAGCACCGCGTTGCAGCTGCGGCGGATCAGGATGCGCAGCCCGGAAGGGACCTTGACCACGTTTTGATCGTTCGTAATCAACACCTTATTGGACACGTTAATCGACCTCCATTGTTTGTTTATGGTTGTGGCTGCCGGGAGCCTTCTCCTCGGCGGCCTTTTCATACGCTTTTACGATCTGCTGCACCAGGCGGTGGCGCACGACGTCCTTCTCGGTCAGGCGAACCTGCGCGATGCCCTCGACGTCCCGCAGGACATGCAGGGCGTCAATGAGGCCGCTGCGCACCTTATCCGGCAGGTCGATCTGGGTCACGTCGCCGGTGACCACGACCTTGCTGCCGACGCCCATGCGCGTCAGGAACATCTTCATCTGCTCGGGCGTGGTGTTCTGGGCCTCATCCAGGATGATGAAAGCATCATCCAGCGTGCGCCCGCGCATATAGGCGAGCGGTGCGACCTCAATGACCTGCTTTTCAAACAGCTTCTGGAACGTCTCGGCCCCCAGCAGATCAAACAGCCCGTCGTAGAGCGGGCGCAGATACGGATCAACCTTGTTTTGCAGGTCGCCCGGCAGAAAGCCGAGCTTCTCCCCCGCCTCGACGGCAGGGCGGGTCAGGATGATGCGGCTGACATCCTTGGACTTGAACGCCTTGACCGCCATTGCCACAGCCAGATACGTCTTGCCGGTGCCCGCAGGCCCGACACCGAACGTGATGGCATTTTTGCGGATGGCGGCGAGATATTCCTTCTGGCCCAGCGTCTTGGGGTGGATGGGACGGCCCTTGGCCGTGACTGCGACGAAATCGTCGGTCAGCTCCCGCAGGCGCTTTTCCTCGCCCCCATGGGCCAGGCTGATGCAGTAGCGCACGGTCTGCTCCTCAAGCGGGGTGTGGTTTTCCATCAGGGTGACCATGCCGTCCACGGCGCGGGCGGCGGCGTCCACATCCTTCTGCTCACCGGTAAAGCGCAGCACCGAGCCGCGGCAGACCGCCGTGACGCGGAATTCCTTTTCCAGCAGGTGGATATTCTGGTCGCCGCTGCCAAAGATGGCTGCTGCCAGTTCAATGCTGTCCAGTTCCAAAGATCGTTCTGCCAAATTTTCATCCTCCCGGTTCCATGGTGTAGCAAATAGCTATACGTTTAGATTATATCACAGTTTTTTGCAAAAGAAACTATGAATATTGCACAAAATTTTATCAGTCATTTCGTCATCCTAAGCAAAATATGTCGAATCACGGCGGTGCGGCGATGTTGGCGGTGAAAATATAGGTCACAGCTGCCGTTTCTGTGCCTTCCTGCGCGGAAATTTCGCGCTGCTCTGCCTCGATGACCGCATCCGGGAACTCAGCCAGCAGCGCGGCGCGGCAGGCACGCAGGGCCAGTGCGGCGGCGGCAGCCTCGGAATACTGCACCGTGTCCGGCAGCTGCTCCCAGGTCGTCACGCGGCAAAGGCTGGCGGGCAGTGCCAGGCGGCCCAGCTGCACGGGCAGCCAGTCGGTCTGCGTGATGCCGGTCAGCGGGTCCTCCGGCTCGTCTGTATAGCTGCGCCACGGCAGGTACAGCGTCGTCTGCACGCTGCTGCGGCCCGTGTAGACGGAAGCCTCTGCCGTCAGGGACTGGCGGGCTGTGTAATGCTTTTGTACCCGCGCTATAACGCGCCCGCCGGCGCCCTGCGGCACAGCGTTGCCCTTGCGGTCCAGCCGCTCAGCAGCAGCCAGCATCTGGCCCCGGGCGACGGTCTGCCCCACCGTCACCGCTGCAAAGCCGCTCTCGATCTCAACGGCGAGTATTTCCCCGTCCACACTGGCGTACAGGCCCTGCCGGGGTGGCGGCTCCCGCACGGTCTGGGTCTGGGAGGGCGTGCTCTCGATGGCAAGGCAGCCGCCCGTAAAGTTCAGGCTGACCCAGCCGAACACCTCACTGCGGCGCAAAGCCTGTGCCTGCGCGGTCTGCAGCAGCGGCTTTGTCAGGAGCACGCCCTCATGAATGCCACAGTCCGCCAAAAGCCGGCGCATGGCGGGCTGCAGACCGGGGTTCATCGCGCCAAAGTCGATGCACCAGACAAGGCCGCCCAGCGCCCGCACCAGCAGCAAAAAGTAGCACGGCCCCCTGCGGCCAGCCCAGGGCCGGCTCTGCAGCAGGCGCTCCGTGCGCTTTTCCCGGGCCGCGGCGGGCGGTCACGGCAAGCGTCCAGCCGCCCTCCCGCGCGATTCTCTCCAACCGGCGGCGGTCTGCACCGCTGACCGTAGCCGCATAGCCGCCCCGCTGCCAGCGGACGCGCCGCAGCCGCACGCCCGCCGCGGCGGCACGGTTCAAAAAACGGTGCGGCTCCGGCCCTGTGACCGAAAAGCGGAGGGTATCCGCCGCCCAGAATTGCAGCCTCATTCCTGCGGCACCTCCCACTTGCTGCGCAGCTCAATGCGCGCGAACCGCCCCGCCGCGATCAATCTTTTGCCCGCGAAGGATTCTATCCGCAGGTCCGCGCCATACAATGTTACCAGGGTGTCCCCCATGTCCAGACAGATGCGCTGCGGCGTGAAGTCCAGCACCCTGCGGCAGCCGTCGGTCAGCAGATTGCCGCCGCGCAGCTCCAGCTCCGGCAGACGGTAGAAGTCTGCGGGCGGCGGAGCCGCCAGACGGCGCAGGTCAGGGCGCTCCCGCGGCTTGCGGGGACGCGGCTTTTTTCGGTTTCATGGCTGTTCCCTCCCCGCACAAGACTTGTCAGTCCAGTATACGCAGTGAGGTGCGCAATATGAACAACGGCAAAAATCGGCAGGGGGCTTGCAGCAGCGGCAGCGCTGGCGCTTTTGGGGTGCTTGTGCTGGCCGTGCCGGAGGCCGCGGCCCGGGGCTTTGCCGGGGGCACGGCGCTCTGCCTGCAAAGCGTTTTACCCGCGCTGTTCCCGATTTTTTTGTCGTGTGCGAGCTGCTGACCGATGCCCCGCCGCCCGCCGTCCTGCTGCGGCCCATGCAGCGGGTCTTGGGGCTGGAATCCGCCGAGACCGCGCGGGCGCTGCTGCTGTCCTGGGGTTGGCGGATATGCAGTGTGTGCGCGGCTGGGCCGGGCAGCTGTACGGTGCGGGGCGCATTACGCGGCGGGATGCTGCATGCCTTTGCGGACGGTGGCTGGCTGCTGCTCCGGGCCCGGGTTTGTGATTGGCTGCGTCGGCAGGGGCCCTGCTGGGGAATGTACGGCTTGGCGTGGTGCTGTACGCGGCGCAGATCGGGGCGAAATTTTGGGGGCGGGAGCGGTTTGTCAGCTGCTATCCCATATTGTAGGGGGCAAACATTGTTCGCCCGCTGGCCGTTTCCGATGTGGGCGGCCTTTCCGGAAAAGCACAGCCACGCCAACTTGACGGGCGAACCATGTTCGCCTCTACAGACTGCACCCGGGAGGTTTCGGGGCGCAGCAAGGTTTTCTCTCCCACCCGCTGCGGCGGGAGCCTCCTCGCAGAGGGGACCAAGGGGTTGCCGCAGGCCATATCCTCCGCGGTCACGTCGTCGCTGTCGGTCTGCGGGTGCGTTGTATTCTTCCGCATAGTGGGCGCGGTGCTGCTGGCAGTGCTGCCGCTGCCGCCGACGGCTGTCAGCGCGGCGCTGGAGGTCAGCGCCGGATGCGCGGACTTTGCGGCGCTGGGCGGGGCGGCGGCGCTGTACGGCTGCTGCGCCTGCCTGAGCGTGCTCGGTGTCTCGGTCTGGGCGCAGCTGCGGCTGTTTGCCGGGGCGGCGTACCGCCCGCGGCTGCTAGTTTTCAGCCGCGCGGTGCACCTTGTACTTTTGCAGCTGCTCGTCAGGGTGTGTGCGCAGCTGCTGCCCGGCAGCGTTACGGCATGCAGTACGCTGGCCGCCCGCGTCCTGCCGGTTTTCCGTCTGCCGCCGGACGCCGCGGCGGCGGGGTTTGTCTTTCTCTGCGCAGCTCTTTACAAGGCCCGGCAAAGTCTTTATAATAAATGATAGTATATTTTGTGGTTTGAGGGTGAGTCTAATGTTTAAAAAGACCTATTACGGCGCACATATTGCCCCGGCGTGTGCTTATTGCCTGCACGGCTCCACCGCCGCCGACCCCAAAATGATTTTATGCAAGCGCAAGGGCGTTGTGTCGCCCTACTACTGCTGCCGCAAATTCAGCTATGACCCGCTGATGCGCATCCCCCGCCGCCAGGTCCTGCCCGAGCTGGACCCGCGGGATTTTACACTGGACGACTGAAAAGGAGAAGTCATGGATCACCCGAAACTTGAAGAATGGAAAACCGTCTGGCGCGAAAGACGCTCCGTCACGATGGTGTATATCCTGCTGCGCATCTCGGTTGTGTTGGTCATGCTGGCACAGATTTTTCAACGGCAACTTTGAAAACGTTTTTCTCTGCGTGCTGACGCTTATCCTGTTCATGATGCCCAGCGTCCTGGAAAAAAAGCTGGACATCACCCTGCCGAACACGCTGGAAATCATCATCCTGCTGTTCATTTATGCAGCGGAAATCATGGGCGAGATCGGCGCGTACTACGTCACCTTCCCCTACTGGGACACGGTGCTGCACACGCTGAACGGCTTTTTTGTGCGCGGCCATCGGGTTCTCGCTGCTGGACATTCTGAACCGCCACAGCGAAGCGCGGTTCCACCTGTCGCCGCTGTATCTGGCCATCGTGGCGTTCTGCTTCTCGATGACCGTCGGCGTCATCTGGGAATTTTTTGAGTGTACGATGGACCAGCTGTTCTTCCTCGATATGCAGAAGGACACCGTCGTCAACACGATTGGCTCCATTATGCTGGACCCCACGGGCGGCAATACGTCCACGGTGCTGAAAAACATCACCGACGTCATCGTCGTGCAGGCGGACGGCACCCAGACCGCACTGGGGCTGGGCGGGTATCTGGACATTGGTCTGCTGGACACGATGGAGGATCTGTTCGTCAACTTCATCGGTGCGCTGACGTTCTCGATCATCGGCTACTTCTACGTGTGCAGCCGCGGCGAAAACAAGTTTGCCAAACGGTTCATCCCGGTAGCCAACAACAGCACCCGCCCGAAGGATGCACCGTCCGAAGCGCCCGAAAAAAACGAAATTGAGTAAGAGGCTCTCTTAAACAGGAGCCGACCTCTCACGCCGCCGAGGCTACTTGACTTTCCATGAAATCATAGCCGGTAGTCAAAAAGTAGTCAAAACCCACAATTTTAAACAGCACAAAAAACAAGCGCTGAAACATCACGTTTCAGCGCTTATTTTATGGAGCTGGTGGCCGGACTTGAACCGGCGACCTGCTGATTACGAATCAGCTGCTCTACCAACTGAGCCACACCAGCACGCAAGACAACAATAAATATTATACAGATTTTTTCCCAGGATAAGTCAATACCCTGACGAAAATTTTATTGCTGTCCTGCGGGATGTAGTTTACTCCGCGTCTTCGCAGAAGGCCTTGAAGGTCAGGTAGGCCATGTATACGTCGGCCTTGGAGACGATCTCAAACGGAGAGTGCATCGAGAGCACGGGTACGCCGATGTCGATGGTGTCGATGTCCTGATTGGCGACATACTTGGCAACCGTGCCGCCGCCGCCCAGGTCGAGCTTGCCCATCTCGCCGATCTGCCACACAACGCTGTTGGCGTCCATCAGACCGGTCAGGTAGCTGACGAGCTCGGCGGAGGCATCGCTCGTGCCGGACTTGCCGCGGGAGCCGGTGTACTTGTAAATGGCCACGCCGCGGCCTGCGTAGGTGCCGTTGTCGGGCTCAAAGGCGTCTGCAAATGTCGGGTCGTAGGCCGCCGTAACGTCAGCAGACAGGCACTTGGCGGCCTTGCAGGCCGTGATGTAGTCCGCCCCCTGCCCTGCGCAGAGCTGCTGCAGGAAGTGGAAGGTGTACATGCTGTTCAGGCCGGTGACGCCGTCGGAGCCGGTCTCCTCCTTGTCGGTCAGGACGCAGACGGAGGTATAGGCGGGGCTCTTGGTCCCGATCTCGGCCATCAGCGCAGGGTAAGCGTCCACGCGGTCATCGTGGCCGTAGGCACCGATCATAGCGCGGTCCAGACCGATGTCGCGGGCCTTGTAGGCAGGCACGACCTCGATCTCGGCGCGGGTGAAGTCGCGCTCGGTGATGCCGTAGGCCTCGTTCAGCATGCCCAGGACGTTGAGCTTGACGCGCTGCTCGGCGTCCTTATCCTCGATGGGCATGGACGCAATGATGACGTTGAGGTCCTCGGCGGTAATGCCCTCGGCCAGCGTCTTGGCGCTCTGCTTGGCACCCAGATGCGGCAGCAGATCGGTGATGCAGAACACGGGGTCGTCGTCCTTCTCACCGATGCAGACGTTGACCCTAGTGCCGTCGGCGCGGTAGATGACACCGTGCAAGGCAAGCGGGATGGTGGGCCACTGGTACTTGCGCACGCCGCCGTAGTAGTGGGTGCGCAGGTAGCCGATGCCGGTCTTTTCAAACACGGGCACGGGGCGCAGGTCGAGGCGCGGGGAGTCGATGTGGGCAATGTTCAGGTGGAAGCCCTCCTCGAGGTTCTTCGTGCCGATGGTCGCGGCCAGCACGCACTTTTCGCGGTTGATGGTGTAGACCTTGGTGCCGGGGGCGTAGCTCGTGCCGGGCACAAACTTCTGATAGCCGGCGGCGGTCAGCAGCTTTTCGCTGTAGGCCGTGGCCTCGCGCTCGGTCTTGGCGTTGTCCAGGAAGGTCTTGTAGCCCTCGCAGAAGTCCTGCGCGGCGGCAATGGCATCGGGGGCCGCGTCGGCTACCGTTTCATTTTTATAGAGCAGATTTTTCAGTTCCTCGGTGGTTTTCATTTCGAGAATCCTTTCTAAAAATTATTTATAAATCTCCGAGTAGTGCTGATAGCTCTCGGTGATTTTTTTTGACGTAGAGCCGCATCTGCGGGTAAGGGTAATGGTCCAGCGTAACGCCGTCCGTTGAGTACGCCTCCTGCCCGAGCAGACCGTCCACGGTGCCCACGCCGCTGTGGTAGGCCGCGGCGGCGGTGGCCAGATGGCCGCTGTAGCGGTCCAGGCAGTAGCTGACAAAGTAGCTGCCGAACCGGATATTCGTCTCGGGGTCGTAGAGGTCGTCGAACGTCAGGCTCTCCGTCGGGGCGATTTTCATCTTGATCCAGTCGAACGTGACCTCGGTGATCTGCATGAGTCCCCTGGCCCCGGCGTCGGAATCTGCGTTCGGATCAAAATTGCTCTCGGTGCGGATGAAGGCGTATAAAATCATCGGGTCTATGCCGTATTTCCCGGCGTAATACTCGACGTACTCTGTGAAGCGCTGCGGGTATTCCCAGTGTTCGATCTTATCGCGGAAGGTGCTGAACAGCAGCGTTCCCGCCAGGGCCAGCACCAGCAGCAGCGCCAGGATCGGTGCTAAAATGCTTCTTTTTCGCTTTTGGCTTTTGGCATGTTCCCTCCTTCTCCAATCCATTCAAAACGGATCGCAGCTTTTCGCGCAGGGCGTCAGGCGTGCTGTCGTTGACCAGCTCTGCCGTGGCGGCGGCACGCAGCGTTTCCAGCGGGGTCTGCGCATCCAGACGGCGGCGGGCCATCTCGGGCGCGATGCCGTCGCGGGCACAGATGCGGGCCACACTCGTCTCATACGGGGGCCGTGACCAGGATCAGGGCGTCGCAGCGCGCCTCAAACGGCGTGCCGACAATGACCGCACCGTCCACAAAGGCAAGGTCCGCCCCGCCCCGCCGGGCCTCGTCCAATGCGGCGTCGATGCGGCGCAGGATCTCCGGCTGGGTGATGTCTGTCAGGGCCGCCGTGCCCTCCGGCGTGGCAAATGCGCGGTCTGCCAGCAGGCGGCGGCGCACCGTGCCGTTTTCGTCAGCAATATCCGCGCCGAACACCTGTTGCAGCTGTGCAATGCAGGGCGAACCGGGCAGCAGCACTTCCCGCGCAACTAAATCTGCATCAATACAAGGATAGCCCTTTTCCCGCAAGAAATTTGTCGCACTGGACTTGCCGCAGCCGCTGCGGCCTGTGATGCCGACTACCTTCATAGCTCGACCACCCGGAACGCCGCGGCGCGGATGAGTCGGTTGTAGACCGCCATCGAGACGCCGTCCTGCTCGGGGCAGCGGGCGTAGACGACCTGCGCACCGTGCTTGTCCAAATCGCGCAGCGCTGTGAACAGGTGGTGTGCCTGGGTCACGCCGTCATGGTTTTTGCCGTACTCGATGAACGGCACGCCCAGCTGTGCGCCCTCACCGTCAAAGCAGAGCGCCCAGACGCCGGGTTCGGTATGCTGCTTGATAAATTCTTTGTATTTAGCAAAATCGCCGCGCAGGATCGTGACCTGCGCCTTGGGGGCGTAGTGCTTGTACTTCATGCCGGGCGAGCGCGCGACCTCGCCGTCCTTGAGCTTTTCAAGGATGGCCGGGCTGACGAGGACCTCCTCGCCCAAAACGGCCTCCATCTGCTCCTTCGTGATGTAGCCGGGGCGCAGGAGCATCGGGTGCTCCCCCGTCACGGCGACGACGGTGGACTCGACACCGACATTGGACTCACCGCCGTCGAGAATCAGCGGCAGACGGCCATCCATATCGGCCAGCGTGTCAGGCGCATTCGTCGGGCTGGGCTTGCCGGAAAGGTTTGCCGACGGCGCGGCAAACGCGACGCCGCTGGCCTTGATGACCTGCTGCACTACCGGGTGGGACGGCATCCGCACGCCGACGGTGTCAAGGCCCGCGCAGGTCACGTCGCTGACCTCGGGGCCGCGGGGCATGACCATCGTCAGCGGGCCGGGCCAGAAGGCGGCAGCCAGCTTTTTTGGCGCGCTCGGGCACCTCGGAGACGATGCCGTTCAGCATCTCCATGCCGCAGATATGCACAATGAGCGGGTTATCCTGCGGGCGGCCCTTCGCTTCAAAAAGTTTTCTTGACGGCCTCTCCGTTGCGGGCGTCGGCGGCAATGCCGTAGACCGTTTCCGTCGGCAGGGCGACCAGCTCACCCTGCTGCAAAAGCCGGGCGGCCAGCGCCACGCTCTCCGGCGTGATGGGCAAAACCTGTGTTTTCATAGCTTCATTTTCCTTCTTCTGTACTGCTTTGCTTCAGTTTTTCTTCCCGGTCTGCCAAAATCAGCGGCTCGACCACGCGGTCCAGGTCGCCGTCCAGCACACCCTGCAAATTGCGCAGCGTCAGGCCGATGCGGTGATCGGTCACGCGGTCCTGCGGGAAGTTGTAGGTGCGTATCTTTTCGCTGCGGTCACCGCTGCCGACCTGGCTCTGGCGGCGGGCGTTGTATTCCTCGTCGTAGGCGTCCTGCTTCTGCTGCAAAAGACGGCTGCGCAGGACCTTTAAGGCGCGGTCCTTGTTCTCCCGCTGACTGCGCTGGTCCTGGCATTCCACGACCATACCGGTGGGCAGATGGGTCACGCGGATGGCGGACGACGTCTTGTTGATGTGCTGGCCGCCCGCGCCCGACGAGCGGAATGTGTCAATGCGCAGGTCTTTTGGGCTTGATCTCCAGCTCGACCTCCTCGGCCTCGGGCATGACGGCCACGGTGACGGTGGAGGTGTGGATGCGGCCCTGCGTCTCTGTCTCGGGCACGCGCTGGACGCGGTGGACGCCGCTCTCGAATTTCAAGCGGCTGTAGACGTCCGGCCCCTCGACGGAAAAGACGATTTCCTTCACGCCGCCGAGCTCCGTCGGGTTTTCGCTGATCGTCTCGCACTGCCATCCGCGCCTGGCGGCGTACATTGTGTACATGCGCCACAGGCTGTGGGCAAACAACGCAGCCTCCTCGCCGCCGGCACCGGCGCGAATCTCCAGAATGACGCATTTTTTCGTCATCGGCGTCCTTCGGGATGAGCAGCAGACGCAGATTCTCTTCGCTCTGTGCCAGATTCCGGCCAATTTCGCACAGCTCCTGCTGTACCATAGCAGCAAACGCCGGGTCCGACTCTGCGGCCAGCATTTCCTTTGCGTCCGCTTCCTGCTGCTGCAGGTCGGTGTAACGGCGGTATTCTTCGATCACGGGGGGTAAGCTCTTTGTAATCACGCATCATCCGCGCGTACTCGTCGGCGTTGGCCGCCGCATCGGGCGTGGACATTCTGTGGGCCAGCTCCTCATAGCGGCGCTCGACCTCGTAGAGTTCGGTAAAAGACTGCATGGGGGTCTCCTTTACATAAGGGATGTAGGGGCGAGCCTTGTTCGCCCGTCAACATAACGACGCCGTTCATTTCCCGGGTCGATGCAAGCATCCGCCCGGAAATGCTGCCGCGCCTATGCAGCCCCGCTACTGCTCCCCTGCGCGCAGAACTTTTTTGGATGTTGCGCTCGATCTTGGCACGCGGCAGCATGATCTCATGCCCGCAGCCCTGGCATTTGATCTTGAAATCCATGCCTACGCGCAGTACATCGAAACGGTTCGCACCGCAGGGGCTGCGGCTTCTTGGTCTGGATGACGTCCCCGACCTGTACGTCCATACGGCACACCGCCTTTCTTTCAAAAATATCATTCTTATTATAGTACAGCCTGTGTTGTTTTGCAAATCTCCCGCATAAAAGGTTTAGTAAGTAATCACAAACCCATCACAAATCTTATAAGAATGAGGAACCGAAAATGTTGGAATAATCGAGCCGAAAGGCCCTTTGCCGCAATGCGAACCACCTGAGCCGCGAGGAGTTGAGCCGCTGCATGGCCAGCGGCGAGGTGCTGCAAAGCACAGCCCTGGCCTACGACACCGGGGCACCGTCTGCGGTTTGAGCTGGGCGGGCTGCGCGGCATCATGCCGTTTGCGGACTGTGTGGACGCCGCA
>ENA-OQES01000913-OQES01000913.1-human-gut-metagenome-genome-assembly--contig:-NODE-913-length-11793-cov-3.368678_pt1 | contig 11793 bp, 12 predicted proteins | sample MGYA00242798_ERZ504641 | MGnify/ENA primary metagenome ERZ504641 (study PRJEB26092, sample SAMD00036327) | human gut metagenome | host: Homo sapiens | study: EMG produced TPA metagenomics assembly of... | reverse complement strand
CCACTGCAAAGTAAATATTGCCACTCTCTCTTCCCGGCACATTGATATCCCTGGGGTTGGAAGCTCCGCATGCCAGGATCACACGGTCAAACTGTCTTTTCAGTTCTTCTGCCGTGATATCTTTTCCCACATCCACACCGGTCTTAAATTCCACACCTTCGGCTTTCATCAGCTCGATTCTGCGATCCAGAATCTTTTTATCCAGCTTCATGTTGGGAATACCATAACGGAGCAGTCCACCGATCCGGTCATGGCGTTCGAAAACGGTCACACTGTGTCCTCTGCGGTTTAACTGCTGCGCTGCTGCCAGTCCGGAAGGACCACTTCCTACTACCGCCACTTTCTTTCCGGTACGGATCTTCGGGGTCTGTGGCTGTACCCAGCCCATCTCGTAAGCATGTTCGATGATGGCACGCTCATTTTCCTTTGTGGATACCGGTTTTCCGTTCAGATTACAGGTACATGCCGCCTCGCAGAGTGCAGGGCAGACACGGCTGGTAAACTCCGGGAAACTGTGTGTTTTTGTAAGTCTTTCATAGGCCTGTTTCCAGTTGCCGCTGTACACCAGATCATTCGTCTCCGGTACCAGATTATGCAACGGACAGCCCGAAGCCATGCCGGCTAACATGGCTCCGTTCTGGCAGAAAGGAACGCCGCACTCCATACAGCGCGCTCCCTGTTTCTGCTGTTCCTCTAACGGCAGTGGAGTACGGAATTCGTTAAAATGACGGATTCGTTTCAAAGGTTCCTCTACTGCTGCGTTTTTTCTTTCATATTCCAAAAAGTCCTGTCGCTTTTCCCATTTTTCTTACTCCTCCGATTTGGTCTGGAAACTTTCATAGAAGGCTTCCATCTGTGCCTGCTCTGTGCTCATACCTTTCTCTTCCAGTTTTGCAGAAAGAGCGATCATCTTCTTATAATCGTTCGGGATGATCTTTTTGAATTTTGGCAGATACTCCTGGAAATGTTCCAGAATCAGCGCACCTCTCTCGGATCCTGTTGCTTCCACATGTTCCTCGATCAGTTCTTTCAGTTCTTTGATATCGTATTTGTTTTCCACTTTTTCAATGGAGATCATATCTTTGTTCAGGTTCCGGTACAGATGGCTGTTCTCGTCGAGTACATAAGCGATACCGCCGCTCATACCTGCTGCAAAGTTCTTTCCTGTCTTACCGAGAACGACCACGCGACCACCGGTCATATATTCACATCCGTGTTCTCCCACACCTTCTACAACTGCGTAGGCACCGGAGTTACGGACTGCGAAACGTTCACCTGCCACACCATTGATAAATACTTTACCGCTGGTGGCTCCATACAGGGCTACGTTACCGGCGATGATATTCTCTTCTGCTTTGTATCCTCTGTTCTTCGGCGGGAAGACAACCAGTTTTCCACCGGAAAGTCCTTTTCCATAATAATCGTTGGTATCACCGCACAGGCGCAGTGTCAGTCCTTTCGGGATAAATGCCCCGAAGCTCTGTCCGCCGGCGCCAGTACAGTTGATGGTAATAGTATCTTCCGGCAGTCCGTCTTTGTGCTGACGGGTGATCTCTGCTCCGAGGATCGTACCGAAGGAACGGTCGGTGTTGCCGACTTTCAGATCCAGAGAAGCTTTCGTTCCTTTTTGCTACGGCTTTCTCCAGTTTCTTTAACAGTACTTTCTCATCCAGCGTTTTTTCCCAGCTGGAAATCGTATACTTTTTTCCCGGACTGAACGTAACACACTCTTTTTTCTCCCGCATTATGGGTTGTACAGGATCTGAGACAGATCCATCTTTGCTGCCATCGGTGTTTTTGCGTCTTCCTTTACTTTCAGAAGGTCACTTCTTCCTACCATCTCATCGATCGTTCGAACACCCAGTTTTGCCATATATTCCCGCAGCTCCTGAGCGATAAAGCGCATGAAGTTCTCTACGTATTCCGGTTTTCCTTTGAAGCGTTTTCTCAGTTCCGGATTCTGGGTAGCCACACCTACCGGGCAGGTATCCAGGTTGCAGACTCTCATCATCACGCAGCCCTATGGTTACCAGCGGAGCGGTTGCAAAAGTCCGAACTCTTTCCGCACCGAGCAGTGCTGCGATAGCCACATCACGGCCGCTCATCAGTTTACCGTCTGTCTCGATCCGGACACGGTTTCTCAGACCATTCTGTAACAGAGTCTGATGGGTCTCTGCAAGTCCCATCTCCCATGGAAAGACCTGCGTTGTGGATAGAAAACTTTCCGGAGCGGCTCCGGGTACCTCCGTCGTATCGGAGATCAGGATAACCTGTGCACCGGCTTTGGCAACACCTGCCGCACTGCCAACACTGCTCTGAAACAGTTTTACGGAGATTCCTGCGTATTTATTTGCGTTTTTCAGGTCGTAGATCAGCTGTGCCAGGTCTTCAATCGAATAAATATCATGATGCGGTGGCTGGGGAGATCAGACTCACACCCGGTGTGGAATGTCTGGTCTTTGCGATCCACGGATATACCTTCTTTGCAGGAAGATGTCCGCCTTCACCGGGTTTTGCACCCTGCGCCATCTTGATCTGAATCTCTCTTGCACTTACCAGATATCGGCTGGTAACGCCAAAACGACCGGATGCTACCTGTTTGATTGCAGAACATCTGTCATTATCGCTTCCTGCGGAATCCAGTCTGTCATCACTTTCACCGCCTTCACCGGTATTGGATTTTCCATGGAGATGATTCATGGCGATTGCCAGTGTCTCATGGGCTTCCTGAGAAATAGAACCATAGGACATGGCACCGGTTTTGAATCGTTTTACGATCTCATCCACGCTTTCTACTTCGTCGATCGGCACACCGTTTTCCGGATAATTAAAGTCCATCAGACTTCTCAGATAGCCGCTCTGTTCTTCGTCTACCATTGCAGTATACTGTTTGAACATATCATAGCTTCCGGTCCAGGTGGACTGCTGCAGCATATGAATGGTCTGTGGATTGTAACGGTGTTCTTCTCCACCGCTTCTTCTTTTATGTTTTTCCAAGGCTGTCCAGTGTCAGATCACTGGCCAGTCCAAGCGGGTCAAATGCCTGAGAATGTTTCTCATCCACCTGTTTTTGCGATATCTTCCATAGTGATACCACCCACGCGGCTGACGGTTCCGGAGAAATATTTGTCGATAACTTTCTGAGAGATACCGATGGCTTCAAAAAATTCTTCGCACCCTGGTAAGACTGAATAGTGGAAATACCCATCTTGGAAGCAATCTTTACGATACCATGCAGGATTGCTGCATTGTAATCATCCACTGCGGCATAATAATCTTTGTCAAGCAGTCCTTCTTCGATCAGTTCCCGGATACTGTCCTGGGCCAGATATGGGTTGACTGCACAGGCACCATAACCTAACAGTGTTGCAAAATGATGGACTTCTCTCGGTTCCCCGGACTCCAGGATCAGGGCCAGAGAGGTCTGTTTCTTTGTATTTACCAGATGCTGATGAACGGCAGATACCGCTAACAGGGACGGGATCGGCACATGGTTTTCATCTACACCACGGTCGGAAAGAACCAGGATATTTGCACCGTCTTTGTACGCTTTGTCCACTTCCACAAACAGACGGTCAATCGCACGTTCCAGTTTGGTACTCTTATAGTAAGTGATCGGAACAACCGCTACCTTGAATCCCGGTTTGTGCATCTGTTTGATCTTCAGCATATCGGTATTGGTCAGGATCGGATTGTTGATTTTTAATACCTGGCAGTTTTCCGGTTTTTTGCCTCCAGCAGATTACCCTTTTTGACCTACATAGATCGTGGTGCTGGTGACGATCTCCTCACGGATCGCATCGATCGGCGGGTTGGTTACCTGGGCAAATAACTGTTTGAAGTAATCAAATAACGGTCTCTGTTTTTCAGAAAGTACTGCCAGTGGTGTATCCACACCCATGGCTGCAATTGACTCTCCGCCGTTCAATGCCATGGTACGGATAGAATTCTTATATTCTTCATAGGTATAGCCGAATGCTTTCTGCAGCTGTTTTCTCTGCTCTTTACCGTATTCTTCCACATGTTTGTTCGGGATCTTCAGTTCTTTCAATTCTACCAGATTGCTGTCGAGCCATTCACCGTACGGCTGTTTGGTCGCATAGATTTCTTTCAGTTCTTCATCCTGATAGATTTTTCCTTTTACAGTATCGACTAACAGCATCTTTCCAGGGTGCAGACGCTCTTTTAACACGATTTCTTCTTCCGGTACTTCCAGAACGCCGACCTCGGAAGCCAGGATCACATCCCCGCTCTTTAATACATAATAACGGGATGGACGCAGACCGTTACGGTCAAGAACCGCACCGACCAGATCACCGTCAGAAAATACAATGGAGGCAGGACCGTCCCACGGCTCCATCATAGTTGCATAATATTGATAGAAATCCCTCTCATCCTGATCCAGTGTTTTATTGTTCGTCCATGGTTCCGGAATGGTGATCATAACTGCCAGTGGAAGCGGCATACCACTCATGACCAGAAATTCCAGTGTATTGTCCAGCATGGCAGAGTCAGATCCTCTGGTATCTACAACCGGCAGGATCTTATGCAGCTGATTTTTCAGATGGGAGGATTCCATTGTTTCCTCACGTGCCAGCATCTTGTCGGCATTACCGCGAATAGTGTTGATCTCACCGTTGTGTACCATAAAGCGGTTAGGATGTGCTCTCTCCCAGCTTGGATTCGTGTTGGTACTGAAACGGGAGTGTACCATAGCGATGGCTGATTCATAATCTTTATCCTGCAGATCGCCGAAGAAGGTGCGCAACTGTCCTACCAGAAACATACCTTTGTATACAATCGTACGACTGGACATAGATACTACATACGTATTTTCATTACTCTGTTCAAAGACGCGGCGGGCGATGTACAGTTTCCGGTTCAAATTCCAGTCCTTTTTCCACACGGGCAGGTTTTTTGATGAACGCCTGCACGATGTGCGGCATACAGACTCTCGCTTTATGACCGAGAACATCCGGATAAACCGGGACTTCACGGTAACCGAGAAGTTCCAGACCTTCTTTTTCCACGATGATCTCGAACATCTTCTTTGCCTGGTTACATTTCAGTTCATCCTGTGGGAAGAAGAGCTGGGCGATACCATACTCTCTCTCCTCTCCGATCGCGATCCCCAGTTTGTCACATTCTTTTTTGAAGAATTTGTGGGAGATCTGCAGCAGGATACCTACACCGTCTCCGGTCTTTCCCTCTGCATCTTTTCCTGCACGATGCTCCAGATTTTCTACGATTTTCAGAGCATTTTCTACTGTGGTGTGGCTTTTGATGCCTTTGCTGTTGATGACTGCTCCGATACCACAGTTATCACGCTCAAATTGCTGTCGATATAAACCCTGATTTTCTTTCATCACATTTTCTCCTCTCACTGGTGATACGCTACTGCCGCCTGGATCAGTCCGCGGAACAGCGGATGTGCGCGGTTTGGTCTGGATTTCAGTTCCGGATGTCCCTGGGTTCCCACGAAGAACGGATGACCGGGAATCTCAAGCATCTCTACGATGCGTTTGTCCGGTGACAGTCCGGAAAGTACCATTCCGTTTTCTTCCAGTTCCTGTCGATAATCGTTATTAACTTCATAGCGATGACGATGTCTTTCGCTGATTTCTTCGGTTCCGTATAATTCTCTTGCCTTGCTTCCTTCTTTCAGGACACACGGGTAAGCACCAAGGCGAAGGGTTCCGCCCAGGTTTTCCACACCGTTCTGTTCCGGCATCAGTGCGATGACCGGATGTGTGGTTTCTGGATCCAGCTCGATGCTGTTGGCATCTTTATACCCGATCACATCTCTGGCAAATTCTACAATTGCCATCTGCATACCAAGGCAGATGCCAAGGAACGGGATCTTTTCTTCTCTTGCATAGCGGATCGCTTCGATCTTTCCTTCCGTACCACGGGTTCCGAAACCGCCAGGTACCAGAATACCATCCACTCCTTTTAACTTCTCTGCTACATTTTCCGGTGTGATTTCTTCAGAGTCTACCCAGCGAATCTTTACATTCGCATGTGCTGCGATTCCACCGTGTTTCAGTGCTTCTACCACACTCAGGTAGGCATCATGCAGCTGAATGTATTTTCCGACCATGGCAATCTCCACTTCATGGATCGGATTTCTCAGGCTGTCTACCATCTCTTTCCAGTCACTCAGATCCGGTTCCGGGCAGGGAAGCTGCAGAGATTCACATACCACCTGTGCCAGATGTTCTTTCTCCATGGCAAGCGGTGCTTCATACAGATACTCCACATCGAGGTTCTGCAGTACATGATTGACCGGCACATTACAGAACAGTGCGATCTTGGCTTTCATCTCCTCGGAGATCTCATATTCGCTTCGGCATACCAGTACATCCGGCCACAGTCCCATTCCCTGCAGTTCCTTGACACTCTGCTGCGTTGGTTTTGTCTTCATCTCCCCGGATGCTTTCAGATACGGAATCAGAGTCACATGGATCAAAACCGCATTCTCATGACCAATCTCATGCTGGAACTGACGGATGGCCTCCAAAAACGGCTGGCTCTCGATATCACCTACCGTACCACCCACCTCGATGATCGCAATGCGGTTTTCATCCTCTGACTTTGGTTTATAAAAACGATCTTTGATTTCATTAGTTATATGCGGGATTACCTGTACGGTTCCTCCGCCATAATCTCCGTGACGTTCTTTTTGCAGAACGGACCAGTAGATTTTTCCAGTTGTCACATTGGAATTTTTTATCCAGGCTCTCATCAATGAATCGTTCATAGTGTCCCAGATCCAGATCCGTCTCGGTACCGTCATCCGTAACGAACACTTCCCCATGCTGAATAGGATTCATCGTACCCGGATCCACATTGATATATGGGTCAAACTTCTGCATAGTCACTTTATAGCCTCTGGCTTTCAGAAGTCTCCCAAGCGAAGCTGCCGTAATTCCCTTTCCAAGACCGGATACTACGCCACCTGTCACAAACACATATTTTACTGCCATCACATTTTCCTCCTCGTTTGAAAAACTATGAGAAATACGTTTTCCGAATTTCTCAGGTTGTCGCAACAGTCGCCAAGGCCTCATGCAGCCACATACTTTGGCTCGTTGCTTACGCAAAAAGGCGTCAGAAACCCTTTCGGATCTCTGACGCCTTTGTCAGTGCTTTTTAATGCTAATATTATGTCCCTTTCCTTTTATTTTGTCAATTCTTTTCTGCTGTTTTTTTTCGTTTTTCCTTTTTGCCCTGTTTTTCGACGGATTTTTTTCCATTATCCGTACAACATAACCATATCGAAGTTCTATTCTCTCTCTCCGGTTGAGTGTATTATCTCCGATTACTTCCAGTTTTTCATAAATGCAGAGACTGTCCGCATCTCATAAGGCTCCAGATTCTGCTGTCCATAGATAGATTTTTCCAGAATCTCACATACGCGAAGATATGCACCTGCCTCTACTCTCTGATATTTTTCATGAATTTTCTGATCTACTTCACCGGTTTTCCATCCAAGGCTCATAGATATTCCGAGAAAAGCCGGCAATTTCTGCATTTCTTCTATATAAATGCGGACCTTTTTTCTGTTGATCTGCCCGGGCAAAATTTTCTGTGCATCCACTCATAGTCCAGGATTCTTCCGATCTCCAGAATCCCCAGTCAAAGAATACCAGAGCAACCTGATTTGCCTCAAAAGACGGATCTTCCAGAGCAGCATTTTTACTCGCCTGCTCCGGCATGCCGATCATCTGCTGCAGGGACACCGCATCATAATAATATCCGGGTGTCACATCCAGGGACAGCCAGCCAACACCGTCAAAATACACTTCCACCCATGCATGTGCATCTGCCCCGGTCAGTTTATTAATCCCACTTGCTTCGCTGTGAATATCATCCCCGGACAGATAGTATCCTTCCACGTAGCGGGTCGGAATACCATACGCACGAAACGCTTCTGCGGCTGTTGCAACATAATACCCCATTTTCTTCATCAAGTAATTGTTTATTTCCATACAAATCCGGAAAATTTTTTTGAGTTTTTTTCAAATCAGGGATTGACAATCCAGAATATCCGTGTATACTACAGGACATAAAGCAATGGCGCTTTGAACTTGGAAACAGGTTCAAGGCGTCTTTTTTATTTTAAACATTCTGAAAACACTATGGCAATCAGAAAGGAGAACAAATCATGACACATGAAGAAATTCCTGCTTTATATGGAAGCCTTGATTTTTAACGATAAGGTAATGCGTAACAAACTGCCGAAGGATATGTACAAAGCACTTCGCAAAACAATCGAAAACGGAACTCATCTGGAGTTGGACGTAGCTAATTCTGTAGCCGTTGCCATGAAAGAATGGGCTGTAGAAAACGGTGCCACTCACTACACCCATTGGTTCCAGCCGATGACCGGTTTCACAGCTGAAAAACATGACAGTTTCATCACACCGGTTGGTGACGGCGAAGTTATCATGGACTTTTCCGGAAAAGAACTGGTAAAAGGTGAACCGGATGCATCCAGCTTTTCCGTCAGGCGGACTTCGTGCTACTTTCGAAGCAAGAGGTTATACAGCATGGGATCCTACATCACCGGCTTTCATTAAAGATGGTACTTTATATATTCCGACGGCTTTCTGTTCTTACAGCGGTGAGGCACTGGATAAGGAAAACCCCACTGCTCCGTTCCATGGAAACACTGAACACAGAAGCAGTAAAGATGCTGAAACTCCTGGGAAATGAAACCGTTACCAGCATATCCACAACCATCGGACCGGAACAGGAATACTTCCTGGTAGATAAAGACCTGTATAAGAAGAGAAAAGACCTGGTATTCTGCGGACGTACTCTGTTTGGTGCACCTGCTCCAAAAGGACAGGAAATGGAAGATCATTACTTTGGTTCACTGAAACCAAAGGTTGCTGCTTATATGCATGATCTGGATGTAGAGTTGTGGAAACTTGGTATCCCGGCAAAACAAAACATAACGAAGTTGCTCCTGCACAGCATGAGCTGGCTCCGATCTTTGATACCGCAAACGTAGCCGTTGACCACAACCAGCTGACCATGGAAATCATGTAAAAAAGTGGCTGATAAACATGGTCTGGTATGCCTGTTACATGAAAAACCATTCGAGGGTATCAACGGAAGCGGTAAACATAACAACTGGTCTCTGATAACCAACGATGGGGTAAACCTGTTAAATCCGGGAAGCACACCGGCACAGAATATCCAGTTCCTGGTATTTCTGATGGCTGTCATCAAAGCCGTAGATGAATATGCAGATCTGATGCGTGTATCTGCAACCAGCGCCGGCAACGATCACCGTCTGGGCGGTAACGAAGCTCCGCCGGCTATCGTATCCATCTTCCTTGGTGATGAACTGACTGCAGTTCTGGAATCCATCGAAAATGATACTTTCTTCGGAAAACAGAAAAAGGTACAGCTGGATATCGGTGCTCATGTACTTCCACACTTTGTGAAAGATACCACGGACCGTAACCGTACTTCACCATTCGCCTTCACAGGTAATAAATTTGAATTCCGTATGCTTGGTTCTGCAGCATCTGTTGCAAACCCGAATGTGGTACTGAACACTGCTGTTGCAGAAGCTCTGGCTCAGTTCTATACCGAACTGGAAGGAACCAAACCGGAAGATATGGAACAGGCCGTACATGAACTGATCAAACGTGCCATCCGCAAACATAAAAAAGTTATCTTCAACGGCAACGGTTATACCGATGAGTGGGTTGCTGAAGCAGAAAAACGCGGATTATATAATCTGCCGTCTACTCCGGACTGCCTGCCACAGCTGTTAGCAGATAAAAACGTGGAACTGTTCACCAAACATCATGTATTTACAAAAGAAGAACTTGCTTCCCGTTATGAGATCAAACTGGAAAACTATGTAAAAACCATCGGTATCGAGGCTCGTACTCTTGCAGAGATGATCACCAAAGATTTTCTGCCGGCTGTCAGCACCTATGCCGCTGAGGTTTCCAAAAAACGCAACAGCAAAGAAATCCTTTATGGCTGCCGCTGATACTGCTTCGGAAGAAGCACTGGTTGAAAAACTGTCCACTGCTTACACTGCTCTGACTGCAGAGGTAACAGAACTGAAAACCCTGATTGATACTTCTTTCGCTCTGGAAGATACCCAGAAATGTGCAGAAGCATTCCATGATCAGGTACTGGCAAAAATGGAAGACATCCGTATCATTGCCAGTGATATTGAAGCTTTAATTCCAGATTCTATCCTGAGCTATCCTACTTACGATCAGCTTTTGTTCTCCCTGTAGTGAGGTGGAATCTATGTGTCAGGATGAACGGATTAAAGAAGCCTGCGGTGTATTCGGTATTTATAATCCCCACGGGGAAGATGCAGCCTCTTCCATCTATTACGGGCTCTCTTCCCTGCAGCACCGTGGACAGGAATCCTGCGGAATCGCTGTGTTTGACACCAGCGGTCCCAAGGGAAATATGAATGTACAAAGAGGGATGGGACTTGTCAGTGAAGGTTTTTAAAGAAGATGTTCTTTCAAATATGAAAGGAAATCTCGGTATCGGGCATGTCCGTTATTCCACAACAGGGGCGGCTACATTGAGTAACGCTCAGCCCCTGGTTCTGAATTATATTAAGGGAACTCTGGCTCTCGCTCATAACGGCAATCTGGTAAATACCGAAGAGCTTCGCAATGAACTTGCGCAAAACGGAGCCATTTTCCATACAACAACTGATTCAGAGGTTATTGCTTATTATATTGCCAGAGAAAGAGTCCGTACCAAATCGGTCGAGGAAGCGATCATGAAGACCGCCGAAAAGATCAAAGGTGCTTACGGTCTGGTCATCGCAAGCCCCCGCAAGCTGATCGGTGTCCGTGATCCCCTTGGACTGAAACCTCTTTGTCTTGGTAAGAGAGATGATTCTTATATCATCGCCTCTGAAAGTTGTGCACTGACTGCAATCGGTGCACAGTTCCTCCGTGATATCAAACCTGGTGAGATCGTAACGATCACCCGGGAAGGTATCACCTCTAACCTTACCTTATGTCAGTCCCGGCAGGCTCATTGCATTTTTGAATACATTTACTTTGCCCGTCTGGACAGCAAACTGGACGGCATCTCCGTATATGAGTCCCGACTTCGTGCCGGTGCAGCACTTGCCAAAGCCTATCCCGCAGATGCTGACCTGGTCGTCGGTGTTCCTGACTCAGGAATTACTGCCGCACAGGGATTCGCGGCTGAATCCGGAATTCCTTTTGGACTGGCATTCTATAAAAACAGCTATGTAGGCCGTACCTTTATCAAGCCTACTCAGAAGGAACGGGAATCCAGTGTACGTCTGAAATTAAGCGTTCTGGAATCCGCTGTCAAAGGAAAAAATATTGTGCTGGTCGATGACTCCATCGTGCGTGGAACCACGATCGCCAATCTGATTCACCTTCTGAAACATGCCGGTGCAAAAGAAGTGCATGTGCGCGTCAGCTCACCGCCTTTCCTGTACCCATGTTATTTCGGTACCGATGTACCGTCCAATCAGCTGTTGATCGCCTCTTCCCATTCAACGGAAGAGATCCGACAGTTAATCGGAGCTGATTCCTTAGGATATATGAAGATTGAAGATCTTCAGTCAATGGTGGGCGATCTGCCACTGTGCAAAGCTTGCTTCGACAATAAGTATCCGATGGAAATTTCAAAACAGTAATCGCGGAAGAAGTCTTACTTCTCCGATTACATACATCACATTTTTTCTTACGCAAGGGCGTATACCTCTCTCCAAGGGTATGCGCCTTTTCCCGTTGGGTTGTATTGAAAAAT
>ENA-OQES01000912-OQES01000912.1-human-gut-metagenome-genome-assembly--contig:-NODE-912-length-11798-cov-3.418645_pt1 | contig 11798 bp, 15 predicted proteins | sample MGYA00242798_ERZ504641 | MGnify/ENA primary metagenome ERZ504641 (study PRJEB26092, sample SAMD00036327) | human gut metagenome | host: Homo sapiens | study: EMG produced TPA metagenomics assembly of... | reverse complement strand
GGTCAAGAAACGCCTCGATGCTGAACGTGTTTTTCTTATCAGCACCGGCAGTGAGCTTGTAGTTCGGATGCTGGGTCAGATCATATTTATCTGACTTGAACGGTCTCACACCGCGCAGCTGCAAAATTGCACTTTCCGCCATCCAACACAGCCAGTTCGTCCACCGAAGCCAGGTCTTTGCCACAAAGTCAAGTGGTGAATTCCAAAAAGGCAAGCGGCATAAAAGAAATCCATCTTTTATATCGCTTGCCTTCTTGTTTTGTTTTGATATTATTTACGGTATTACCTTTAATTTGGGACAAAAAAAAGCAGGAAACCTTTTCAGATTTCCCGCTTAGTAAAACTGTGAAGTTCTTTTAATTTAGAACGCTTGTCATACATCCTTAAATAATTCTATCTTTTATGAAATTCAATTATTCTGGACTACCTTATTCTGTTGACGGCATATGAATACCCAGAAAAACCACGCCAAAAGGACTTTCTCTATGACAAATTTCCAGTGGTTCACCATTCATAGCCATCTCATATACTTTTTCAGTAACTACAAGGTCTGTTTCTTCCCCGTTATCCATCACAATAGTCAATTTGTAATCATCATCATCTACATCTGGATCTTCTGCATGGCTATCCACAATAATAGCTGGATAATGTTGGGCTGGTCCAATAAGAGCTGCATTTACACAGTAATGAAGTCCACAAGCAATGGACAGTCCAACCACTCCCATGTACAACCCTGCGGCTACCCGATTCCGCTTCGGTGAACGAAGAACTTGCAGCACAATCAACACTATGGTGATGGAAAGTATCCGAATTAGCCATCCCCAGTTGCCATCTTCCTCCCGAAGCACCAAATCGCCCCAAATGTCACTAACTTGCCAGAAATAAGTATATCCTATTAACAAACAAATAATCAGCGGGACATGGATGTGCATGGCTCTCCACTCTGGGGTGGCGTTCTGAGGCTTGTCTCCAAAGGAGAGTACGGGAGCAAACACCAAACAAAATAAAAGAAATGGAATAGGAGCAAATGCACCAATTTTCATAACAGTAGTAAACTTTGCGTCAGCGAAAAGATATAGTGGAATAGGAATAAGAACGCCAACGGCAAACAATACAATAACAACCCACAATCCAATCCGGATACTTTTGATATGGTCATGCCAGTGGGTGTGGTACTCCTCCCGCCATTGGACGGTGTTCTCTTGCTGTTCCTCTTGTCTGGTTTGTTTTTCCATCGTAGGAGTCAATGTCGCAGCAAGATTGGTACTTTCGAGCCACTCTGCAAACCGTGGAATTCCCAACATATTGGTTTCGATAGAGGCTAATTTTTTTGCCCTCACTGTTCAGTAAATGGATGGAGCGGTTGGCCGTCAGCCGTACCGAAGCCACCTGTCCCGGTGCAAATTTTCGTTTCCTGCCCCAACTGCTAATATACAAAATAGAGTTATCCTGGAACACAAACAAAGACCGGTTGCGTCCAGCCAAAAGCATCCATATGCCCAGCAGGAAGAGTAACACACCGGGAATGGCTACAAAGGCGGTGACATCTGGTGCAAAGGGTGGCGTCCCAGCCACGATGACACCCATGATGGTCAGAACAAATCCAAGCACCCAGACAATTACGCCAAGAACCGTGACTACCATCCGCTCTCGCACGATTACCACCGGCTGCTGGGTTTCTTCCCGTTCAGCGTGGCGGCACAGCAGCAGCGCCAAACCGAATCCAAGCAGGTACAGAAGCATCCCCACACCAGTCCACACGCCCACCATGTCCAGAGGCTCATTCCCGTCCGAAACAAAAATCAGCGGCAGCAGAATCAGAGAAAAATGCAATCGTAAAGCTACCACAAATAATGCAAGGCAGCTTACTGCCCTGCACAGGCAGGTCATGGGGCGGTTCCAGAGGCTTTTGAGTAGCATATTCCCTCTGAACGACCTCTAACTCCGGCGGTTGTTCCAGCACATGGGCGCAGTGAGGACATTGGGATACATACTCCATCTCACAACTATGACCTTTCCCCGCCCATGGGCAAGGGCTGGCCGCAGGCAGGGCAGATCCAATATCGCTGAAAGATTCTTTTGTGAATTAGTTTTAGTACAACGAGGGACGCTGCCGGAAGAAGGAAAATCAACAGGAACATCCAAGGACTGTTCGTGCTGATCAGCCCAATCATCAAGGCGGTGACACAAAGAGCTGTCAGGATCAGAAAGCGGCTTCCAATTTGGCGGCCTGCTTTGTGGCGGCAATGTAGGTTTCGTTTCCCTGCTTCATACCTGCGTGCTGAAGATCCAATAAAAAGTACTTCGATCAGTTCATACAGATCGTCTAAGTCATCCACATATTCACTGGTAAACTGGTCATACAGATTTCCGTTTACATATATCTTTACGCCAGATTGGTTTACCTCGACCTTGCAGTAGAGCCGGTTCAGGGTCAGACTGTCTCCGGAGAATTCCAGCTGATACTGGGGATATTGCGCTTTTAGGCGCTCATATAATTTTTTCGAGTTCGTTTTCTTGATACATAGGTAATCTCCTTCAAGTAAGAGGTTGATATTTTAATCCGCATTTCTGCTGTTGATGTTTCTGGTTATGTGTAAGTTTTCATTTTGTTCAGAAAGATGTCCAGATTTTCTTCCTGTGTAGCAAATTCCATAGACTTTTTTGAGATATTCGGAACTTTATCATATCTCCATCTGTTAAATAGATTTGGAGTATATATTGAAGCGGAAACAGACTTTTTCCGCACTTTCGTTTTCTGGATATTGCTGAAAGGGATACGACTGGTTCCCTTTAATTTTTTGCGAATCGCCTTGAAGAAGGGATACCAATATCGCATTTTCGCTCAATCCTAAATATCCAAATGTGTAATTTCGATTTTTTTGCAATAGTGTGCCGTAAATCGGTGCTTTTAAGGTCTCGCCTATTTCCAGCAATATGGAAAGTGCAGGGACCATCTGTTCATAAAATGTCACTTCATCACCTCCATTAAAAATGAAAAAACGAAGATCCCAATAAGAAAAAGTAATTGTCAAATTGTCATATCTATATGCAAACATTATAGCATTTGCATCATCTTTCGTCATCATTTTTCTGCTGTACGGCTAGGAATTTAATTGTAAATAAATTATGAATATATCTATTGCAATTTTACAAAAAGAAAAGCCTCATCCCTCGCTGATTGAGAGATGAGGCGAAATGATTATGCTGTAATCTCCGGGATTTCTCCGACAAAGTTATAAACGATTCTGACTTCCTGCACCTTCTGTCCGTCAATCTTCTTGACTTCGCCCACCAAAATTTTGCTGATGAGCCGGTTCAGCACCGCTTCATCCAGTTCTTCAATGGCTGCATAGCGCCGGATTTCTTTGATGAAGGTGCGGACTTCATTTTCCTGTTCGTCAGAGTGGCGCATCATCAACAGTAGGTCTTGCAGGCGCTTCTGGTTGGCTTCCTGCTCTTGTTCCAGTGTTGCTGTCAGCTTCATAAAACGCTGCTCAGTCAGGATTCCTTTTGCCTTATCGGTATATAGGCTCAGGAACATCTCATCAATTTCACGATTCCTGCTTTCCAGTCGTTGACATTCCTTCTGTGTCTGGGAGACATCCAGAAGATACCGGCGCTCCATCCGGCTGCTCAGCCGCTGATAAAAAGCATCGGCATCTTTGAGCGCAGTCTTTGCCAGTTCCTGAATATCTTTCAGCACAAGGTTGTACAAATCTCTGGCTTCGATCTTGTGGCTGGTACAGGCGTTCTTGCCCAGCCTGTTGTAGGTCTGGCAGATATAATACGCCTTATCAATCGGTTCTCGCTGTTCGCCGGTAAAACGATTCTTTCCGGTTCTGCCAACCTTTTCATACCGCACCTGCATGGACTTTCCGCAAGTCGCACAATAAATGATACCGTGGAACAGGTTATAAAAGGGGCAGGAGTTGCCCTTCATAATGGTTGGTCTGCGGTCAATGATTTCCTGTACCTGCTCCCATTCTTCCGGGGAGATGATTGCTTCATGGCAATCCTCGATAATTTCCCAGTCCTCACGAGGGATAATGTCATAGGTGTTGGAGCGAATCCCTTTCTGATGTGTCCGGCAGACCAGATGTGCGCCCTTATAAAAGGGATTCCGCAGAATATGGCTGATTCTTGCACTTCCCCATGAATAGTAATTTACATCACATTCTGTGTTGCTTTTTACTCTGGTGATCGGGACTTTATCATCCATGAGCTGCTTTGCAATCCGCATGCATCCCCAGCCATCCAGCGCCATATCATAGATTTTTCGGATTACCGGTGCTGTCTCAGGGTCACGGATCAAATGTCCCTTATCCTCCGGGTCACGCATCAAACCGAGGGGCGGCTGCCCACCACAAAACTTCCCCTGCCGGGAACGGGTCATACGCCCTGCCAGCACCTTTTTGGAAATATCCCGGCTGTACATATCGTTCAGGATATTCTTAAACGGCGTAATGTCCATTTCCTGACGGGTCAGGCTGTCCACTCCGTCTGTAATGGCAATATAGCGTACATTGTGTTTTGGGAAAAAGATTTCGATATAGCTGCCAGCTTCGATATAATTCCTGCCCAGCCTGGACAGGTCTTTGGTGATAACGCAGCCTATCTTTCCCGCCTGAATATCGGCAATCATGCGCTGGAAAGAGGGGCGGTTGAAGTTGCGGCCTGTATAACCGTCATCTACATAATACTCATACTGGAACATCCCAATTTTTTTTCGGCAAAGTCCCGGAGCATAAGTTTCTGGTTGCTGATGCTCATGCTTTCATTATCGCCGCCATCCTCCAGAGAGATACGGCAATAAAGGGCTGTGATTTTCTGATTAACTTGTTTTTTCCTGCTCATAGTGTTCTCCTTCTATGAACAGGGACACGATACCATTATAATACCATGTCCCTGTCCATGATTCAACTGCTTTACGCCGCTTTCTGTGCCATTTCCCGATGCTCCAGCCATTCCTCAAAGTGTTCGCAGGTCTGACGCTCGATCAGCTGCTCAAAGGCTTCTCGCATGGTTTTGTCCCCAGAAAACTCACGAACCACTACAAACTGGACTTTTTTATTCTGCTTCTTGTTTTTCTCCATAGGCTACCTCCATAGAATAGGGGATCAGACGGTAGCTGTGGCAACGAAGTCCGGCAACGGACATCAAAAAACCTGTAAACTATCGTCTGACCCTGATTTCTTACTTTTCAAATTTTCTTGTAAAATCTCGTTGCTTTCGTTGCCGAAAACATAGATAGATCATAAAAAGCCTTTACTTGCGGGCTTTTTCTATATCAAAACCATAAATTTATCAGCAACGAACCCGGCAACCAACCGGCAACCAACCGGCAACCATCCCGGCAACAGACCGTCCTTGTCAGGCGATCCACTCCTGCGGAAGTTCCAGCTGACGACATTCTTCTTCACTCAGTTCTACAAATCTACCTTCGTTGCTGGGTAGTTCGTTGCCGGAAGTGTCCCGTTCCCAGCCCTTTTGTCTGCCATATCCGGCAAACATCCGGGGATTGGAAAAAGGCTTCCAACCGGTCACGACCGTATTCATGATCTCATTGATATTGTGGAGCTGCCACCGCTTCGGCTCATCAAAGGTATGTCCCAGCGCCTCCTTGAACAGCTGTTTTTGAGCAGACCATGTTTCCGGTGTAGTGTTCCAGAAATCCCTGTATCTGTCCGGCTTCGGTGTCCTCCGGCATGAAGTCTTTCTGCACCTCCACCAGTTGACGCTGGATGGACTTGCTGAATTTCATGGAATATTTGCCGCTGTGGTAAATGCTCATAGCTTCTGCCCATACCTGCAACAGATACGCTCTGGAAGCGTCCTCGTCCTCCAAAATGTGAACCTCTGCATTCTCCGGGTAAATCATGATTGGGAGAAAGCGCCGGTTCCCGGCTCGATCCAGCGGCAGAAAGTCCAGCGTATTCGAGGAACCACCGAACACACACTGCCGAAGCCGGTCTTTAGGCTGAGATTCATAAGGTGTCCGGTAGGTTTCCTTCTGTCGGCTAATAAAGGAACGGATTTCTTCAATGCTCTTTGCGCTGCTGGTGGCAAGCATCTCTGACATCTCAATGATCCAGTGACCTTGTAGCTTTTGGAATACCCGGTCGTCATCCAACTTCTTCAGGTCATCAGAGAACCATTCGTCCCGGATCGCCAGCAGTCGGAAGAAGGTGGACTTCCCGGCACCCTGACCGCCCACCAAACAAAGCATTTCCTCATATTTGGAACCGGGACGGAATACCCGGCGTATAGCACCCAGCAGGAAATGTTTCAGCATTTCTTCCACATAGTCACTTTCATCAGCACCAAGAAAATGGTGCAGACAGGATCGGATGCGTGGTGTACCGTCCCAGACAAGGCTGTTCAGCACATCCTGAATTGGATGGTAACAATTTTCGTTTGCTACGATAGAAAGGGCAGCCGTGATCTTTTTCTCACTGGTCAGCTCATAGTTTCTCTCAAAATAGAGGAGAAGATATTTCACATCAGTATCCGTCAGAGCGCTGGTATTCCTGCGCCAGCCCAAGTCCTGTACAATGTCTACCCGGTCTGTCAGGAGATTAAGCCGGATGGCATCCCGCAGGAGTGGATCGCAGCAGAACACAATCCGGCAGTTGTCAATGGTGTTGGCTGTTTTTCCCTTGTCGGTAACAGAAAGGCTCTGCCGCACCTCATCAACGCTCGGTTCCGGCGCTATGGCTTCGGCTGCGCTCATCACAGCCTGCTGGGTGGCTGGCGATAAACTCTGATATTCGCTGTTCAATTTTTCCTCACCTCTTTTCCATACTCAGCAACTACAAAAGCTCGTTCTTCTATGCTGTCAGACAGAAGAAGATCCAACAGATATTCGATATATGGCTGCCTGTGCAGAGCCTCCACAAACAAAGGATTCCAGTCATCCTCCGGTTGTTTGGGCGCATATTCTTCTTTCCATCGTTCCAGCAAACGCAGGTAGTCGCACAGCACCCGAAAGCATTTCTGCTCTGCCTGCCGGTATCGCATTTCCTCGCTGATTTTTCTTTTGATTACTCTCTTTTGTGGCGGATCGTGGCCTTTGCGGTCAAAGCTGATTGAGAAGTCCTCTGCCAGCTTTAAGGCAGCTTCTTTACTGCTTAGTCCAAAAATGACGGGAAGTGAAATCAATCACATCTCCATCTGCCTGACAGGCAAAACAATGGAACCGTCTGTCCACCTTCATGCTGGGATGCCTGTCATCGTGAAACGGGCAACAAGCCATCCCGTTGCGTCCTACTGAAATTCCATAAACCAAAGCAGCCTGCCTTGTGGTAACAGACTGTTTTACTGCTTCAAATACATTCGTTTCTTCCACCTCCAAACAATGCAAAAGGCATCCGGTTTCCATAGAAAATCAGATGCCTCACAATTCCATATCCTGTTTTCTTGTTGGAGCAATCCGTCCTTCACGCTCCCAGCGCTCCCGGTTCTCCCGATCAGCGTCCAGTTTGCCTTGTGCCAGCTTCTCCTTAATGGATTTTCTGGCTTTATTTTTGATCTGCTCTTTGCCAGCCTGTTTGACCTCCGGTTTTAACAGCACCGCCTGTACCTTTTTGAGAACTTTTTTCAGCAGACTGCTGTAATTTTTTCTCGCACCCTACTCAGCAGAGTGTTCGCTATCTTCACAACTTCTGGCGAATTTTTGGCATTGGGCGATACCACGCTCTTTCGATATTTCTCAATTACTTCCATATCTTCAAGCTGGGTTTGTTCCCGAACCTTGTCGGTCACAACCTCCACCGCCTTGTCATAGGCTGCACCGGAAACATCTTCCAGCAAGGTTTCTACATCCTCAATTTTTAGCGTCAGTTCCTCCAGCTTTTGCTCCTGTGTCGCCAGCTGCTCCTTCTGCTTCATCAGGATATAATCCTGCTTTTCCAAATAGTCACGCCCACCATAAGACGGCTCCTGTTCCAGATGCAGCCCATGCCGTTTGGCAACGTCAAATAAGATTATCCGACAGACTGCATCAAAAGTCTGTTTCCGGTTATTGTGCTTTCCTTTTGGCTGTTCCGGTTTAGGGAGAGGGATACCCAGTTCCTCCAACGCCTTTTCCTGCTGGGGGCACAGCTCTCCATACCGATTTTCACAGTCAAATACATGGCGCTCATGGATGTGCGGAGTTCCTTCATCCAGATGGAGCGCCCAGTCTAAAATGTGGATATGAGAACCGAAACGGTTTTCAAATTCCTCATAAAATTCACTGACAATGAGCGCTAAAGTCTCTGGCGGAACGGATTCTTCCATAGTGCCGATCTGGTAGATGCTTTCTTCTGGACAGGTCTTGTTATTTTTCAAAAGATCATCCACAGTGCGATTGCGCTCAATGTGCCGGGTTTTCTCGTTCCGGGCGTTCTGAGCATTGACATGGTCGGCATAATGCTCGTAGTAATACATCCGTTCAATTTCCTCAAAGCTGAAATCCGGCTGCTCTGGGTTTTCCCGAAAGTCGTGGGTGGTAAAGCCCCGGTAACAGTCCCAGTACACATTTTGTCTGGCACGCTCAGCGTCAATGTGTTCGCTATTTTCTACATCGAACCGACGGTCATTGTGCCGGGGATTGTAAGTGCCATGCTTCCCAGATCGTCCATTGTGTCTTGTTAATTTCAAACATTTTTCCTCCTTCCTGCAAAGATGTTCTGGGCTGGGGAGGGCGGCAAAGCCGCCAGACCTGCGAAGTTTTGCGTCAGGTAATACCCAGTATAAGTTGACGCAGGCATCAACTTTCCCTGGGCAAGGCGTTTCACCCTTGACCCGATGAGGCTGGCTGCCCTCAACCCGCCAATGGGCATTGCCCCCTTGACCCCAGCAGTGCGCTGCCGCCCCTGCACCCCGGCACAAAGGGCTGGCTGCCCTCTGTACTCCCGCACCGGCGAAGCTGGCCTTCACCGCAGAAGCGGATTTTTGCCAGTTTCACCGGCTCCGTATCCGTACATTTACGCCCATAGGCGAGAAGTGGATACAGAATACGCCTGCGGAAATTGCCAATCAAAACAGCGGGTGCAGACCCGATATTTTTTCGTAAATCGCCCTCATTTTAAGCGATTTTTTCTTCTGTCTGTATGACCTGAAAGCCATGCTCTTTTGCGTACTCCCTTGCAGCTGCCAGCCGTTCTTCGCTGTACGGCGGCACCAGCCGGATCGAAAGTCGTGACTTGTCCATCACATAGGTCACGCTACCTTCCGGCGTACTGCGTTCCAAGCGGCACAGCAGAGGGTACTTCCGGCTGAAATCCTCCAGTCTGCGTTTCAAGCTTGGCATTTGAAGGTGTAGATACTGGCAATCGTTCGCCTCATTCCGTTGATGATGGTTTCTTTTTCATATTTAGACAGCTTCCTCATACAGTTCCTCCTCATAATCGGTGTTTTGCTTTCAGCGCACGCAGACTGCGATCTAATCCGGCGGTATTCGTCCATCTCCATACGCAGATGATGGTAAAAGGCTTCGTACCACCTTTCCTCTGTCTCTGTCTCAATTTTACGAGCAAGATGAAGCATCTGGCTTTTCGCCTCCGGGTCAACAGTCAATGCTGTCAGCCATTTCAGCCTTGTCACTGTGTTGTGATGGCTGGGGCAGGCGTAAGCGTAAAGAATTTTCTTTTCCTTCATATTCAGTTTCATAATGATCTACCTCCATTCATTTGATGCGGTATGTTCCGCATCGTTTATTTTTCTGTCTGCCGGTCTGTCTGCAAAATATTCCTGCCCGGATTCTCTCCCAGCGTATTGTCCTCTTTGGTGCGCTCTTATCGTGGCGTCACTTCCCCGGAGGTCGTCCCCCTTGCAGTCGGTCATTCATTTTTCAAGGTTCTATGTCTCCTGACAAGAACCAGTTTACCGAAAAAACGAGGGCTGCTCCCGTATGTCCAAGACGCAGGAAAAACCACATGAAAACCGCATATTTCCACGCTCTCGGAAATGTGCTATAATGAAAAAATCAAAAATCCGATGGCAAGGAGGTGCTTTGATGTACACAAAACTGTCAATCCCGGAACGGCTCAAAGACCTGCGAGTGGTGGATAAGCACCTGACGCTGGAACAGCTGGCAGAACAGACCGGCCTGTCTAAGTCGGCACTGGGGAAATATGAGAGCGATGACTACAAAGACATCAGCCCATTTGCGATTGCGACACTGGCAAAGTTTTACGGAGTGTCCACTGATTATCTGATGGGCGTGTCAGAAAATAAAAATCACCCAAACACGGAGCTTCAAGCTCTGCATCTGAGTGACGCTATGGTGGAACTTTTGAGCAGCGGAAAGATCAACAACCGCCTGCTTTGTGAACTGGCGACTCATCCAAATTTTTTGCGGCTGATGGTTGATATGGAAATCTTTATTGACCAGATCGCTGATATGCGGGTGAACCAGATGAATCTGATTCTGGAAGCTACCCGGCAGACCATTCTTAAAGAACACGCACCTGGAGAAAATGATCTGTATATGCGGACGCTGGAATTGGGTCAGGTACAGGAGAACGATTTTTACAGCCATATCCTTCATGATGATCTGGACAGCATTGTCCGGGATATACGGGAAGCCCATTTGAAAGACAAGACCACAGCCGACCCACAGCCAACACTGGATGAGGTCAAAGAGAATTTTGAACAGGCCATACAGATGGGAACCGACACAGAAGCTATGATCCATGAGTTCTGTGATAAAATGCAGATTCCTTTTGAAAAAAATTTCATCCGAGGACTTTTCGGCTTTTCTGCGGATACTGAGCCTGTCCAAACTGCTTAAAAACCCAAACAATATGCGGGGGAAAAAGCCAAAGTCACAGCCGTATTATATGCCGAAAAAAGAAAAAGCGCAGGTAGCAAAAAGGCCATCCACTATAAAAGTGAATGGCCTCAGTTTTTCCACCTTCTCAGACGAAAATCATCTCAGACCGAATGACTTCCTCTGCCCGGTGGCGTATGCTGTTCATGTGACCGACCCATGCAAGCTGGTCTTTTGCTTTCAATTCCTCCGTGACTCCCTCTGTTTCTTTTATCTGGGCAATGATACAATCCAGACGGTTCTGTGCCTGCTCATCCAGATCGGCAAGATATGTCCACAGCTTTCCAGACAGAAGCAATTCATTGTACCGGTCGGGACAATACTCTTGCAGATATTCCCTGTGCATCCGTCCCCACCGTCCGATTGGGCGGCTTTCCTCCGGCAGCTGTAAGTCTGGAATATAGTAGTCTCCGACCAGAACATAGTCCAGACCGTTACTGTCATCATGGATATGCTTTTTCAATTTCTCCATAGCGACCTCCTGTTTTCGTTTTATCCGAATCCAGTTGATCGTGTCCCTGTTCATCTGTTATTCAAGGCAACTGAACTCGTCACCATGAATTATGGCACATCCCTAGTATAATAATGATGTAGTCTTGATTGACTACATCATTATTATACTAGGAGGTAGCGATATGCGTTATTTTGAATTTGTTCATAACCTTGGCTTACATGCCTGGGATATTCCAGCATTAGTTGCCCTGGTGATTTTAGTAATTATGATTATTGTGCATCATAACAATCAGAAAAAGCGTGATTATGATTTTGAGAAATGAGCTGGCAGATAAGATTCAGGAGATTCGAGGAGAACAGAACTCAGGAAATGATCAGACCGCAAGAGTATAGGAGGGAGATATATGGCATATTTATTTGAACATACCAAATTTGGTTTTTGCTGGTTGGACCTTCTTGCATTGCTTATATTGCTGGCAGTAAATCGTTGTATTCGGTGTCAGAAATCGAGACTTGAAAAAGCAGCAGA
>ENA-OQES01000911-OQES01000911.1-human-gut-metagenome-genome-assembly--contig:-NODE-911-length-11808-cov-2.272836_pt1 | contig 11808 bp, 13 predicted proteins | sample MGYA00242798_ERZ504641 | MGnify/ENA primary metagenome ERZ504641 (study PRJEB26092, sample SAMD00036327) | human gut metagenome | host: Homo sapiens | study: EMG produced TPA metagenomics assembly of... | reverse complement strand
TTTGAGAAAACTCAGGCAAGGAGAACCCTCGAAATGACCAAACGTAACAGCAGCGGTCTGCGCAATGCGGGCACCATCGCCACCGTCGCGGCATTGACCCTCGGCATGGCGGGGCCCGGCGTCATGACGGCCACCGCCGACGAAAACACCGCGAACGGCAACACCGGCAGCAACGCCTCTCAAGCCGGGCAGGAAGTCAAATACACGACCACCGTGGCAGGCACGTCAGTCGACTTCACGAAGGACGGCAAAGGCGATTACACGGCAACCGTCCCCAAGGTCAAAGGCGAGTTCAAAGACCAGGTGATCGTGTCCGGCACAGACAAGTCCCAGAACACTCTGACCGCCGGCCAGAAACCTACGGACGGGAAAATCAGCGGCCCCGTCGTCTACACCAACGCCGACGATTCCGCGCCCAAGTTCACGCTGACCGTCACGGATTATGAAATCGTCGAAGACCAAGCGGCCCAATGGAACGCCACCGTTGAAGGCGAGACATACCCTCTCGACGTGAACGGTGACACCGCATCCAAGGACTTGCCCGAAGTCGCCTCCTATCCGGGCGACATCACCGTCACCGACGGGACAACCACCATCACGCTGACACCCGAGTACCAGAACGTCACCGTGAAATCCGGCGACAAGCTGGGCCAGCTGAACGTATCCGGCACCGCCGTCTACAAGCATGCCGCCGACGCGACGAAGAACACTCCGGCATTCAACGTGACACTGCCGTTCGCCTACACCTCGGGCACCCCGGTGACCGTGGACGGCACCGAAACGGAACTCACCAAGTCTGATGACGGAAAATACCATGCGGATTACGCCGGTCCGACATTGGACGAATCCAACAAGCCCAGCACGGACACGGTGACCCTCACCGGCATCAAGACCACACTGCCCATCCAATGGGGCAAAGACGTGCAGGTTGTCGATAAGGGAACCGGCGACACCGCCAGCAAGTTCGTACGCCTCACCGGAACAGCTTCCGGCGAAGTCACCATCCAGGATGACGCCAGCGGGAAAAGCGTCACCGTGCCGGTGGAAGTGGATGTCACCGCGGATCGAGCCCAGGATACAAGCTTCACCGGCCTGACCGTGACCCGCACCAACGCCAAAGGCGAAACCACCGTATACGACGGGGCCAAAGACTTCAATGCGAAATTCAACCCCAGCACCCATGAATACACGTTGACCCTACCGGCCGATGCGGTCGGCGACAGCTACACGCTGGGCCTCACCCACGGTGTCGACGCCCAGGCATCCAAGCCGACGCTCGCGCTCGGAGAGGGAGCCTCCCGCGTGCTCAAGGTGAACGTGAACGGAGCCGACTACACGGTTAACGTGAAATTCCAGCCGGCCGACCTGAAAGCAGATTCCCCTGCGAAACTCACCGGACTGTACGTGAACAAGACCGGCGAGAACACGAAGGGCCAGCTCATCGACAACTGGGATCCGAACCGGCTCGACTACGTGCTCGCACTGGGGGAGAAGGATCCAAGCCCGTATGTGCTGCCCGAAGCGCCTGACGGAGTCACCATCAAGGGCGGCAACATCACGCAGAACGCGCAATCCACCCGCCAGGAATGGATCGTCACCGACACCGCAACCGGCGTAAGCCGCACCTACAGCCTGACAGTGACCAGGCCGGTGAAAACCGCCGTCACCGAATTCAAGCCGGCAGACCCAGCGAAGCAGGATTCCACGGTGGACCCGGAAAGCCAGCAGGACACCAATCTTGCATCGCACGGCTACACCGGCAAAGACGGCAAATACGTCGTATCAGACAAGGGTTCCTACGAGATTCCCGAGGGTGGAACATTCGCCTATGAGCCGAAGAACGGGCAATCCGCGACCGTCACCGTCGCACATGAGGGCATGACCTACACGTACACGGTCAACGTGCTCGCGCCGGACGGTTCGACCTTCGCGCAACACACGTACACCGTCACCTACATCACGGCGGCCACGCACAAGGCGCAGCTCACAGGCATCCTCGTGGACGGTACGGCCGTCAAGGGCTTCGACCCGGCCAGACACGAGTACAACGCATCCGTGAACGATCCGGACGAATGGATGGTCTCCCCGCAGTACGACAAGGCAAGCGGCATGACCGTCAGCACCGAGAAGAAGGGTGCGGACGCCACCATCACCGTCACATCCGGTGACGGATTGGTCAAGACCACCTACAAGGTGCATGTCACCCGCAAACCATTCGGCGGCAACGGGAACAATGCGCTCGGACTCGCCTCCACGGGCGTCGGCGGCGGAACCGTAGCGTTCCTGTCGATGGCGTTGATGGCTATGGGAGCGGTTCTCGGACTCGTTGCACGTCGGCGCCAGCGCGGACGCAGCTTCTAATAGCAACGGCTTGCGACCTGATGCGGTCGCAAGCCTTCCATTATTTTTTCTGACTCGGCGTGAAATGTCGGGCAAAAAACAAGAAAAGGAAAGAACATGATGAAACAAAAACGGATTGTCGCCGTAGCACTTGGCCTGGCCCTGTCCGTAAGCCCCATGATCGTGTTGCCCACCGCTTTCGCGGATCAGGTATCGGGGAACCCGTCCTCGTCGATTTCGGCCCGTTCGACGGCTCCGAATCCGCTCGACAAGTTCAACCCCGCAGAGAAGGCGTTCCTCAACAATCACAAGGACAAGATCGCATCCGCCCTGGGCATCGACGGGTTCGACCCATCCACCACCGACTATTACAGCGTCAAGGAATCATCGCTCGACACGGTCGCGGGCAAGATCCCCACCGCGAACACGGGACTGCTGAAGCCGATGGGCGCGCCGCTCGAGATCGACACGAACGCCACCGGCTGGCTCGTCGACGGAAAGATCGCGAAGGACAAGCCGTCCTCCGGCGACATGGCATACCGGGTCACGATCAAGGGCAAGAGCGGCGGCACCGTCGCATACACGCTGCACACCGCCTCACAGGATGCGAGCAGCAAAGCCGATCCGGGCGAGCTGAAGGGCGTGACCGCCACCGCCAATGGCACCGCCGTCAAGGACTTCAATCCGGTGAAGGACGGCACATACACCGTGCCCGACGACGCGGAGGTGAAGATCGGCGACGTGCCCGACGGATGGAAGCTCGACCATAAGGCGGATTCGAAGACCGGCACGCTCACCTTCACCTGCACGAAGGATGATGTGACCGTCACCTGGACGTTCAAGTACGATGACGGAACCACCACGCCGGGCACTGGGGACAAGGCCGATCCAAGCGAACTGGCGGGGGTGACCGCCACGGCCGACGGGAAACCGGTCGACGGGTTCGCCCCGACGAAGACCGGCACATGGACCGTTCCCGACGGCGCGGAGGTGAAACTCTCCGGCCTGCCCGACGGTTGGGCGAGCTATAAGAATCTTGACGCGAAACCCGGCACCCTGTCCTACGACATCAAGAAGGGCGACGTCACCGTCGTCACGTGGACGTTCACATACGATTCCACGACCGATCCGGACAAGCCCGCCACGGGCGTGAGCGCATTGAAGGGCGTGACCGCGACCGTCGACGGGAAACCGCTCCCGAGCTTCGACCCGACGAAATCCGGCACCTACAGGGTCGCCACGGGCGCCGAGGTGAAGATCTTGAACGTCCCGTCCGATTGGAAGCTTGACAAGACCGCATCCGATTCGAAGCTGGTGTTCGCCGCTTCCAAGGACGGCACGACCGTCACTTGGACGTTCGAATACCAAGGCAAGGATGATGGCGGAGCCACCACCAACCCTGGTGACAATGCCGGAAACAAAAGCCAGAACAACAATGACGGCACGGCTTCCAAGCCGCCGGTGAACGGCGCGAACCCGCTCGCCTCCACCGGCGTGGGAATCGGCTGGGTTGGTTGGCTTATCGGCATTCTCGCCATCATCGGCGGAGCATTGGGAATCACGGTCGCGGTCCGCAAGCCGAAGGGCAAGGCCACGGACGAGACCCCGGCCCCGGAAGCCGATGACAGCGAAGCGTCATCCGATCAGCCGCTAAACTCCTGACCACCCATCGAAGGTTTGGCGGGAGATGCAAATACCCTCCCCTGTCAAACCCCACGTTGAATCTTGATGCCATGCGGGACCCTCCTGCAAACCGGCCTATAGCATGACATCAACAAGGGATGCCGAAAGGCATCCCTAGTTTTTTATTCAAAAACTTTGGTAAATACCGAGAAAATGTTGGAATCAACCGATTTTGCATGTACGTTGAAGGAAACGAAGACGACCATTCCCCATCAGCCGTACGCCGAAACCGACAAGCGAGTTCGGTCTGAAGCCGGGCAAATACAGGCCGTCCGCGGTGAAAGTCGCCGGATTCGACCCGTTGGACGCCAACCATGTCGCATCTACCGGTGTGGGGTCGTTTCCCGTCCTCGACAGGACGTGCAAACAAGGAAAGGAAAACACTGGAATGAGAGACAACCAAACGACACGGCGCATGCCAATGATCGTGACGGCAATGGCCTGCGCGACCGCGAGCATGCTGGCCGGCCTGACACTGGCTCCATCCCCGCCGTCCGACCGTCACCCGACCGGAGACGGTCGGACGGCGTGAGCCGGGAACTCTCCTGCAAACCGTACTTGGGACCCATCCCCCACACCATTGGAACAGCCGTATTCATTCACGGCACATTCCCGAAAGGAACCGAAAGACGATGAAACCCGGTCTGAGAAAGGTCGCCGCGCTCATACTCGCGTCCGTGACGCTGTTCGGCTCAGGCGCGTCGGCCGTGTCCGCCGCGTATGCGGACGATACGACCATGGGCACGTCCACGTGAATCCAAGCCGAACCCGACAAGACGACCACAGGCGGCGACGAGGCCGCGACGAAACCCGACGCCGGTTCCGGCGACGAGGCCGGAACCGGTGCGGACAAACAATCCGGCACCGGTGCGCCCGCGCAATCCGCTCCGCAGGCGGATGCGGGTCAGGCCGCGCCGGACGTGACCGTCCACGACATGCTCGACACGGACAGCGCCGCCGTGAGCAGGCTCAGGCTCATCGACCGCATCACCGGCACCGCGCCGTTCGACGCGGACAACGCGCGCGGCGACGACAAGGACGAGACAAACGACATCGTCCGCTCCTACGATACGGTGACCTACGACTACGAGTACACGCTCAGCCCCCGACTCGACCATGGACTACTATCGGCGCACGCGCGTCGGCTTCCGGTTCGAACTGCCGTATCCGGCCGATAAGGTCACGTTCGACGCGGAGAAGATGGGCTGGGTGGACCATACGCCCGGCTACGAGCCGAAACTCACCACGGAAACCATCGACGGGATCGTCACGCAGGTGTACACCTGCTACCGTCTGTTGGAGCCGACCAGCCAGTCGCCGACCGTGAATCCCCGGCACCGGTTCCATCGGCCTGTCGGTCGCCGTCAAGGGCGCGCCCCACGGTTACCGGTTCCATCCGACCGTCAAGGCGTGGACCGCATGGGACGCCTCGAACCCGACGAACACGGGCACGCACAAACGGGCCGAGGACACGCCGGAGGATGTGACCGTCAGCGCGAAACTCAACCTGAACGTGCGCATGGTCAACTACGGCAACGTGGACAGGGGCGTGTTCGACTTCTCCTCGGGTGCGGCGAACGCGCCCAACAAGGACGAGGGCAAGGTGACCGGACCTGGGTTCGGGCATCGCATTGGTCACGGAGATGCGTTGGCCCGACCGGACGAAGGGTTTGAAGGGTTTGGAGGCTCCGTCCGGCAGGATCACCTATAGGCTTCGCCTGTCCAACCAGTATTCGGATGATACGCAGGCCGGGACGAAGCATCCGATGGAACGCCGTTGGCAGCCGTTGCTCTACGATTACGGGCATATCGAAGGCGACCATTATTCGAAGTATGGGCGGACGTTCGCAGATATTGACCTACTGCATCATGTTCCGGGCGTCGCCGACCGTGCGGACGGATATGACAGTGTGGCGCGTGGAAACACGACAATCGCGACCACGACCGGCGGGCAGGGCACGGACGTGACCGTCTCGTTCGACGGCTACGACACGTCCGTCTTCCCCACCCACAATAAATTGAGCAGCCCATATGATAAATGCAGCACGGATTACATGACGTCGGACTGCTCCACCATGCAGGTCGGAGCCATCCACACGGACGTATTGCAGTTCATCACGCCCACCAGCCGTGACGGCCGGACCGTGGCGCAATATTACGGGAACGTTGACCAGACGGCCAACATCACCATGGACGACATGGGATTGACGGCCACCGGCGTCAGCGGAGACCGTCTCGCCACGGCGGAAGACAATTCGAACCAGGCCGCCACCGGTGACGACCATGCGGGTTCGGCCCATGACCGTCCGCACGCCGGGCACGTACAGTACGCGCATCCGATACACGCACTGGAACAACAGCATGTCTATGGGAACGATGCGGGCACGAGCGGCGACTGGACGATGCCCGACCGCGTCAACGGGTCCGACAGTCTCGTACAGGGGTCGAAACTACGCCTCCAAATAGGCCACAACATCATCATCAACTCCGAAGGCGACGCCGAAGTGATGGGCATGGGCCTGGTCAAATTCGACCCGAACAGCATCGAACCGGTGGACGACCATCCCGACACGCAGCCGATCCAATCCCCATGAACGTTTGGACTTGGGCACGAGGGCAGCCAAACGGGGGAACGCAATCCCTTACTGGTATGCCGTCAAAAAGGACGGCACCAACTGGAAGGACTACAGGGAGCAGCGCGACACGAAAATCAGCGGACTCGACTACTATCCGACCCTCAACGAGGCGAAAACCCATGGCACGGTAGTCGGCATGCTGTTCGAAGACCACAACACGGTGGACCCGACCGGCACGAGCTTCAACCGAAGATTCACGCCCATCGTCGCCCTGCCCGCCCGCATCCTCGACACCGCGAGAATCGGCACGGTCACGCCCATCGTCGCCGAAACCGCCTACTGGACGCGCAACAGCCTCGTCCGGACCGCGAACCTGGACGCGGACGCATCCAACACGCAATGGCAGCAATGGTCCGACAGTCTCGCCATCCGACTGCCCGAATGCGCGAACAGCGTGAAACCCGACCTGACCTACAGCGGCGACACGTACCGTCCCGCCACGTTCGACGAAAACGGCGTCTATCAGGGCGGCGACACCGCCGACTTCTTGAAAGGCGACAGCCTGTACATAGCCGGCGAAACACCGCACATCGCCAAACAGGTCGCGCAAACCAACGAGGCAGGCAACGTTAAAACCGTCTACGATTTGGACAAGGAACAGCGTACGGTGGACTGGAAGCTCACCGCCACCGCCGACACGTCCACGACCACGGACGGCGGACAATACACGACCGACTACATCATCACCGACACGCTGCCCAAGGGCCTGACCTACGTGGACGGTTCCATGACGGTCGGCGGCCAGTACACGCAGCATACGCCCGACAAAGGCACGGTCACCGGCGGCACCCCCGTCACGCCGACGATCGTCGTGAACAAGGACGGCACCACCACCATGACCATCAGGGTGAACGGGGCGCGCGCCGACTCCGGCACGCAGACCGTCATCCACTATTCCACCACCATCGGGGACGCGTCCGAACCCCGACCATGACGTGAGGAACAACGATTCGTTCACAAACCATGCGACCATCCAGTCGAAACGCAACATGGCTTCCCCCATTGGCTCCAAAGGCGCAGATAGCCGACATAACGGTTCGCGTGTCCCGCACGCGCGCGACCGCGCTGACGACCCGCGCCGACCCGCTGCTGAACGACATCAACCGCCCGTTGGGATTCAGGAACATGCTGGGCAACTTCTCCAAGGATGAGAAGACCGACCCGTATGCGGTGGACGTCATGCCTTACACGGGCTTGAACCAGTCCAACTATCACGGCGACTACGTGATGGCCGGACTCACCGTCAAGGCGGGTGCGGGCGCAAGCATGAACGGCGTCAAAGTCTACTTCACGACCGACCAGAAATGGCGCAACGTGGACGCGACGAAGATAACCCGCGAACAGGTCACACAATGGACCGAAGCCACGGTGAATGCGACCACAGGCAAGGTGACCATCCCCGACGGCTACAGCAAGCCGGTGGCATGGGCGTTCACCTCGCCAAGCCTGCCCGCCAACGCCCGCTACGATTTCAGCCTGAGCATCAAACCTACAGGCAACAAGGCGGCCGACTCGTATGTGAACCGGTGGGCGGACGGCGACAACAAGGTGGACGCGGTCACGCAGGTCGTGGAACGCAAGGTCAACGGCGTCGCATGGTTCGACACCAATCATGACGGCATCCGACAGGATTCGGACCGGCTTCTCGCGGACGTGAACGTCACGCTGGTGGACGCGAACGGCAGGACAGTCACCAGTGTGGACGGCAAACCCTGCACCGCCACAACCGACAGGAACGGCCACTACGAAATCGGTTCCATTCCGGCAGGTTCCGGGTTCAAGCTCAGGTTCACGCCGAAAAGCCGGCACCGCTTGGCACGGGCAGAACGTCACCGTCAAGAACGCGAAGGACGCCAGCGAGGCGACCGACTCCGACAGCGACCGGGAGGACGATTCGCACGGCAACATGGTCGCCGGCGTCATCACGCTGAAACCGTTCCCCGGCGTTGGACGAGATGACGTCCGCCGTGTACGAGGACCCTGAACGAGGACCACGGCATGAGCGGCACGCTCATGCCCGCCACGCCCGCCACGTTCAAAGCGGTCAAGGTGCTGGACGGGCGTCCGAACGGCGCTTGGACCGACAGGGACAGGTACGTCGCGGACATCACCGCGTTGGACGGCGCGCCCGCGAACGCGGTGCCCGCGTCTATCACGTTCGCCGACAACAGGACGCAGACGCTCCAAATCAACTCCAACGCTTTCGCCAAGGAAGGCGTCTACCGGTATCAGGTCCGGGAACGCAGGGGCGACAACCCGGGCGTCGCCTACGACAGCCGCACTTGGATTCTGACCGTCACCGTCACGGACGATTTGACCACGTTCACCCGTCGCATCACCGCCAACACGACGTGCGACGGCGTCCAATCCGACGCCATCCAGTTCACGAACACGTACAAGGCGCAGCCGGTCAGCGTCCGATTCCGTGCGCGCAAGACCCTCGCGGACCCCGACCATACGGGCGTCCGACTGCAAGCCGGGCAATACGAGTTCACATGCGTCGAGGACAAGACAGGCGGTCAGGTCGGCACGGCGAAGACCAACGACCAGCGGGGCGACGTCCTGTTCGACGCCATCTCATACACGCGGCCGGGAACGTACGACTACACCATCCGGGGAAACCCCCGGCGACAGGGGCGGCGTCACGTATGATGCCGCGAGACACCACGTGAGGGTCACCGTCACCGACAACGGCGAAGGCCAACTGTTGGCCGACGTGAAATACGACGGCGGGACCGCCATCCCCGAATTCACGAACACGTACCGGGCGCAGCCCGCCACGGACAATCCGACCGCGGTGAAGGCCGTCTCCGCGTCCGAAGGCAACCACTATAAGCTCAAGGGCGATGATTTCACGTTCACGCTCCACCGCGTGACCGCGCCCGACGGCGTCACGGCCGAAGCCGACCAGACGAAGACCAACGACGCCCGGGGCAACATCAGGTTCGACCAACTGTCGTTCCCGTTGCCCGGAACCTACGTGTACACCGTTTCGGAACGGGACGTCACCGTACCCCGGCGTCACCAAGGACGGCACCGTCACCACCATCACCTACACGGTCAAGGACGTCGGCCATGCTGGACGGTTGAAGGTCGTCGATAAGACCATCACCCGTTCGGACGGCAAGACCGCGAACGGCATCCGATTCGACAACACGTACAATCCGCAGGGCGTCGGCTGCACGCTTGGCGGCGTGAAGACCATCATCAACGCGGATACGGCGACCAACCGCATCCCACGGGATGGCGAGTTCACGTTCGCACTCACCTCGCATGACGGTGCGCCGATGCCCGAGGGATCGAGGACGGCGTGAAGACCGTCGCCAACACCGGCACCGGTTTCTCGTTCGGACGAATGGACTACGACAAGCCCGGAACCTACGTGTACACCGTCACCGAACAGGCCGGACGTGACCCGACCATCGGGTATTCCACCCAAGCCTATGACGTGACCGTCACCGTCACCGATCAAGGCGGCATGCTCTCGGCCTCTGTCGACCGTCAGGCCACGGACGTCCGATTCGACAACACGTACACGCCGACACCCGTTGACGTGACCGTGAAGGCGGACAAGCACCTGGCCGGACGTGATCTGAACGATGGCGAGTTCGCCGCCGAATTGAAGGATTCCGACGGCAACCTCCTCCAGACCAAACGGTTCGCCCGCGTTCCACGCGACGCGCAATCCGACAAGGCGACGGACGTCCGCGAAGGGGAAGGAACCCTCGAATTCGACAAGCTCACGTTCGACCGGGACCGGCGTGTACACGTACACCGTGACCGAACAGGACGGCAATCTGGGCGGCGTCACCTACGACAGGACCGTCCACACCGTCACCGTCACCGTCACCGAGGACACGAAGAGCCACAAGCTCGCCGCCAGCGTCGCCTACTCCAACGGCAAAGCCAGCGAAAAGAGCATCCTCTTCCAGAACACGTACCAGCCGGGGAACGTCATGGTCGGACTCGCGGCCAGGAAGAACCTGACCGGACGCGGGCTGAAGGCCGACGAATTCGAGTTCGAACTTGTGGACGACAAGGGCAATGTCATCGACACCGAACGGAACGACAAGGACGGCGACATCCGGTTCAAACCGCTCACCTACGGTCGTGACAACAACGGCATCGACGATTGCGGCGAACACCGGTACGTGATTCGGGAAAGGAACACCGGCGAGAAGAACGTCACCTACGACAGGACGGAACATCACGTGACCGTCACCGTGGGCGACGACCTGCAAGGCAACCTGACCGCCAAAGTCGAATACGACCCGACGGACGGGAAGACGAAGGATTCCGGCGCCATGCCCGCCACACCGACCGACAAGACCAAGGGGGATGCCATCGGGGACAAGCCGTCCGCGACCCCCGGCATGGTCACCGTCACCGGAACCCGACCCGAGTTCAACAACTCCTACATTCCACCGGCGACACCGGCCATCGTGAAGACGATTCGCCAACTCGCCAAGACCGGCGTATCCGCGCCCATCGTGGCGTTGTCCGCGTTCACGCTCTTGGGAGTGGGATTGACGGTCGCGTACTCCGTCCGTAGGCGTCATGCCGTGACGCCGCGACACGGACGCTGACACGACCGTGAGCTAGTGGAAAGGCCGGGCAGGGGAGCTGATTCCCCGCCCGGCCTTTCCACTGTTTTCTTAAATGTCAGATACCATGTTTGTGAGCGGCATTCAGGAGAACGGAAAAAAGCGTGGAAGACAATCAGCCTAAACGTGGCATGATAGGGGATTGCGATTGCGGCTGTTCCACTTCGGTCGCTCAGACCGAGGAGGACTTCGCCCTGTACCGAAAGGCCGTGGAGAGGCTACACGACGACGATGGTACGCGGCTCACCGGCGAGGAAGTGTTCGGCGCTGGCTATACGCCGGTGGACGACGGATACAAGCCGGAGTTCGAGTGACAACCGGTATGGGTGGTTCCTCGCCGTGTGCGAGCATGCCCGATCAGGCCCCTCCTGCCGAGATGCCACGGGGGACGTAAAAAAGGCGGCTTTTGTTTCGGCGTCACCGTGACGGGGATATTGGCTGTCGGATTTTCGCTTTGTCGCAGTCGGCGTGCCGTGGGTCATCATATAGGTTTGCCACAGACACATGATAGTGACAATTTGCGTTAGTAAAAAAAAAGGTGTTAC
>ENA-OQES01000910-OQES01000910.1-human-gut-metagenome-genome-assembly--contig:-NODE-910-length-11831-cov-2.510936_pt1 | contig 11831 bp, 15 predicted proteins | sample MGYA00242798_ERZ504641 | MGnify/ENA primary metagenome ERZ504641 (study PRJEB26092, sample SAMD00036327) | human gut metagenome | host: Homo sapiens | study: EMG produced TPA metagenomics assembly of... | reverse complement strand
ATCCATGTGTAAAAGGAAATGCCAGCGGACTTGCAGTAGGACTTCCGGACGGACAGATGGGTAACTCAGAAGTTGGCCATATGAATATGGGTGCCGGACGTATCATTTATCAGGAACTGACAAAGATCACAAAGGCAATTGAAGATGGTGTATTCTTCGAGAATAAAGCACTTCTGGCTGCATGTGAGAATGCCAAGAAGAATGATTCTGCACTGCACCTGATGGGGCTGGTATCTGACGGTGGTGTTCACAGCCACATCGGACATATTTTCGGCCTTCTGGAACTGGCTAAGAGACAGGGACTTGAGAAAGTATACGTACACTGTTTCCTTGACGGTCGTGATACACCACCGGCTTCAGGAAAAGAGTATGTAGAGCAGTTAGAAGCTAAGATGAAAGAAATCGGCGTAGGAGAGGTTGCAAGTGTTTCCGGACGTTACTATGCAATGGATCGTGATAACCGCTGGGATCGTGTAGAAAAGGCTTACAAGGCACTTTCAGCAGGCGAAGGCGAGACAGCTGCTTCTGCAACAGAAGGAATCCAGGCTTCTTATGATGCAGATGTAACGGATGAGTTCGTTGTACCATTTGTAGTAACAAAGGACGGCGCACCGGTTGCAACGATCAAAGAAAATGATTCCGTAGTATTCTTCAACTTCCGCCCGGACAGAGCAAGAGAGCTCACAAGAACATTCTGTGACGACAGCTTTGACGGATTTGACAGAGGAGACAGAATCAAGACAACATTTGTATGCTTTACAGAATACGATGCTACAATCGAAAATAAACAGGTCGCATTTGTGAAAGAAGAAATCAGTAATACATTTGGTGAGTTCCTTGCCAAGAACGGCAAGAAACAGGCACGTATCGCTGAGACAGAGAAGTATGCTCACGTAACATTCTTCTTCAATGGCGGCGTAGAGGAACCAAATGAAGGAGAAGATAGAATTCTTGTAAAATCTCCAAAGGTTGCTACTTATGATTTGAAGCCAGAGATGAGTGCATATGAAGTATGTGACAAGCTCGTTGCAGCAATCAAGTCTGATAAGTATGATGTTATCGTAATTAACTTTGCCAACCCTGACATGGTAGGTCATACTGGTGTGATCGAAGCTGCTGTAAAAGCCATTGAAGCAGTTGACGAGTGTGTAGGAAAGGCTTACGAAGCATTAAAAGAAGCTGACGGACAGATGTTCATCTGTGCAGATCACGGTAATGCAGAGTACATGATCGATGAAGAGACAAAAGAGCCATTTACAGCACATACAACTAATCCTGTACCATTCATCCTTGTAAACGCAGATCCTGCATACAAGTTGAAAGAAGACGGATGCCTGGCAGATATTGCACCTACACTGATCGAACTGATGGGTATGGAACAGCCGGCTGAGATGACTGGAACATCACTTCTTGTGAAATAATACAAACATATTCAACGTATGTTATATGCTATAATGAACAGATTGTGGAAAATGTAAAAGCGTATTTTCTACAATCTGTTCTGTATTTATCAGTATAATTATAAAAGGAACATCATGAGGAGAACGACATGAAGATTGTTATTGTAGAAGATGATCCGGGTATCCGAAAGGAATTAAAACAGCTCCTGGAAAATGCTTTTTATGAAGCAGAGATAATCGAAGAATTTAAAGATACGGCAGAGCAGATATGCAGCATGATACCGGCACCGGATCTGGTACTCCTGGATTGGAATCTTCCCGGGGGAAAGCGGCTTTGATATCTGTACGAAGCTGAAAGAACATTCAGATATTCCAATCATATTTCTGACCAGCCGGACGGATTCCATGGATGAACTGACCGGAATCTTGAAAGGGGCAGATGATTATATCACAAAACCGTTCAATCCACCGATTCTGCTGGCAAGAATAGGCGTAGTACTAAAAAGAACTACCGATAAAAATGCAGAGAAATCAAGGGGTAATGCGTTGAACATGGAATATAAAGGTGTAATCCTAAATGTTGTGGGAGGCTGCATAGAGCATGAAGGAAAAAAGACAGATCTTACGAAAAATGAGTTGAAGATCCTGCATCTTCTATATCAGAAAAAGGGTGAGATTGTTCCGAGACTGGATATGATCGAATACCTGTGGGACAATGAAGTCTTCATAGATGACAATACATTAAGTGTGAATGTTACAAGACTCAGAGGAAAACTTGCTGACATCGGAGTGACGGATTTCATTGAGACAAAACGGGGAATGGGGTACCGCATATGAGATTTTCGGAATATATAAAAGATAAGATTCTGATATGTCTGCTGCACCTCCTGTGTATGATATTACTGATGGGGTTCTTCTATATTACAGGGTATAACAGAAACGCAGCTGCACTGATTCTCATTTTCTGGTGGATCATCCTTGGGATATGGATTGTGACAGGATATTATCACAGGAAGAAATATTTTGACAGGGCAGAACATATTCTGGAAAATGTAGATCAGAGATATCTGCTTGGAGAATTGCTGCCAGCTTCACCATATCTGGAAGATCGGATCTACCGAGAGTTGATTAGACGATCGAATAAATCTGTGATCGAACGGATCCGTATGCTTGAAGATGAACAGAATGATTATCGGGATTATATCGAAAGCTGGGTGCATGAGATCAAAGCACCGATTACCAGTATCCAGCTTGCGTGTGAGAATCATAAAGACGAAGTGACCAGACAGATCGGTCTTGAGAATCAACGGATTGGAAAAATGACGTAGATATGGTTCTGTATTATGCCAGAATGGAAAAGGTATATAAAGACTATATGATCAGAGAGACCGATCTTGGAGAAGTGTCTTCGGAGATTCTTATGAAGAATAAGTACTATCTGATCAGCAGTGGGGTACGTGGGGAAGTGGAGTGCCCGGATCCTGTGTATACCGATAAGAAGTGGATCCTTTTTATACTGAACCAGCTCGTGCTGAACAGTGTGAAATATAAAAGTGAGGATCCAAAGGTCCATCCGTATATTCATATTTACACGGAAAGGTACGGTCATGGTGTCCGGCTGATCGTAGAAGATAACGGAACCGGAATACGGGAAGAAGAGATGTCCAGAATTTTTGAAAAAGGTTTTACCGGTTCCAATGGAAGAAATGGTAAGAAATCTACGGGGATGGGGCTTTATCTGTGCAGACGGCTGTGTGAAAAGCTTGGAATTGCCATCGAGGCGGAATCTGTCCGTGGTGAAGGCACGAAGATGATCCTTACATTTCCGGTCAGCAGTTATCTTTCAAAAATGTAAGATAACTGAAAGATACATCGATACATCTTTCTGGTCCGGACGGGTAAAGTAGAGATGAAAAAGAGTATTACGAAAAAGACCGGAAAGGATGATATGGATGAGAAGAATAAGAAAGCATGGCAAGACAACAGAGCAAAAAAACAGACAGAATCCTGGCAGGAGGCAGAATCCCGGATGGAGAGATCCGGGTGTGTGATGTGGTAAAAATATTACGGAAGTGATACGAACATCACCAAAGCGGTAGACAGGGTAAGCTTTTTGCGTCCCAAAAAGGAGAATTTGTGGGAATCATGGGAGCATCGGGTTCCGGAAAGACAACACTTTTGAATATGCTGTCTACGATTGACCGTGTGACTGCAGGGCATATATACTACGGAGAAACGGATATTACAGAGTTGAGTGATGAGGCACTGGCGGAATTTCGGAAAGACAATCTGGGATTCATATTTCAGGATTACAACTTGTTAGATACACTTACGATAGAAGAGAATATTGTGCTGGCAATGACGCTGCACAGCAAGAGTAAAAGAGAGATCCAAGAGAAATGTGATCACATATTGAAGCTGCTTGATATCGAAGAAATCCGGGATAAATTCCCCTATCAGGTATCCGGGGGCCAGAAGCAGCGTTGTGCCTGTGCCAGAGCGATGATTCATCGTCCGAAACTGATCCTCGCAGATGAGCCGACCGGTGCGCTGGATTCCAGAGCGGCACAGATGCTGCTCGAAACATTCCGCAAGATGAATCATGATATGCACTCTACGATCCTCATGGTTACACATGATGCGTTTTCAGCCAGCTACTGCAGCCGTATTCTTTTCCTGAAAGATGGAAAGATATTCCATGAACTGGTAAGAGGAGTGGAAGAAAGGCGGGAATTTCTGAATAAGATCCTGGATGTATTATCTCTGACAGGAGGTGAACTGTCAGATGTTCGGTAAGCTTGCACTGCGCAATGTCAGACGTTCCGCCAGAGATTATCTGGTGTATGTGCTGACGATGACATTTGTGGTATCATTGATGTTTGCATTTAACAGTATCATTTTTTCGAAGGATCTTCAGAAAATGTATGAAATGGCAGCGATAATGGCAGCGATGATCGGTATTGCCACATTCTTTATTGTACTGATCGTTGCATGGCTGATCAATTGATATGGTACGGTTCATGCTGGAAAAATGGAGCCGTGAATTTCGGTATCTATCTGTTGATCGGAATGAATAAAAATGGAAGTGTCCGGGCTTTATATGAAAGAAAATCTGCTGCTCGGTGTGTGTTCCTTTGTGATAGGACTGGGCCTTGGAATGTTGCTTCAGCAGGTGCTGCTCGTTGTCCTTTATAGTGTCATACAGGTGGAACTAAGACCCCATCTGGAATTCAATGGATATTGTTTCCTTATGACTGTGTGCTGCTTTGCAGGATGTTATCTGCTGGCACTGTTCCGGTGCAGCCGGAAATTCCGCAAGATGAACATTCATGATCTGATGAGAGAAAATCAGAAGAATGAGGAATTAAAAGAAAGAATGAAAAATAAAGCGGTTATTACTGCCGTTTTCCATTCTGTTCAATTTTTGCGTTCGGTGTCTGGATACTGAGCGGAAATATACAGTCGCCGGGAGGGCAGCAGTATTTCTGACGGTCTGTTTATTACAATGTATGTGTTTTATACAGGCTTTCCGCATGGATCATCTGCTATGTGAAGAAAAAAGGAAATGCGGTCTACCGGGGGCAGAATCTGTTCCTGCTGCGTCAGTTTGCATCTAAATTGAAAACGATGCGGTTTACCATGGGAACACTTACGGTGCTTTTTTATGGTCGCATTTCTGGGGTGCTCGGTTGCATTAATGTTTACGGACTGGCAGAATCAGGTTTTAGAGATGAAATTTCCATTTGATGTACAGGTGAACAGTCAGAATCCGGAATATGATTTTGCAAAGGAATTGGATATTGTCGGAGAAGAAGCCGGTGTAAAGGATTCGTGTGTGTACCGTATTTATGAAAATCATACGAACACAATGAATACATGGCTGTATACGCATCTGCGGTATTTTGGAGATGAGTACCGCAGAGAAGACGGAACACCGGATGAGTAAAAAGATACGTAAAGGTTCCGATGATGATGCATATTGCAGATATGATACATATATGGGGCTGAGTGATTACAATCATCTGAGGAAAAATGCTGGGATATTCCACGGAAACGCTTGGCAAAAAATGAATATATCCTGCAGATGAAGCAAAGAGTGTATAAGGAAACCGGAGATTTTACGGATGACGTGAAGCTTCAGGACCGAGGAGAGACACTGACTTGCAGGAAGATCTGCACCGAATCATTTTCGCAGGACGGACACAACGGCGGCGATTATATCATCGTTGTGCCGGATGAACGGATACAGCAGATGACACCGTACTATTCGGAACTTGCGGTAAGTGTGAAGGAAAAAAGTGCCGGATAACCTGCAGAATAAGCTGGATGATCTGTCAGATAAACATGATTATGCCGGTCATACATATATGGAAGAAGACGATGATAATGTATGTTATGGTACGGATACCATTGTCACATATGCTGCGGTGAATCTTGTGCGGGAAAATGCATCAGCTGAGGTCAGATATATGATGAGTTGTATCACATTCCCATGTATGTATATCGGGCTGGTATTTTTGTGTATTGCATTGACGGTGTTATCGGTACAACAGCTGAGCGATTCGGCAAAATATAGGTTCCGCTACCAGGTGCTTTCGAAAATCGGCCTTGGAAGACGCGAGATCCAACAGACCGTATTCCGTCAGCTGTCCGGGTATTATCTGTGTCCGGCAATCCTTTCGGCAGTAATCAGCGGGATCGTAGCGGTGTATATGGGTGCCGGATTTAACTTTTATACAGGAGTCAGTACACCGGTGTTACAGTATTTTGCAATTTCATTCGCCCTGTTCTTTGGCGTATATGTAGTTTATTTTGGAGCGACCTATGTCGGATTTATCAGAAATATCGAAGAATGAAAATGGAGAGGGAAGTATGAGTAGAAATGCAATAAAATATCTGGCAATGGCAGCTATGTTCTGTAATCATTTTGCCTATATATTTTTAAAAGAAGGCAGTACAGGGCAGGAAGTTATGGTTGATATCGGGTATTTTACAGCCATTACTATGTGCTATTTCCTTGTGGAAGGATATCATTACACAAGATCTGTAAAGAACTATGCACTGCGGCTGCTTGTATTTGGGATCCTTTCACAGATCCCCTTCATGCTGGCATTGAAACAGACGAACCTGAACATGATGTTCAGCCTTCTTCTATGTCTGGGAGTGGTGTGGTTGCAGATCATGTAAAACATAAAGGGGAAGAAAATGCTATGGCTGTGCGTGCTGGTAATCTGTTCGCTCTGGACGGACTGGGCACTTCTGGCACCGGTATTTACGATGCTGTTTGCAAATGCATATGGGGGACAGGAAAAAACGTATCACTGGCATATGGAAAAGCAGTGGGACTCTTCTTTCTGTTGAATGTGTTGTCATACAGGGCGGACTGCGGGCTGGAGAGTGCGCTCATACATTCTGCATGTGCCTGTATCGGGCTGGCAGCATCGGGAGTGGTTATACAGTGTATGTATAATAAAGCAGATAAAACAGCACGCGGCTGGGAAAAATGGTTTTTTACTACGGATTTTATCCGGTGCATCTTCTGCTTCTCTGGATGATACAGTTTGCAAAAGTATAGAGGGAACGGTTATAATAATACCGGGGGTGTGACGGATGCGGAAAAAAATCGCAGAAGGACAGCTCCGGTATTTTTTGAAGCAGGCAGGTAGAGAATATGGAAAAAGAAAAGCTTGATAAATGTATGATATCTGTTTCTTTGATCTGGATGGCACGATCATTGATTCTTCACCGGGAATTACGAATTCGGTGATGTATGCGCTGGAGAAATTCGGAATCGAAGAGACCGAACGGGAAAAATTATATAAATTCATCGGTCCGCCGCTTACCGATTCGTTCGCCAGATTCTATGGATTTGACGATGAGAAAAGCTGGAAGGCGGTGGAGTATTACAGGGAATATTATCAGGATACGGGGATTTTTGAGTGCTCGGTGTATCCCGGATTTGAAAAATCATTAAAGGCATTGAAGGCAGCAGGAAAAAGACTTTTTGTTGCGACGTCCAAAACCGGAAGTATATGCGAGAAGGATCATTGAACATTTTGACCTGGATCAATATTTTGAATATGTGGCAGGTATGGAACTGGACGGAGGCAGAGGCAGTAAGGCAGAGGTGATCGGATATCTGATCGATACCTGCCGGATGCAGGATAAGAAGAGGATACTGATGATCGGTGACCGTGAACATGATGTGCTTGGGGCAAAGCAGGAAGGGCTTGACTGTATGGGGGTATTATACGGATTCGGCAACCGTGAAGAACTGGAAAAAGCAGGCGCAGTATACGTTGCCGGGACGCCGGAAGACATTGCCAGGATCATCCTGAAATAATGCGGTAATCCTGCATTTTGTGAAAAATGTAAAAATATGGGTGCCAATACTTGACAAAAGAAGAAGTAGTTGTTATTATAAAAAACCAGAACGCACTCTGTTTTTTAATAAATGATAGAAAGAGGTGCAATATGCAAAGAGTATTTTCATTATTGGTAGACAATAATCCCGGTGTATTAAGCCGTGTATCCGGACTGTTCAGCAGACGAGGATACAGTATCGACAGTATAACTGCCGGAGTTACGGCAGATCCGAGATTTACCAGAATTACCATTGTGGCCAGCGGAGATGAGCTGATCTTATCGCAAATCGAAAAGCAGGTCAGAAAGCTGGAAGATGTCATTGAGATCAAAGTACTTCAGCCGGAAGATTCGGTATATCGTGAACTGATCATGGTGAAGGTTCGGGCGAATAAGACGGAGAGAACGGAGATCATATCTGTGGCGGATATATTCCGCGCGAAGATTGTTGATGTAGAGAAGGATTCCCTGATGGTGGAATTGACAGGAAATGGTTCAAAAGTAGATGCGTTTCTGGAACTTCTGGAAGGTTACGAGATTCTTGAACTTGCAAGAACAGGTATTACCGGATTACAGAGAGGAATCAAGGATGTAATAGTCATTGATCAGGAAGGAAACATCAACACATTATAATTGATATATTATAATGGACAAACAGTAACACATTTTAATCAGACATTAAACAGAGACGAGCCCGGTGGAAGGGCGACCCCTTGTTTAAGAAAATAAAAAATCATTTATTTTTTAGGAGGTATGCTATAATGGCAGCAAGAATTTTTTATCAGGAAGATTGTAATTTATCAGTATTAGAGGGACAGAAGATCGCTATCATCGGTTATGGTAGCCAGGGACATGCACATGCTCTGAACTTAAAAGAGTCCGGATGCGATGTTATCATCGGTCTTTACGAAGGAAGTAAATCATGGGCAAAAGCAGAAGCTCAGGGATTTAAAGTATACACAGCAGCAGAAGCAGCAAAACAGGCTGATATCATCATGATCCTGATCAACGATGAGTTACAGGCTGATATGTACAAGAAAGACATCGAGCCAAACCTTGAAGAAGGTAACATGTTAATGTTTGCTCATGGTTTCAATATTCATTTTGGATGCATCAAACCACCAAAGAATGTAGATGTAACAATGATCGCTCCTAAGGCACCGGGACACACAGTAAGAAGTGAGTACCAGGCTGGAAAAGGAACACCTTGCCTTATCGCTGTAGAGCAGGATGCTACAGGAAAAGCATGGGATCGTGCACTTGCATATGGTCTTGCAATCGGTGGAGCAAGAGCTGGTCTTCTTGAGACAACATTCAGAACAGAGACAGAGACAGACCTCTTCGGTGAGCAGGCAGTACTTTGCGGTGGTGTTTGCGCACTTATGCAGGCTGGTTTCGAGACACTTTGCGAAGCTGGATATGATCCAAGAAACGCTTACTTCGAGTGTATCCATGATCGAGCAGGGCTATTCGTACCTGTCTTACGGATTTATCCTCTTCTACCTGCTGCCGACGCTGCTGGTAGGCGGATATAAGATTATTAAACATAAAGACAAATAAATATGTAATGATAAGAACACATCCGCCTGTGGGAGATTTCATCTTATAGACGGATGTGGTATAATGTAAACACTTGACGAGGTATTTTCGAATCAACATAGAAAGGAAGTATATGCAATGAAATATGTCGGATATTACAATGGAGAATCGGCCCCCTCGAGGAAATGAAAATCCCGATGTTGGACCGCGCCGTTTATTTTGGAGATGGCTGCTACGATGCCACCACCTTTGCAAACAACAACATTTTTGCCGCAGACGACCACCTCGACCGTTTTCTACAACAGCTGCAAGCTGCTGGAAATCCCGTTTGAAATGTCGCGCGAAGAACTGCGTGCCGAGCTGCAGAAATGCATCGATGCCAATGAGATTGACCACGGTATGCTGTACTGGCAGTGTTCCCGCGGAACTACCTATCGTGGACATCAGTTTCCACCTGCTTCCGTAAAACCAAATCTGATGATTTTTACTGTTCCGTGCGACCTGATTCCATTTGATAAGACTTTCCGCCTGATCTCGATGGAGGACACCCGTTTCCTGCACTGCAACATCAAGACGCTGAACCTGATTCCAAGTGTCATCGCTTACCAGCGCTGCATCGAACAGGGCTGTCAGGAAACGGTCTTCCACCGCGGCGAACGCGTCACCGAATGCGCCCACAGCAATATCTTAATCATCAAGGACGGCGTTCTCTGCACCCCACCGAGAGATAATCTGATTCTTCCGGGCATCACGTTAAAACATCTGCTGATGTTAGCTGAGAAAAACGGCATCCCGACCAGCGAGACACCATTTACCATGCAGGAACTGACAGACGCCGACGAAATCATCGTCAGCAGCTCCGGCGGGCTCTGCATCCAGGCCGTTGAGCTTGATGGTAAACCAATCGGAGGAAAGGATCCGAAGACGCTGAAGACTTTGCAGGATGCTTATGCGGAGTTTTATGCGGAGGATACGAAAGTGCGGTAAAAAGTCCATAAATTTGCCAAGGGCTGTCACTCAAACGTGGCAGCTCTTTTTCGCTTGCGACATGTTCTGCTTCGCGCAAGTGCGCATCCTCGCGGAGCATTTTTTGTTTCACAGGACGCAATTTCCTATGAAATAAAATAAGGGGATCCCTGTATTTACAAGGATCCCCAGGACGCGGAGACGGAGGGATTCGAACCCTCGTGCCGGGATGAACCGACAAACGCATTTCGAGTGCGCCGCGTTACGGCCGCTTCGCTACGTCTCCAGATATTAGGTGTTTCTCTTCGAAACACCTATACTATTATACATGATATTTTGACTTTTGTCATCTGATTTTTTTCAGCATTTACTGATAATACGCATCAATTCCGTTCGCAATTCCCCGGCAATCAATTCCTGATAATCATCCTGTGCCATCTTCTGGTCTTCTTCCGGGTTGCTCATAAAGCCCATCTCGACAATGGAAACCGGTATCTTACACCAGTTGATGCCGCTCATGCTGTCTGTCTCCTGCACACCGCGGTTCTTGAAGCCGGTTGCCGCGCAGACAGAGTCCGTGATCTTCTTGGAAAGAGAATAGCTTGCCGCGTGAAGCCCGCCGTTGTACGGGTTGGTCGCCGTCTGGCACATGGAGAGTGTTCCGTTGACTGTCGTGTTATCCAGCGAATTGCCATGAATCCGGACAAAAATGGAGGCGCCACTCTTGTTGGCGATCTCCGCTCTCTCCGCATTGCTTAAGTTGACATCGTTGGACTCCCGGATCATGACGACCTGATAGCCTCTCTCTTCCAGAATCCGTTTTAACTTCTTCGAAACTGATAAAGTCAGCTCATATTCCGGCAGCTTCGTCGATACACCTTCGGTGCCGGAAGCCACCTTCGCCTTCATGGTCGAGGAGCCCGGTCCAACTGGTTCTTTGTCCGGATTGCCCTTTGCCTGATGTCCCGCGTCGATCGCTACGATACGTCCGTTGGACACCGGTGCACCCTGTGCATCCGCTTCTGCCCCCTGCGCTGTGACCGTCGCTTCCTCACTGCCCGGCTCGGTCGTCGTCAGGTATTCGGAACGGATAAACAGCTCTTGTCCTTATAAAGCACCTCGCTCCAGCCGTCTCCGATACCGACGCGCTGCACGCTGTCGCCCTGATTCAGCTGTGTCACAATCTCATACTCCGTTCCACAGCCCGAACGCACGTTGAGCAGGTTCTCAGTCGCATACACTGTCTCATCGACACTCCGGAAGCCGCTCGCCGTCGTTTTGTCACTCTCCAGCTCGCTCTGGTCCGCAACCGCCGCTGCATCCGCCTCCTGAATGCCCTGTGCATCTTCCAGCTCCAGACTTCGCTTTGCCGCATTCGGCACCTGTTTCTTCGCTGTCTGTTCCGCCGGTTCTGTCTCAGCAGCCGCCATCTGCACCTGCTTCTGTGCCTGATTCGGAAGGGTAAATCCAGCATGGCTTACGCCAATGGAACCCGCCGTGACCACAATCGCGGTCACCGCCGCCCAGAAACGTTTCCGGTAATCCGGTGTGCCTGGCTTTCTT
>ENA-OQES01000909-OQES01000909.1-human-gut-metagenome-genome-assembly--contig:-NODE-909-length-11833-cov-6.683666_pt1 | contig 11833 bp, 10 predicted proteins | sample MGYA00242798_ERZ504641 | MGnify/ENA primary metagenome ERZ504641 (study PRJEB26092, sample SAMD00036327) | human gut metagenome | host: Homo sapiens | study: EMG produced TPA metagenomics assembly of... | reverse complement strand
TCGCCGGCAGCGAGGATAATTGCGGTTGCGTCCATGTGATCTCCTGTTACGTTATAGAGACGTGTGTTTGGAAACGATACACGGCGCAATATGATACCGCAGGCATATGACGAGCGCGTAACGATTGGTTTGCGGCGGTTGAGGCTTGCGCCGCCGGCGTGGCGTTTGCACTGCGTGCGTGCGGCGTTGGCGGTGCTGCGGAGCTGTTGTTTGAGCGAGGGAACGGGGGTGCCCGTGGATAACATACGAGAGGAGTTTGGCGGCGGGCCCGTCGCGGCATTCTCGATGTCGCATCCGGCTGTGCCGGCACTCTATATAGTGCTGACGCTGGGGCTCACTATGTTCTCGATGCAGCCGGTACTGATCGCGCTGTCGCTCGCAGGCGGGCTGGCGTATGGATTTGCGACGCGTGGGGCTGCCCGCACGCTGGGCGCGCTCCGCTGGCAGCTGCCGGTGATTTTGATCGTCGCGCTGCTCAATCCGCTGTTTAGCGCCTCGGGTTCGACGGAGCTGTTCCGTATTGGCATGCGCGCGGTGTATCTGGAGAGCATGGTATACGGCCTGTGCATGGGCGGGCTGTTTGTGGCGAGCGTGTTGTGGTTTGAGGTGGCGGCATCGATGCTCGAATACGACAAGGTACTCGCGCTGCTGGGCAATGCCGCGCCGGTGATTGCGCTCATGATCTCGATGTGCATGAGGCTTATCCCGCAGTTTTTGCGCCGCGGTCGTACGGTGCTGGCGGTGCAGGATGCGATTGATGTGCCGGGCAGCGCGCCGGCCGACCCCGTGCGTTCGCGTTTGCGGGCATCGAGTGTGTTGATGGGCTGGGGCATGGAAGATTCGCTGGAGCGCGCGGACGCGATGCGCTCGCGCGGGTGGGGTGCCGCGACGCGTCGTACGACGTATGCGCGGTATCGACTGGGGCGCAGCGACGTTGCCGCGCTGGCTGGGCTTGCGGTGTTTGGTGCCGCCGCGGTGGCGGTGGCATGGACCGCGACAACGCAGTATTCGTTTTATCCGCAGCTCTCGGTGCCGGCGCCGTGGCGGGGCTATGTCGTGTACGCTGCCTGGATGATGCTGCCTTGCGCGTCGCACGCGATTGATGAGAAGAGGTTTGGCTGATGGCTCGGTTGGATAGGGGCCCGGTGTCGGGCGCGGCGTGCGGCCCGGATATTCCGGCGATTGAGGTGCAGGGCCTTAGTTTTGCCTATCCCGGGGCCGAGGCACCGGTGCTCGAGGGGCTTGATTGGCGTGTTCCCCAAGGTGCATTTGCGCTGCTTGTTGGCGGTACCGGTTCGGGCAAGTCGACGCTGCTGTCGCTGCTCAAGCCCGAGATCGCGCCGGCGGGCGAGCGCACTGGTGATGCGCGCGTGCTGGGCGAGAACGTTGCCGACATGGACGTGCGGGCATCGGCGGAGCGCGTGGGCTATGTGTTCCAGGATCCCGAGAACCAGATCGTGTGCGAAACCGTGTGGCACGAGATGGCGTTTGGCCTGGAAAACTTGGGGCTAGCACGTGATGAGATGCGCCGTCGCGTAGCTGAGACCAGCTATTTCTTTGGTCTGGAGGACTGGCTTCATCGCGATACCGATACGCTTTCGGGCGGCCGCAAGCAGCTGCTGTCGCTTGCCGCCGTCCTGGCGCTGCGTCCGCGTGTGCTGCTACTCGACGAGCCCACGTCTCAGCTCGATCCCGTTGCCGAGAAGAATTTTCTGCACGCGCTGTTTCGCGTGAACCGTGAGTTGGGCTGCACGGTTGTTGTGGCTACGCATCAACCGCGTCCAATGCTCGAGTATGCGACGTGTGCGTACCGGATTGAGGACGGTCGCGTGCGCGAGGTGGCGGATATGGCTTCTTTGGGACGCCGAGAATCGTTGTTTTCCGACGACATGTTGGGGTGGGGTGCCGTCCGATGTGCAAAAAACGGAGTATTCAGCAAGGCGTGAGGACAATTTGGGCTCTCTGGGCCGCCCGGGGACGTATCGAGCGCGGAAAAAAAGTTCGGAATTGGACAAATCGTCCGAATTTGTGGCGCAAACGTCGCTCGAGAACGGCTCGGAAGCCTTCCCGCGCACGGATGGGAGCAGAATACTCCCAAAAAAATGCACGGCGGGTCGGCTACCACCCTGGCAGGGAGCTGGTTTCGCTACGATCGCGCGGGCGGTTGGGTGCTGCGCGGGCTCGACGTGGCGTTTTCGGCCGGTGCGGTGCATGCGGTCGTGGGCGGCAACGGATGCGGTAAGTCGACGATGCTCTCGGTGCTGGCGAAGACCGCCAAGCTGCAGCGCGGCCGCATGGTGCGCGGAGCGGCCTCGGCGGCGCTGCTGCCTCAGAACCCCAAAGCATTGCTGGTTGCCGAGACGGTTCACGATGAGCTGATGGAATGGGCCTCGACCTGCGGATATGACGAGAACTTGGCGCGGGAGCGTGCGGCGCAACTGGGATTGGACGGCCTGGAGACGCGTCACCCCTACGACCTCTCGGGCGGACAGCGCCAGCTGCTCGCGCTGGCAAAGCTGCTGCTGATTGGCCCCGAGCTGCTGCTGCTTGACGAGCCCACGAAGGGCTTGGACCTGGAGAGCCGCCGCATCATCGCTCGCGCCCTGCGTGACCATGCGAAGGCTGGCGGCACCGTCATCATGGCAACGCACGACCTGGATTTTGCCGAGCAGGTAGCCGACGACATCGCCATGATGTTTGATGGCGAGATCGCCTGCATGGAGCCGCCGACCGACTTCTTTGCCGACAACGTGTTTTATAGGGCGTGAGCGGGTTCGCGGGCGAGAACGGTCTTACTGCTTGAGCGCCGTGTACTGCTGAAGGAGCGCCATGAGCCCAACGCGGCTGTTGACCTGTGTTTTTCGAAAGATGTTCTCCAGATGCTTTTTAACGGTGCCAGTGCTGATGGAGAGCTCTTCGGCGATGGCCGCGTTGTCCATGCCCGATAACACGCAACGACACACATCGATTTCGCGCGCTGAGACGTCGTAGTCGTGAGCAAATACGATTTCAGACGAGCTGCGGTCGGCGCGCACACGCCATTTTGATAGTCGGTTCGTGAGGTGTGGTTCGATGAGCTCAAGGATTTGAACTTCGCGATCGCTAAAGTCGCCCTCTTCTTTCTTGCGATTAAGATTGAGCGATCCCAAAAAGCCCTCGTCATTAAAGAAACTGACGTTGACGACGTGGCGGCCGCCAAGATAATCCTTCATATAACTGCTGTCGATATCGCCAGGGCTGAGCTGATCGGACTCGCGCAGCACCGTCGAGCGCGTAAGATTGCGGTGGGCGACGATCATGTCCTGCTGCCAGTACTTTTCGGTGTAGAGCTCGAGCATCCCAGCGGGGACATCGATGCCAAGAGGGTCAAGAAAGACGCGCGTTTTCCATTCTTGCGGGGTGGATACGAGATCCCTGGAAAGGTCGCTCAGGAAAAATGCAGCCGACTCGTAGGGGATGAGAAAACGCAGCTTTTTGAGGACGGTCGAGCGAAACTCGCGGTCGCTGTCGATGGAATTAATCGAAAGCACGAGATCGTTTAAGCAGAGCCATTCAGAATCGGACAAAAAGCTCAAGATGACCTCCGATGAGATTGCGTAGTGGTTTAGCTGGCATTTTAGTTAATTTGCGTAGAGATACTACTCCTTTTTTCCGAATGATGATAAGCCGTTAGCCGAATGGTTTCGGTGAGGGCCAATCGCAAAATATGAATACCTAAGAGCCAGGGCCCGGTTCTCCAAGCTGTTTGATTATTCCGACTTATTAAAGGAGTCATCATGGAAGAGAAGCTTCCTTCATGGCGTTGGGCGATTGTTTCAGTCGTTTGCTTGCTGTGCTTTATGGCTAACTACATGCAGTACCAGGTCTCAGCACTCGCCGTCGAGGTCATGCCTATGCTCAATATCGATACCGTCGGCTTTTCGATGCTGTTCCTCGTTCCTATGCTTACCGCCGTTTTCTTCTCAATTCCGCTGGGTGCCCTTGGTGACCGTATCGGTTCTAAGAAAGTTGTCACGGTTTGCACCGCAATTTCGGTTGCCGGCGGTTTTCTCCGTTGCTTTACGCTCGATTCGTTCACGATGCAGATGACATCGATGTTCCTGATTGGCATGGGAATCTCGGCACTCAACGCCAACCTCATCAAGGTGCTCGGCACCTGGTTCCGTGAACAGACTGGTTTCGCCATGGGCTTGTTCTACGCGGCTTCGTGCGTTGCCATCGTTGTCGCTCAGATCTGCGCTGGCTTGTTCGGCAGCGTCTTTAACTCTTATATGGTCGCTGCTGTCGTCATGACCATTTCCTGGGTTCTTTGGATTGTGCTTGACCGAGATGTGCCCGAGGGGCAATCGCTCCCCGAGCCCGAGCCCGTGCTCGACTACATCAAGGTTGCTATCAAGAGTCCTGGCGTGTGGCTAATCTCCATCGGCGTCGGTTTTGGACTTGCCTCTACCACTGCCTATGCCGGTTTCCTGCCTCAGGCGCTTCAGCTTGGCAAGGGCATAGACGTCGCCACTGCTGGTTTCATGGCCGCAATTGTTACCGTTGGCAGCTTTTTCGGCTGCATCGTTGGGCCTGCGTTCTGCGATAAGCTTGGAAAGTTCAAGGGTTTTCTCATCGTCACTACTCTCATCGGTGCCATATCGATGTTCGTGACGTGGTACACCCCGGTTGGTTTCCTTCTGTGGACGATTTTGGTCATCAATGGCTTCTTTACCGCCATCAACGGCCCGATCATGCAGTCCATGCCTGTCCTCCTTCCCGAGATTGGTGATAAGTATGCTGGCTCCGCTGGCGGTATCGTAGGCACCATTTCCCTGCTCATGAGCTATTTCCTGCCTATCGGTATCTCCGCCATTGCCGGTGCCGATTACACTATGAACATGGGTCTCGAGAGCCTCTGCTTCCTGCTTTCCGTGGTTCCGGTTTTCTTCCTGCCCGAGCTCGGCCGCAAGGCCATGCAGGCTGCCGCCGCCAAGGACGGTGAGTAGCCATGGAATCGGTGGTTCCCGCCGATATCGTCCTTAAGACGACGGCGCTGTTTACGGCCGAGGAACTTGAGCCTCGCGCTGGGTGCGTTGCAGTTCGCGGCAGCGAGATTGTGGCCGTGGGCTCTCCCGACAAGGTGCAGCCGTTTATCGGTCCCGATACTGAGGTTATTGAAGCCGGCAACAAACTGGTCATGCCCGGATTCAACGATTCACACATGCATTTTGCGCTTGGTTCAATCCAGAAGGATGAAGACTTCTGTTGCGATCTGATGTTCCTGCCGAGTGAGCAGGCTTGCGTGGATGCTGTGGCAAAGTTTGCTGCCGAACACCCTGACAATCCGTGGATTTACGGCCAGGGTTGGTATTCGCCTGCATGGGAAAACCCGATTGACCCTGATTGCCGCAGCCTCGATGCGCTCGATATCGACCGCCCAATCGTGCTTTCGGATTTTTCGATGCACGTGGTGTGGTGCAATACCGCCGCGCTTAGGGCGGTTGGTATTGATCGCAATACCCCGACGCCTGAAGGTGGCCTTATCCGCCACTTTGACAACGGCGAGCCCAATGGCTTTCTGTCTGAGCCCCAGGCGACGAACATCTTGCTCGATGTTGTGCTCAACAAACCGGACCTTGATGCGTCGTTGCTCAAGTCGATGCGCAAGTTCAACAAGCTCGGCATAACTTCGATCGGTGATATGTATCCTTTGGGCGTGACCACGCCCGGCGTGTACGACATCTATGACCGTCTGGCGAGCGAGGACCTGAGTACGCTGCGTATTAGCTACTATTCTGCGCTCGACGCTCCGATGGCAGAGTCGCAGGCCCTGCGTGTGCGTCATCACGGCGAGCGCGTCCGAATGGCGGGTCTCAAGTACATTTTGGACGGCTGTCCCGAGGCGTACACGGCCTACATGCATGAGCCGTATCTTAACGCTCCTACGGGGAAGGACTTTCGCGGCGAACCAGCATGCAACCAGGAGACGCTTGACCGCATGATGCTCGAGGCCAGCAAGAATGGCTTCGATGTTCGTATTCATGCCATCGGCGACGCATCGGCCACGATGATTATCGATGCCGTCGAGCGTGCCGAGGAGGTGTGCGGCAACAAGGGGGCGCGTTTTGCTATCGAGCATACAGATAACCTGAAGCTCGAGGATATTGCTCGCATGAAGCGCCTGGGCATTAATGCTGCGGTCCAGCCGCAGCATCCCATCGGAGGCCTTGGGCAGGGCGTGTACGAGGAGTCTCTTGGCGAAGAGCGCATGAGCCACATGTGGCGCTATAGGGAAGAGGCCGATGGCGGAATCCACTTAGGGCTTGGTACTGACTGGCCTGCGGTGATGTCAATCGATCCTATCGATACCGTGTATGCTGCGGTGACGCGTAGCGAGTTTGACGGGCACCCGGCGGAGGGATACTTCCGCGAGAATGCCCTGACGCTCGGCGAGACGCTGCAAGCGCACACGCTCGGCTCAGCATATGTCGAGGGCTTTGAGCGCCGTTTGGGCAGCCTTGCCGCCGGCAAGCTTGCCGATATCGTCATCCTGTCGGGCAATCCGTTTGAAATGAACCCGATGGCGCTTCGCGATCTCGAAGTCGAGACGACGATCTTTAACGGACGCGTCGTCTATCGCAAGGATGAAGCATAGATAGGGTGATGAACGTGAGCAAAGGGACGGTCGAAAAATATGCCCTGCTGTTTGTGGTGTGCGGCATCGTGTTTGCTGCGAACTACGCGCAGTATCAGGTGTCGGGATTGACACATCTGGTTGTGTCGGACCTGCATCTGACCTCGGCCGAGTTTTCAGCCGTCCTGTTTGCCCCGTTTGTTCCTGCCGTTGTATTCGGCATGCCTGTCGGCGTTTGCGCCGATCGATATGGCGTGAAGGCGCTCGTATTCATCGCGTCGGCGATTTCTGCAATTGCAGCGGCTGCTCGCGCGGAGTGCGCATCGTTTGCGACGCTGTTCACGGCGACCATGCTTCTGGGTGCGGCACCATGCGTCGTGAATGCCATCGTTCTAAAAGTGCTTGGTTCCGCTTTTGGCGGAGAAACCGATAGGGCCATGGGATGGTTCTACGCTGCGGGGTCGGGCGGAATCGCCTGCTCGCTTGCAACCTCTCCTCTCTTTGCAACGCCCGGACGAGCATATGCCCTTGCCGCGGTTTTGTTTGCCGTGTTTGGATTGCTGTGGCTGCTGGTTGCGCCGTCGGCAGATGTTCTGCAGGCTGCAGATGGCTTTGGCGTTCAGGGCGCGGAGCCTGCTGCATCGTCGGCAAGTGCGTTTGCGGCGGTAATCAAGATGCCGATAGTTTGGCTCGTGGCGATACTGCTTGGAGTTGCCCTTGCATCGGCTACGGCGTACTCGGGTTATCTTGTTTCAGCGCTTGAGGCTTCAACTGAACCCAAGGCTGCTGGACTTCTCGCCTCTTTCGTGACGCTTGGATCGATTGTCGGCAGCGTGGCTGGACCCTATGTGCGGGCGCAATTTGGCGATTATCGCGTGTTTATGGCCATCTCCGCAATGGCGGGAAGTGCCCTTATGTGGGCAGGAGAGGCTTTTGTCTCCCATCCTTCTGTGGGGCTGATGTTTGCGATCGGCGTTTCGAGCTCCGTCGCTGGTCCGGTCGTTCAGTCGCTGCCCTACATGCTGCCCGAGGTGCGCGAGGGACTTGCGGGAAGCGCCGGCGGCGTGGTGAGCACCGTTTCACTGGGACTTACGTTTTTGATTCCCGTGGCCCTCTCCTTCTGCATTGGCGAGAGCTACGAAACGCTGCTTTTTTGGGTGCGCTGTTCTGTTTGGCGCGACGGCGCTGGTGTCGCCATTCCTGCCGTCTCCCGATTCACTTATGTAATATTCGCTTCCGCCCTTTGGGCCTGGCCGACAAGGGCAAAAGGAGTTGGTCTACTTGACACTAAAAAAGAGTACCGCTGTGACCATTCTCAACGGCATCGTTAATCCTCTATTCATGTGTTCATTTCTGCCGATTGTTGAGGGAAAGCCTGGCTTAGGTTTTCAGGGACTTACTGGTTTCTGGGGGCAGCTTATTCTGGCCATCGGTATTGCACAGTTCGTGGGTTTTTTGCCGCTCTTTGGCAAAGCAATTGAGACGTGCGTTGAGTTTTTTAGGTTTTGATCGGAACACTCCGGGCGCACGGATTTGCGGAACCGTTGTGGGCGCTACTCTGCTCTTCTGCATTATCGGGCTATTTGAAGTCGCGTTTCAGTCAGGCGTTGGCGTTATCGACGGTGTGCCGTTTTTCTCGCGCTGGGTTCGCCTCGTGGTGGGCGGATGGGCCTTTGTCGTTGTGGGCGGCTTGCTGTTTGATCCTTTTGTCGCGGCCATTGCCGCTAGAGTTACGGGCGAATAGCGCCAAGACCGGTCGCGTGGCGAAAGCCTGATCGACTGGCAGCCAAGGTCGGCCGGGGGATTGGTCGGCCTCATTTTGCCCGTGCTACCATAAACGGACATTCGTTTGATGGGGGCTGCCGTTGTCACGCGTCTTGCAACATATGGAAATCCCGCTGCTGCTGGCGGTTCCTGCGGTGATGGCTGCGGCGTTGCTGGCGGGCGTTGAGCAGGCAGCGTTGGCCATGCTGGTTGTGGTGGCGCTGGTGCTTGCGCTGTTCTTTGCGGGTTACGAGGCTTCGCGCCCGGGCCTGCGCCAGATTATGCCCACGCTGGTGTTGGCGGCGTTGGCCGCGGCGGGGCGCATCTTGTTCGGTCCCATTCCCGACTTTAAACCGGTGAGTGCCATCGCCATTATCGCGGGGGCGACGCTTGGTCGCCGCAATGGTTTTATGGTTGGCGCGCTGGCGGCGCTGACCAGCAATTTCTTTTTTGGACAAGGCATGTGGACGCCGTGGCAGATGTATGCCTGGGGGCTGGTTGGCTATGTTGGCGGCGCGCTAGCGTATGCGGGTGCGTTCGACCGCGTCGACGGCACCGTGCGCATGCCAGTACTGCTGGCGTACGGCTTTGCGTCGGGCCTGCTCTATGGCGTCGTGATCAACGCATATGACATCATTGGTTTTGTACAGCCGCTTACTTGGGCGGGTGCCGTGGCGCGTCTTGCCACGGCAGTGCCGTTCGATATTACGCACGGCCTTGCGACCTGCGTGTTTTTGGCCGCCTTGTACAAGCCTTGGTGCCGTCGCATTAACCGTGTCGTCGTGAAATACAGGCTGTAGGGCTGGTTGCGTCGGGGCGGGAATCAATACTGCCGAAGTGTCATTTCAAAACTATGCCGGTTTACGGGGCTAGATTGGCGCAGGCAGACCATGCCGGCTTTTTTGCGAAATAGAGTAAGCCGTTCACCTGCGGTTTTATTATCTCGGAATTGCGTATGGTTGGGGGTTCGCGATTCAGCCCCGTAAACCGGCATAGTTTTGGAATGGCCGGCTGATATGACGGGCATCGTGGCCCTCAGAGAGCCAAATTGATCCATTTTCTTCCGTCCCCAGATGTCCCCAGGGAATCAGTTGACGGCGCTTGCCACGAAACTGGCCCATCTACTACGTTTAGCTTGATGCTCCCGACCATGACCGCGTTTTATGAAAAACCGCAGGCTTTCTACCTGCGGTTTTTCTTTTTGCGTTGTTCGCTGTGGTTGAGGGTGGTGGCTTAAACGTAGTAGATGGGCGTGTTTCGTGGCGGATGGGTCACGCGGACACCCTCACGAGGCCCAAAATGATCCGTTTTCCTTCGTCTCCGGGGGCAGCTGGAGTTAGAGCTCCAACGTAAGGGTGACGGGGCAGTGGTCGCTGCCGAAGATGTCGCCGCGGATGCCGGTGTCGCGTACGTTGTCGGCGATTGCGTCGCTTACCAGGAAGTAGTCGATGCGCCAGCCGGCGTTGTTCTTGCGGGCATTAAAGCGATAGCTCCACCAGCTGTAGACGCCCTCGACGTCGGGGTTTGCCGCACGCCAGGTATCGGTAAAGCCGGCGTTGAGCAGCTCGGTAAACTTGCCGCGCTCCTCGTCCGAAAGCCGGCGTTGCCGCGGTTGGACTTGGGGTTCTTAAGGTCGATCTCCTCGTGTGCCACGTTAAAGTCGCCGCAGGTCACGACGGGTTTGCCGGTCTCGCGCTCGAGCGCGTTCAAAAAGGTCCGCGGTAAGCATCGTCCAGGCCATGCGCACGTCGATGCGGGCGAGTTCATTTTGGGCGTTGGGTGTATAGACGTCGACAAACCAGAACTTGTCGAACTCCAGCGCGCAGACACGGCCCTCGGTCGCGGCTTGGGCAACGAGCTCAGCTGCCTCACCCTCGCCGGCGTAGGGCAGCAGCGCATCGGCGTGCAGCACGCGCAGCGGTTCCTGGCGGCTAAAGACCGCAGTGCCCGAATAGCCTTTACGCTCGGCGTAGCTCCAGGTTTGGTGATAGCCGGGCAGGTCAATATCGACCTGGCCTTCTTGCAGCTTGGTCTCTTGCAGCGCCAGGATATCGACGTCGAGTTCTTGCGTGATCTGGATAAAGCTCGGGTCCTTTTTGAGCACGGCGCGCAGGCCGTTGACGTTCCACGAGGCGAAAGTGTAAGTCTGAGGCATGGTGTCCTTTCGACGGGGTTGGCAGGCTTAAGATTAGCGCAACAGGGGCGGGGTGGGCTCCGTGGGCGACGGCGCAATCGCAGCCGCCCCGACCAACATGGACGGAGGACAAACATGACGCAAGCGATAACAGATCCCAAGCAGGCCTCCGCCGCGCTGGCGGAGCTGTTCAATACCCACAAGCGCATGGTGTTCTTTGGTGGCGCTGGTGTTTCCACGGCAAGCGGCATTCCCGATTTTCGCAGCGTTGACGGCCTGTATCACCAGCAGTTTGCCTACCCGCCCGAGACCATGCTCTCGCACAGCTTTTACGAGACGCATCCGGCGGAGTTCTTCGACTTTTACCGCACCAAGATGATCGCGCTTAACGCTAAGCCCAACCGCTGTCACACCAAGCTCGCCGAGCTGGAGCGAGCTGGCAAGCTCGATGTCGTGGTGACGCAAAACATCGACGGCTTGCATCAGATGGCGGGCTCGCAGCGCGTGTTTGAGTTGCACGGATCGGTCCATCGCAACATTTGCCAGTCGTGCGGAGCGGTCTATAGCGCCGAGTGGATTTGCTCGCGCGAGCACGAGGACGCCGCGGGCGTGCCCGTGTGCCCCGCGTGCGGTGGTCGCATCAAGCCCGATGTGGTGCTCTACGAAGAACCGCTCGACGAGCATGTGTTGACCGGTGCCGTTGCCGCCATCGCCGCGGCCGATGCCCTCATTGTAGGCGGGACCTCGCTCGTGGTGTATCCGGCGGCGGGCCTTACACGCTACTTTACCGGCGATACGCTGGCCATTTGCAATCTTGCCCCCACCGATCAGGATGCAAATGCCGACCTGCTGATTTCTTGCGACATCGCGGCCGCGTTTGCGTTCTAGCCCGCGTGCGCGGATACAATAGAAAGACTGATTGCAAAGCGACCACGCCGCCAGCGCCCGAGCGCGGCGGCGTGGGCATTTTAGGAGGATGTTCATGGCGAACGACAGCAAGACATGGCGGTGCGGAAAGTACGAGCTCAGCTTTGACCGTCCGCGCATCATGGGCGTCCTCAACGTGACGCCCGATTCGTTTAGCGACGGCGGGGAGCACTTCGACCCGGATGCCGCCATCGAGTACGGCCTGGCGATGCTCGACGCCGGCGCCGACATCATCGACGTGGGCGGCGAGTCCACGCGCCCCGGATTTACCCCGGTCAATCCCGATGAGGAAGCGCGCCGCGTGCTGCCCGTGGTGCGCGCGCTGGCCAAGGAGGGCGCCATCGTCTCGATCGACACGCGTCATGTGGCGGTTGCCAAGGCGGCCGTGCGCT
>ENA-OQES01000908-OQES01000908.1-human-gut-metagenome-genome-assembly--contig:-NODE-908-length-11837-cov-2.584799_pt1 | contig 11837 bp, 14 predicted proteins | sample MGYA00242798_ERZ504641 | MGnify/ENA primary metagenome ERZ504641 (study PRJEB26092, sample SAMD00036327) | human gut metagenome | host: Homo sapiens | study: EMG produced TPA metagenomics assembly of... | reverse complement strand
GCTATTTTTCCAAAAGCATTTTCCAGGATCCTGTTCAACGTATCTTCCGATCTCCTGCTTCTTTGCATCAGTCTTCTGGCCCGTTTTAAATTGATCCACAATGACCTGCTGCTCCTCTAAGCAAGGGAATACCACAGGAATACCCGACAGCTGTTCCTTCGTCAGATTTGGAACAGTCACCGCATTGGCCCGCTCTATAAGCCATGGGCGGTAAAATTCCAGATAAAAGCAGGCATATTCCGGCAGGATCTGTCCTTCATCAAAGATCATGGCCTGGATCGCCTGGTTCACTACCAGATCGCAGCCTGCAATAGCACTTTTTCCAATAGTTCCTGATACAGAAAGTAACACAGCGCCCTCTGGCACGATGAGCCACGGGATCTGGTCTACTCCTTCTTTGGTAAGATAATTTTCTGTTTCACAAAGAAGTCCTTCTTTCATATCTCCCACTCTTGCCCACGGAAGGCTTTCCGGTCCAGGAGTTTTCGTATAATAATCAGCCCTTGAACGGTTTAAGGTGGTTCCTCTGATCCATCTGGATACCACCTGGCTCAGAGGTTTCTGCTTCCAGTTTTCCACTTTTACATTACCTCCTTAAGAAGTTCATTTAACTCCTTTGTAATCTCTTCCTGTTCCTTAAGCATCTCCTGCAAAAGAAGAGCCGGGTCCTCTATTTCCAGATTGATCTGCTCTTCCGGTCTGTAATTTTCCGGCAGAAGGTTCCATTTTCCCGCCTCGATCTGATCCACATCTGCAAACCAGAAACTGTTGTACTGCCAGTTTGCAGGAACCTTTATACCGTTGCGGTTTTTCCATCCGATTTTTTCCCTGCGGGAGCGCTCCCATTTTCCATAATAACTGTCTCTCTGGCTCCATACCTCTTCCAGACGTTCATATTCTTTCTGCTGCTTTTCCTTATCTTCCTGCTTTTCCAGATTATAATACAGTACTCTCTGGGTATGTCCTTCCCAACCGCCGGACATAAAAGGCTTACTGAATACCATGACACCGGAGCGGACACCGCTGTACATGAAAGTATCCTCCGGCAGTGAAATGATTGCTTCCAGGGAATAGGACTGAAGAAGCCATTTGCGTACCTTCATACTTTCTGTGCGGTTTGCAAATAAAAAGCTGTTGGGAACGATCAGCATGGCTTTTCCATCGAAATTTAACGCCTGCATGCTGCGGATCAGCTCCATGTGATAACGTCCCCTGACTGTTTTCAATTCTCCCGGAAGCTGATCGATCAGTTCTTCGTCTTTTATGGTATCGGTTCCATAAACAGGATTGCTGATCACCAGATCACAGGACTCATACAGATCCGCCCGTGCCCCGTCTTCTAAATGCAGTTCCATCTCAAGACCGGAAAGCTGTGACATGATCACGGCTGCCGCCCACATTTCTTCATCCTTCTCGTAGCCCATAAGCCGGAGATTTTTTTAAGTACCGGGAAGCTGCCATTAAAGCACTCCCTGCACCGCACTGGGTATCTAAAACCACCAGGCCTTCATTTCCCGCCATCATCCCTTCCGGAAATGTGAGCAGACGAAGAAGCGGCTTTGCTGTTTCTTCCGGAAGGAGATACCTGTTTTTACCGCCTTTGCTGTAAAGGCAGAAATGAAAGATCTCTTCAAGAGCCGTCTGAAACATTTCCCGAACATTTTGGGAACCTTCATATTCCCCGGTATCCCCAGATCCATCCTGTTCGCCCGGTGCCCACAGCTGCGCCAGTTCCTCTGATACAGTCATAAGCTGACGTTTTACCGTTCCTTTTAGCTTATGACGGCCTTCCAAAAGGCGCTCCAGATCCGCCTTTCCTTCTGTATCCACCTTACACTTCAAAAGCAGCATACACCCAAAATCCCGAAACATCCCCATAAGGTCTTCGGAATACTCCATACGGTAAAAATCAGCCGCTTCCTTAAATTCCTCAACGATTTCATTTATCTTTCTATTCTGGTCTGATGTCAGCATAGTTTTATCGCTCCTTTATCCGAAGTGAATTTAACAACTCACCCAAGTCCACTTACAGCCCTGCGTCAACGCGCTCTGCTGTTCTGCGCTCATTATATCCCACTTCGCCCTAACTTGAAAGTCAAAAAGAATGTGCCCCAACATCAAAAAAGCACCTGGCAGCGTTATTTTCCAACTGCCAGGTGCCTTGTTTTACAGATCGATCTGCATTCTTATATTACTGATATTTAATCAAAGAAGGTTCCAGCCTTGATCTGATCAACTACCTCTAAATACTGCTTCTGGATATCTTCCGGAACAACAGAAGAGAAGGTACCAACGCTTAAGCAGCCATTGCTTAAATCACCGTAAACAGTCTTATTTCCAAAGTACCATTTTCAATGTCTTCCATACAGGTCTTTACCAGTGCTGCATTGTCTGTTACAACAGAGCATGCGATCACCTTATCATCTGCAGAACCTAAATCTCCTGGCTGTCCAATATCATATCTGCCTTCCTGGCCTGCCAGCGCTTCTCTTGCACCGGTATCTACTGCGGAAGCATCACCAAACATGACATCTACATCATAAGTTGTCACCATAGATGCTGCGATCTCTTTGCCCTTTGCAGTATCACTGAAAGAGCCTGCATAAGCGGAAGATACCTTGATGTCAGGATTGATCTTCTGGGCTGCTTTTTCATAGCATTCTACCTTTGCTTTTGTGGTATCCAGCTCCATGCCGCCGATAAATCCGATATTGTTGGTCTTGGACATCAGTCCTGCCAGAGCACCTGCCATGTAACCGATCTGCTCTGCATCTGGAAGGATAGACTGGATATTGTCAGTCTCAACAGTACCATTTAACAGTGCAAATTTAATCTCCGGGTATTCCTCTGCCACCTGCTTTACTGCATCTGTATACTGGTTGCCTGGCGCAAAGATCAGGTCATATCCCAGTTCTGCATAATCAGTCATAACAGTGGCATAATCAGAGGTTGCCACATTGTCTGTATAAACGGTTTCCCAGCCTTTTTCAGCTGCTGCATCTACCATTGCCTGATAGCAGCTTGCGCCCCATCCACCATCTGATACAGAGGTGTCAGAGATCATGGCTACCTTGTAACCACCTTCCTTTGCTTCCCCGCCTGCTGCTTCGCTGCTTTCAGCTTCAGAACCAGTTTCTGCCGCTGTTGTGTCTGCGGATCCTGCAACTACTGTTGTCTCTGTTTTTCCAGAACCGCCACAGCCTGCAAGGCTTACTGCAGCAAGAGCTGCCGTCAAAACTACAGATGTCAATTTTCATGTTGCGCTTTTTTTCATAATCTATTCCTCCTATATATAAAAATAACTTTTTACTTTTTCATCGGTTTTTCTTATCGTTCTTCCCTGTAATACGGCTGTCCAATTTGCCTTGGGACCGCTCGTTTTTAATGCCGAAAAAATGCAAGTACAAACAGGGTACACAGATACGGGATCATCTGAAGGATCTGATAAGGAGTGGACGGGCTTAACAGCTGTAAGCGGATCTGCAGCGCATCACAGAAGCCAAAAATGCAGACATGCAAACATAACTCCTGTTGGCATCCACCGTCCAAAGATAACTGCTGATAAGGCAATAAATCCGCGGCCTGCCACAATGCCTTCTGAATAGGTACTTGTATAACAGATGGTCAGATATGCACCGCCGATACCGGCCAGGGCACCGCATATGATGCAGGCAATGTATTTCTGGAGAACTACGTTAATTCCCAGTGTTTCCGCTGCCTTTGGGAACTCACCTACAGCCTTGAAATTCAGTCCCGCCTTTGTACGGTTTAAAAATACCGCTGTCACGGCAACCAGAAGATATGCCCCATACACAAGAGGACTCTGCTGGAAGAAGATACTTCCGATCACCGGGATCTTGCTGAGTACCGGGATGGGCATGATCCCCATAGACACGCCCTGGATCAGTGTAGACGTATCAGAAAAGGAAAGCCGGTAATAAAGATGCCAGCGCCGGAGCAAAAATTATTGATCGCCATACCATAAACGGTCTGTTCCGCGCAAAGGGGTAAATTGGGTGCAGAAAGGCGTAGATCATATTGGTAGCAATACCGGAAAGAGCGCCTGCTAAAACTCCCGCCCAGGGACTTCCTGTTTCATATCCCACCAGAAAGCCCACCAAAGCACCAATGGCCATAATGCCGTCCAGACCGATATTGACCATTCCGGCACGCTCTGAATAGGTTTCCGCAAGAGCCACCAAGAGGATGGGCGTTGCCATGCGCACCGTTGAGAGCAGAAGCTCTGTGAGAAAATTCATTGTAAAAAAAGTGATGCCATCAGCCCTGCGCCTCCTTTCTCTTTCCATGGTTTATAAGGAACTGCTTGATCGCCGGAAGTTTTAATAATGCGGTTCCGGCTACTGCAAAGATAATGACCAGAGCCTGAATGATATCCACCACAGAGCTTGGTACCTGCGTGGCTGTCTGCAAGGTACTTGCGCCCTTTCGCAGCACTGCGAAAATGCAGGCCACAATAGCCGTTCCCAATGGATTTAGCTGGGCGATCAGTGCAATTGCCACGCCATCGAAACCAAAGCCGGAGCCAAAACCGCTCATAAGCCGGAACTGTTTTCCATGAAGTTCTATGCTTCCTCCAAGTCCTGCAATAGCGCCTGAAGTGATAAAAGAAAACAGGATGTATTTATTAACGGGAAAACCATTGAAAAATGCCGCTGTTGCGTTCATTCCCACTGCCCGCAGCTTAAATCCTTTGGACGTATAAAAAATGAAATAGTATAAAACCGCTGCAAGCAAAAACGCCGCCAGAACACCCCAATGGGCTGGAAATCCTTTTGAAATACCGGCAATCTTCATACTGTCTGCCACTGCAACCGTCTGTGGAACACTGCCGTCACGCAAAAGGGTTGTATACACATATCCCATAAACAGCGTTGCCACATAGTTGAGCATGATGCTGACGATCATTTCATTTAAGCCTCTGGTGATCTTTAAAATACCAGGAATAGCGCCCCAGATGCCCCCTGCAACGGTTCCTGCAAGAAGGCTTACAAGAAGTCCGCCCATTCCTGCGTCACCCAGTTTTGCAGAGACAAAGATACTGGTAACTGCACCCATAATAAACTGCCCTTCACCGCCCAGGTTAAAAACGCCGCACTTATAGGCAAAGGCTGCTGCAAGTCCGGTAAAGATCAGCGGACATGCAATTACTAAAGTCTGCCCCATCTTACGTCCGCTTCCAAATGCACCGGAAAACAGGTATCCATAAGCTTCCACCGGATTTTTTCCCCAGACACAGGATGATGATCCCTCCTGCTATAAATGCGATCAGGATCGACAGAATGGGGATCAGGATCTTTGCCAGATTATCTTTTAATTTCATTTCCCTATTCCTCCTTTCCTGCCATTGCCAGGGATATTTCTTCTACCGGCGGATTTTCACCAGAATAAATTCCCATGACCTGGCCTTCAAACATAACCAGGATCCGGTCTGAAAGTTTTAGGACTTCATCAAAATCCGCACTGATCAATAAGATCCCACAGCCCTTGTCCCTTGCTTCGATCATGGTATCGTGTACATACTGGGAAGCCCCGATGTCAGACCTCTGGTTGGATGGACTGCTACTAAAAGTTCCGGGTGATTTTCCATTTCCCTGGCTAAGATGATCTTCTGCTGATTGCCGCCGGATAAGTTTCTTGCTTCCTGCTCAATAGAAGCACAGCGGATATCATTCTTTTTCTGAAGTTCCAGGGCAAACTTCCGGATCGCCTTTTTTCTTTAATAAAGCGCCGTGTGCATAGGAAAAACGAGGTTCTTCCGTGGCCTTTAAAACCAGATTTTCTTCTACTGTCATATTTCCTACCAGACCCATTTTGTTTCGGTCTTCCGGGACATGGGATACATTGGAAAGAATGAAGCCATTAGGCGCAAACTGGGCAACTTTGTGGGAATTTAATTCCACTTCTCCGCTGTCTGGTGAAATAACTCCCGTTACCAGCTGCGCAAGCTGTGACTGTCCGTTGCCGTCTACTCCGGCCACTCCCAGGATTTCTCCCTTTCCTATGGAGAAGCTTACGTTATTTAAACCGCTGTGTTTATGATCCTTCTGATAATCCACATGGAGCAGACGCAGCACATCTTCTCCCGGTTCTGTCACTTTTTTCATAAGCACTGACTGTCATCTCATGGCCGATCATCAGATTTGCAAGCTGTGCCCCATCTGTATCCTTTTTATCCACTGTAGTAATAGTCTGACCAGCCCGCAGGATCGTCACCCGGTCACTGACTGCCATTACCTCACGCATTTTGTGGGAGATAAAAATAACAGACTTGTTTTCTGCCGTCAGTCTTCCCATAATAGAGAAAAGACCTTCTACTTCCTGGTCTGTCAGCGCTGCCGTTGGCTCATCTAAGATCAGAAGCTCCGCTCCCCGGTAAAGAGCCTTTAAAATCTCTACACGCTGCTGTTCGCCTACAGAAATCTCATTTACCTGCTTATCCAGATCTACTTCCAGTCCGTATTTTGTGAAAGCTCCAGGATTTCCTTTTTCCGTTCTTCTTTTTTAATGAAAATGGAACTGTCCTTTTTCGTTCCAAGGATAATATTTTCAAATACTGTCATGGCATCCACCAGCATAAAATGCTGATGCACCATTCCGATCCCCAGTTTTTACCGCTGTTTTTGGTGAATCGATCTTTACCTTTTTGCCTTTTAACCAGATCGTACCGGAAGTAGGCTGATACAGCCCGATGAGAATATTCATCAGGGTACTTTTTCCTGCACCATTTTCACCCAGAAGTGTATGGATTTCGCCTTCTTCAATAGACAGATTGATATCCTTATTGGCATAGACTGCACCAAACTGCTTGGTGATCCCTTCCATTCTTAAAAGCTCCGCCATATTCATCCCCCTCCTTTTCAATTTCAATGCTTATAAATAAAAAAAGGAAATGAACATGCTGAAAGAACATGTCTTTCAGCGATTCACTCCCTTGTAAATCCTATGACCTGTAAATTGACCTGCATTATAAACAGACAGATTCCTGATGTCAATTATTCCCTCTTTTTCTTAATAAAATTATCCCATCATGGTTTTCAGGGTTACCATGATGGGATAATTCTTTCATTTTTTCTGAATTTTCCTAAGATTCTATTGTATTTGTCTCTTCTGCCAGCTTTTTCCGCATTCTTTTATCTTCATACATTTTTTCATCTGCTTCACGGTACATTTTATCATAATCTACTGCGCCGTAAGCCATGCTGCTTCCCATAGAGAACCTCAGATCAACGGTAAGTCCGTCCCGCAGCCGGACCTTCTGTCCGCTCTGAAGCGCCTTCAGGGCTTCTATTTTCTGCACAAGCGCTTCTTTCCCATACTTATAATAGAACAATGTAAATTCATCACCGCCCTGACGGCAGAGAATGCTGTTTTCACCTGCTTCCTGTTTCAGCATTTCTGCAATCCTTTTAAGGTACTCATCACCATTTTCATGTCCGTAAGTGTCATTAACCATTTTCAGACCGTCAGCATCTACCATAACAGCAGCGCAGTAATATGGTTCCCTGCATTCTTCCAGTATTTTGGAAAGCCTGGTATCTCTGCCAGTCCGGTTAAACAGCCCCGTCAGCTGGTCATGATCTCTCTGGTATTCGATCTCCCTGCGCTTGCGGATCTCCTCTGTAACGTCCGTAATAACACCGAAGATCTCTTCGCCCTCCTGGATCTCTTCAATTTTTAAATATTTACCATTTCCTACAGCAAATATCTCATTTTCACCTGCAACCGGCTCTTTTTGCATGGTTCTAATATATTTCTTGAAATCTTCCCAGTCAGAAGGCAGCTTCCAGGCAGCTTCTGTGCCGGTCTTTAAGATCTGAAGAATATCACCTGTAAAACGGACTCTCTTCATTTGCCGGTTGTACTCATATACACCAATGTGCATATCCGTCTTTCCAAGCACATATGTCATTTTCCTGTCATTGACTAACAGGCTCTGGAGCATTTCATTAATATAACGGCTCAGTTCCAAAAAATTCCCTGCTGCTGTGGACATCAATCTTGACGTTTAAGTCACCCATGGTTATCTTATGCAACTTTCCGTTTACTTCCCCGATCTTCTGGACTACCTCCCGGTCCAGATACCGGGTCACTGCCTTAAACAATGCCAGCGCAATGAGTACAAGACATACCGCCAGATACAGCATATTTAACGGTATGCGTTCATAAAGTGCCTTACTGGTCACTGCCACACCGATATAATTATCTGCTACCTTCTTAAATACGATATAGGAACGTTTTCCATTGATCATACCGGCAAAAACCTTTTGTACTATGGATCTTTTCCGTATTTAAACCAATTTCCTTCATGTCCATTCCCACTAATTCTGTGTCCGTAGCACCTACGATCTTTTCTGTTTCTGCATTTACCGCAAAGTAGCTGGTATCCGGGTTGACACAAAGCTGGGAAAAAATATAAGGCAGTTCATTTTTTTCTGTTACTTTGGATACATTTACCGGTTCAATTCCCGCTTCCACGATAAATTCCCCGGTGCTGTTCCACATAGCTGAATACTGCATCAGCTTATGCTCTGCTGTATTCGGCTCTATATCCTGAACCATTTTCAGGGATTTGTCCTTAAGCATAGGCTTAAAATAATTCATCTGCTCCCCGGAGTCAAAGCTATAACCATAATACTGGGGATGGGTTCCGGAAACGATCTCGCCTGCAGCATCAATAATGTGGATCTCATCTACTTCCATAAATTCCGCGATCTTACGCAGTTCATACAGATCATTTCTTGCCCCGGTGTTCTTCTCCAGAATATAGGCAATGGCCTCTGTATTATGAAGACATTTCGCAGCATATTCCTGGCGCAGCCTGGTAAGTTCCTTCTGATTCTCCTCCAGCATCTTATCCATCTGCTCAAAGATCTTATCCGCCGTCCCTGCGCCCGGCTCTGCTCATTTGCTATATTCAATGCCGTAATGCTAATAAGGATCACACTTACCAACGCAAATGTGACCTTATACATATAACTCCATATGGATTTCTTTAAAGTACGCACGACTTCTCCTTACTTGCTATATGCACACCTACGCCGTGTACATATACTTGCATCTTCCCCGCTTTTGAGAAAGATTATCACGCCTTCGGTTACAAGAATTATAGCAACTTTAGAGAAGTTAGGCAAGTTTTCATCGGTTTTAATTGGCTGAATTTTCAATCTGGCTTATGATTTATCCCGTCATTTTCTTTAAATACTCCAACATTATCCCCGACACCACGGAATTGGCTGTCTTTGAAAATGCCAGTCCCAGGGTCCGGTGTGAAGCTGGTTCTAAGGGCCTGGATTCTACATCGTCTCTGGCAAAGGCTTTTAGTACCATTTTCTGGGAAATGGTGACGCCTAATCCGCTTTTTTACAAAGGCCATGATCAGTGTATCGTCCCGGAAGCTGTAGGTGATCTTCGGCTTTACGGAACATTTTGCTAATAAATGCTGGATATCATTGTCGCAGCCAGGTGTTTCTATAATTAAGGGATACGAAAACAGTTCTGACACTGTGACCCGTTCTTTTTCTGTAAGTGGATGCCCCTTAGGCATCACTGCACACAGCGGGTCATCCATCAGTGGATAAAATTTCAGGTCGTCTGCCACAATAGATGACAGGAAACCGCAGTCCACCTGTCCGTGGATGATCCAGTCACGGATCTCATCGTAATTGCCGTCAAAGATCTCTACCTGCACCTTTGGATAATGTTCTTTGAAGAAATGGATCACTCCCGGCATCCACAACGCTGTAATACTGGAAAAGCTTCCTACCCGCAGCTTTCCTTCGATCTTATGATTAATATTAAAGGCCGCCTGGCGCAGCTTTGCCTTCTGGTTTACCATTTCCTGAATATAAGGAATCAGTCTGGCTCCGTTGTCTGTAAGTATGACTCCCTTTTTTACTCTGGCAAACAGCCGGACTTCCAGTTCTTCTTCCAGTCCAGCCATCATCTGGCTGATGCCGGACTGTGTGTAATTTAATGCCTCTGCCGCCCCGGAAAAGCTGCCGGTCTCGCACACCTTTAAAAAGTATCTCATATCTGTCTTTCTGTTCTTTCATAAATTTATCTATAGCCCCATATCCATTACAAAAAATTTATATATAGTCATAAAAACATTTGTTTTACTGATATTATAACATGTGCTATTCTGGTATGACAAGCAAGTTCAGCTATAGATAATTTTAGGGGGATTCTTTTTCATGAATAAGAAGAAAAGTAATTTTTCCGGCCAGTTAGGTTTTGTTTTAGCTGCTGCCGGCAGTGCCGTAGGCGTGGGAAACCTGTGGCGTTTTCCGTATCTGGCGGCAAAGGACGGCGGAGGACTGTTCTTAGTCATCTATCTGGCACTGGTCTTAACATTTGGATTCACACTGCTGGCATCTGACATTGCCATTGGCCGCAGAACAAAAGAAAGCGCTATCGGGGCTTATACCCAGATGTCGCCTAAATGGAAATTTCTAGGAATTTTAACCTTTCTTGTTCCAGTCCTGATCATGACCTACTATGCTGTTATCGGCGGCTGGGTCACAAAATACGCAGTTGTCTATCTCACCGGACAGACTGCCGCTGCAGCCCAGGACAATTATTTTACCTCATTTATCACTTCACCTGTATCACCTGTCCTGTTTGCCCTTTTATTTATGGGCGTAACAGCGTTTATTGTATACAATGGTGTGGAAGGCGGTATTGAACGTGTTTCCCGTTGCATGATGCCCATACTTCTGGTTCTGGTGGTTGTGATCGCAGGCTATTCCCTGACACTGCACCATGTTGACGAAAGCGGACAGATGCGTACCGGTATGGACGGCCTTCTTTATTATATAACCCCTCATTTTGAGGGACTGACCTTTAGCCGCTTCCTTCAGATCTTACTTGATGCCATGAGCCAGCTGTTCTTTTCCTTAAGTGTTTCCATGGGTATCATGATCACCTATGGCTCTTATGTGAAACCGGAAGTTAACTTAAATAAAGCTGTTAATCAGATTGAGATCTTCGACACAGGCGTTGCCCTTTTAGCAGGCGCCATGATCATCCCGGCAGCTTTTTGTTTTCTCCGGCACCGACGGAATGAGCGCAGGTCCAAGTTTAATGTTCATTTCCCTTCCTAAGGTATTTGCCGCCATGGGAAAAGCAGGTACCTTTGTTGGTCTTTTGTTCTTTGTAACAACTATTTTCGCTACTCTTACGTCCTGTATCTCTGTGCTGGAATCTATCACTGCCAACTGCATGGAGATCTTCCACACAGGCCGCAAGAAAACAGTCCTTGTGCTGACTGTAATCTACCTGGCTGCCTCTGCTGTTATTGCCCTTGGCTACAGTATCTTCTATATTGAAGTAAAACTGCCAAACGGCTCTGTGGGACAGTTATTAGACATCATGGACTATATCAGCAACAGCGTTATGATGCCGTTTATCGCACTGCTCTCTGCCTTTCTGATCGGCTGGATCAAAACACCGGACTATGTGATCGAAGAAATGGAAAGCACCGGCGATACTTTCCGCCGTAAAAAGCTGTACCGCGTCATGATCCGCTATGTGGTCCCGGTTATGATGTTTGTACTGTTTTTACAGTCTACAGGAATACTCTGACAACCGCCTGCGTCAGCAGGCAGTGGATCACAAGTTTACAAAGCAAACGGACGCGTCAGCCGGCGCGTCCATTTTTTGTTCTCTGTTTTATTTTACAGCACCCATTCCTCCAGGAAATGAGCTGCCCCGTCCTCTTCATTATGCCCGGCCACAAATTTCGCAGCCTGTTTACATCATCTTCTGCGTTTTCCATTGCTACGGAGATGCCTGCAGCCTGAAGCATGGAAATATCG
>ENA-OQES01000907-OQES01000907.1-human-gut-metagenome-genome-assembly--contig:-NODE-907-length-11847-cov-2.616724_pt1 | contig 11847 bp, 14 predicted proteins | sample MGYA00242798_ERZ504641 | MGnify/ENA primary metagenome ERZ504641 (study PRJEB26092, sample SAMD00036327) | human gut metagenome | host: Homo sapiens | study: EMG produced TPA metagenomics assembly of... | reverse complement strand
GTAAGTTTTTAGTGGATACAGTGATTCGCTTTTGCCCAGGAAGCTATGCGTTACGGAGTGAAGGATTACGTGCTGAAGCCGGTTGATCCGGATACCTTTCATACAACTATCGGGAAAGTAAAAGCAGAGCTTCAAAGTATCCAAATGGATGCCCGCATCCGCGCGGCGGCTTCCGGCGCAAGGCGGCAGGTGGAAGGCACGCCCTGCACCGTGATGTCGCTGCCCTGCCAGCGGGCCGTGCAGCCCGCACCCTGCAAAAGCTCCACGCTGGTGTCCACATCCGCAAGATGCGGCACCTGCAGAAAACGCACCGTGCCATTGCACAAAAGGGCCGCTGCCAGCAGCGGCAGCACGCTGTTTTTTGGCTGCCGGGATGTGTACTGTGCCGTTCAGCGGCATGCCGCCTGTGATGATAAGATCTCCGCCCATGCAAAAAGCCCCCGTTCCGCAAAAGATACCTCATGCTATGCGGCGCGAAGGCTTTTTGTTTATTATTTTGTCTGCAGTTGTGTCATTTGTTTGTCCGGTTATTTGTAGCTGCGTCGGCAGCGGATGCTGTCGTTTTATGGCAGGGAACGCCCGGTTTTATGTCTCCCCGCGGGACACCGACAGCACGATGCCCATTTCGCCCAGCAGCATCATCAGACTGGTGCCGCCGGAGGAAAAAAAGCGGCAGGCTGGATGCCGGTTATTGGGGCATGGTGTTGGTGACTACCGCCATATTCAGCACTGCCTGCAGGGCCACCTGCACCACAAAGCCCACTACCAGCAGCGCACCGAACCGATCCGGTGCATGCGCCGCCAGCGTGATGCCCCGCCACAGCAGCAGCGCAAACAGCAGGATCACCGCGCAGGCTCCCACAAAGCCAAGCTCCTCGCACAGGATGGAAAAGATGAAGTCGTTCTGCGGTTCGGGCACGAACAGGTGCTTCTGGCGGCTGCTGCCAAGGCCAAGGCCCGCCGCGCCCCCAGGAGCCGATGGCATACAGGCTCTGGATGGTCTGGTGGCCGTCGCCCAGCGGATCGGCAAAAGGATCCAGCCATGAGCTGAGACGGCTGGCCGCGTAGGGCACAAGGTCCGGCATAATGATGATGGCAGCTCCAATGGCCGCTGCACCGCCCGCCCCGGCCAGCACGAACCACTTGAGACCGGTGCCGCCCACGAACATGAGCACCGCGCCGATGCCCAAAATGAGCACGGTGCCGGAGAGGTGCGGTTCCAGCAGCATGAGCACCGCCACTGCTCCCAGCACCAGTGCAAAGGGGCAGCACCCCCACCGCAAAGCTGCCCATGCGGTCGTGGTTGAGCGCAATGATATGCGCAAACACCAGCACCACCGCAAATTTTCGGCGATCTCGCTGGGCTGCAGTGTACCCAGGCCCGGCAGCACCAGCCAGCGCTTGCAGCCGTTGTACTCCGGCATGAACAGCACCGCCGTCAGCAGTACCATTGAAAGCGCCAGCAGCGGCCATGCCAGCTTGTGGTAAATATGGTAGTCCACCCGGCTTGCCACCCACATGGCCCCGATGCCCAGCGCAGCATACAGCAGCTGCGGCCGCAGGTAGGCAAAAGCATCGCCCCGCCGGTACAGCGCCACTGCACTGCTGGCACTGCCCAGCATTACAAGGCCAAAGCCCACCAGCGTGAGCACCAGCACCAGAAACGGCAGGTCCATGGCCGGCAGATGCCGCAGCGGCAGGCCGCGCTTTGCATGGGCAGCAGCTTTGTGCATCCGTATCACCTCCGTTCCTTTATTGTACGCGGCGGCGGTGCCGGTTAGTCATAGACCCGGCGCACCGGCGCATACACTTGCCCAGAGAAGGAGGTGCCTGCCATGCCAAAACCGGAGCCGCGCCCCTTGCGCACCCTGCCGGAACGGGCATTCCATGCCCGGGCACGGCTGGTGGCCGCGTTGATGTGCTGCGTCTGCTTTGCGGGGCTTGCCGCGCGGCTGGCGTATCTGCAGCTGTTTTCAGGCGACTGGTATGCGAGCCGTGCCCTCGGCCAGCAATTGCGCGATACTGTGGTGCCTGCCGACCGGGGCCGTATCTACAGCGCCGACGGTGTACTGCTTGCCGCCAACAGCAGCTGCTGGACATTGCGGGCCTCCCCGCGCGAGATGCCGGAGGAAAAGCTCAGCCTTGCCGCGCAAGGCCTTGCGGAAATATTGGAGCTGGACGAAGCGAAGCTGCTGGAAAAATTCAGTGACCGCACCTCCAACGACTGCCTTTTGCGCTACCGCGTGGAGCGCGACACCGCCGACCGCGTGCGGGCATTTTTTGGTGAAGAGAACGGCATCACCGGCATCCGCATCAATCAGGACAGCAAGCGCTGGTATCCGCAGGGAGGTAATTTCTGGCCAGCGTGCTGGGCCTTTACCAATGTAGACAACGCCGGTGTGAGCGGGCTGGAGCTGAAATATAACGATGTGCTCACCGGGCAGAATGGTGTGGTGCTCACCGCCGTCAACGCTTGGGGCTACACACTGGAGCAGAGCTACGAGACCGAAAAAGGTGCCCTTGGAAGGCAGCGGCCTGCGGCTGACTGTCGATGCCAACATCCAGGCATTACCTTGAAAACGCGCTGGATTATGCGGATCAGGAGCATCATGTGGCGGCGCGCGCCGTGGGCATCGTGATGGACGTGAACACCGGGGCCGTGCTGGCCATGTCCACCACGCCTGCCTACGACCCGAACCAGCCGCGCGTGATCTACGATGCAGCCGCCCGCAAGGCCGTGGATGCCCTTACCGGCAGCGAGCGCGCTGCCGCCCTGCAGCTTGGCCCAGCAGACCCAGTGGCGGAACAAGGCCGTCAGCGACCTGTACGAGCCGGGCAGCGTGTTCAAGCTCATCACCTGCGCCGCCGCGCTGGATGCCGGGGCTGTGAGCAAAAACTCCACCTTTTACTGCGGCGAGTCCATCTCGGTGGCGGGCACACGGTTCCACTGCGCCAACCACAAGCGCCACGGCAGCCAGACCGTGACCCAGGCGCTGGAAAATTCCTGCAACCAGAGCTTTATCCAGATCGGCGCGCGGCTGGGCAAGGAAGCCTTCTGCGATTACTTTGCCGCTTTCGGCCTGCGGGAGCCAACCGGGGTCGATCTGCCCGCCGAACCCAAAAAGAGTCTGTACTACACCGCCGACCGCATGGGGCCGGTGGAGCTGGCCTCCTGCGCCTTCGGCCAGAGCAGCAAGATCTCCTATATGGAAATGGCCGCAGCCGTGTGCGCTGTGGTGAACGGCGGCAGGCTGATGCAGCCTTATCTTGTCAGCGATATCCTGAACCCGGACGGCAGCATTCTGCAGCACACAGAGCCGGTGTGCAGGCGGCAGGTGATCAAACCGGAAACTTCTGAAACCATGCGTGAGATGATGGAAGCCGTGGTGCTCTACGGCGGCGGGCGCAATGCCCGCATCCAAGGCTACCGGGTGGGCGGCAAGAGCGGCACCAGCCAGAAGCTGGACAGCGCCGACGAAAAAGCCCGTATTGCCAGCTTTGTGGCCGTGGCTCCCATCGACGACCCGCAGATTTTTGTGTCTGGTGTGCTTGGACGAACCCCACAGCTGGACGACTGCCGGCGGCAGCCTTTCAGCCCCGGTGTGCGCCGAGGTTCTGGAACAGACGCTGGTGTACAAGGGCGTGCCCCGCGCCGTGGAACCGGAAACCGATACCGATCCCGCCCAGACCGCTGCCGACCTGCCCGCCGACGGTGACAGCTTTGACGGTGCGTAAGCAAAAAACGGCCCCGGAAAGGTCTTCCGACTTTCCCAGGGCTGCAATGCTTTTTTTGTTTAATTCTGCTGCGGCTGCTCGCGGAAGACGATCTCGCCGGTCTCGCTGTTCATGGATTCCACAATGGCAAGGCTCTCCAGCTGGATGCCCTTGCTGCGGATGAGCTCGCCGCCCTGCTGGAAGCCCTTTTCCACAGCAATGCCGATGCCCTCCACTGTGGCACCGGCCTCCTGGGCCAGATCCAGCAGGCCCATCAGGGCACAGCCGTTGGCAAGGAAATCGTCAATGATCAGCACATGGTCTTCCGGGGGTTGAGGAACTTTTTCGGAGACGATCACATTGTAGATCTTTTGTGGGTGAAGGACTGGATCTTGGTTTCCGTAGTTGTTGTAGTCCAGATTGATGCTCATGGACTTTTTGGCAAATACCACCGGCACGTTGAACTCGCTGGCCACGATGGCTGCAATGCCAATGCCGCTGGCCTCGATGGTGAGCACCTTGTTGATGGGCTTGCCTGCAAACAGGCGCTTCCACTCCTTTGCCATCTCCCGGAACAGCGGAATGTCCATCTGGTGGTTGATAAAGCTATCCACCTTGAGCACATTGCCCTCGCGTACGATACCATCCTTGCGAATACGATCTTCCAGCATCTTCATAGTGCAGCAGTTCCTCCAACCTGATCTTTTCCATGCCCATGCGTTTGCAGCGCATATTTCTCTTTTTATTTCACTTAGTATACCGGATGCTCTTTCCTTTGGCAAGAGGTTTTCTTGATAAATTTATAGGTTTTCCGCTCTTGTACTTTTTACAGATTCGAGTATACTGTAGTTAATATAAGGTGTGTCCGGCATCTGTGCACCGGCACACAGGAGGGGAGAGCATATATGAAAACGGGTCTTGTGCTGGAAGGCGGTGCCATGCGCGGCATGTTTACCGCCGGTGTTCTGGATGTATTGATGGAGCATGGCATCGTGCTGGATGGTGCCATTGGCGTTTCGGCCGGTGCGGTGTTCGGCTGCAACTACAAGTCCCATCAGATCGGCCGTGTGATCCGCTACAACACCCAGTATTGCAACGATAAGCGCTACGCAAGCTTCGGCAACCTGCTGCGCACCGGCAACCTGTACAGTGAGCAGTTCTGCTACCACACCGTGCCGGAAAAGCTGGATGTGTTCGACGCAAAGGCATTTGCAGAGAACCCCATGGACTTTTTTGTGGTGTGCACCGATGTGCGTACCGGCGACCCCATCTATCACAAGTGCCGCACCGGCGATGCCGAGGATATCCAGTGGATGCAGGCATCCGCTTCCATGCCGCTGGCGGCCAAGATCGTAAAGATCGGCCATTATCAGCTGCTGGACGGCGGCATTGCCGATTCCATCCCCGTGCGGTTCTTCGAGTCCATCGGCTACAAACGCAACCTCATTGTGCTGACCCAGCCCAAGGGCTTTGTGAAAAAGAAGAACAAGATGCTGCCCGCCATCCGGGCACGCTACCTGCGCTACCCCGCTTTTGTGGAAGCCGTTGCCGACCGTCACGAACGCTACAACGAAACGCTGGATCACATTGCCATGCTGGAGCAGACCGGCAAGGCGTTCGTCATCCGCCCGCCCATCCCACTGGAGATCGGCTCCATGGAGCGCGATCCGGTTCAGCTGCGCCGCGTCTACGAGACCGGCCGTGCCGTTGCCGAAATTCAGGTGGATAAGATCGCCGCCTTTGTGAACGAATCCAAAGCTGCAGCGGAAGAGTAACGGCGGCACAAACAGATATCCTACATGTGATGTTTTCGCGGCATCACGAAAATGTTAACGTCAACAAAATTATGGTATAGCAGCAGCCCCGGTGAACCTGACGGTCCATCGGGGGCTGATTTTTGCGCCGTCTTCAACGACATCGCCGCAGCTGTTCGAATCCACCCTCGAGAGTGAGACTTAAGATGCCGGGCAAAACAAAAACCAGCGTAATTTCTACGCTGGTTCTTTTGGTGGAGCGAAGCAACCCAAATCCGAACCATTGCCCTCTGGGGCATCTTTGGCGGCAATTTCATCGAAAGTGATGGATTTTTGTGCCGTCTTTGTAGTTGAATGTAATCAAAACTTTTTCATCATAGAGATAAACAGCATTCACGAATGTATTGATAAGCGTTTCCCGGTGGCTTTTCACGTTCGGGTCGAGCTTGCGGAACCGGGTCAGCCAGAAACGGACTTGATTTTCGCTCAACCGTGGCCGAGCGACTTTTTTCTTCGGCAATCCGAACCTCAAGTTCTTTCTGCTGGGCTTCCAGCTTTTCCAAACGCGACTTGGTGGAATTGGTCAGCACACCCGCTTGGATAGCGTTCAGCATATTCTCAATGCCGTTCTCTACCTCGTGCATCTGCTTTTCCAGCAAAGGGAGCGTGGTGTTTTCCTGATCCTGCAGCTCCATCACTTCCGCAACGATGGCATCAATCACGGCATCGTCCTGAATCAGCTTCATGGTTTCAGCCACGACTAGATCTTCCAGCCATTCCTTACGGACGGTCTTTTTCTTGCAGGTCTTGAAACGCTTAGCAGTAGAGCACTTATAATAATGATGAACGACCTTGTTCCGGCCTGTGCCACACTCACCGAACATCATCGCACCGCACATTCCGCAGAACAGCTTGGTGGTGAGCAGGTAATCGTCCTCGGCCTTGTGACGGGCAGGAGCGCGGCTGTTCTTTTTGATTTTCAGCTGCACTTCCTCAAACAAATCTTTATCCACGATGGCCGGAATGCTGTCCGGCATTACGATATCCTTGAAGCGGTTTTCTCCGATGTACCGTTTGTTCGTCAGCAGCTTCTGAACACTGTTGTAGGTGAACTTCTGGTTGCGATTGGTGGTCACTCCACTGTCGTTCAGCCAGTTCATCAGTTCCTTCATAGTCGCACCATCGTTGTACCGCTGGAAGGCTTCTACCACAAACGGGGGCTTTCAGCGGGTCAATTTGAAAGAACTTTTCCTCATCCACCTTAAAACCAATGGGAATCGTGCCGCCGTTGTACCTTTCCCTTCAGAACATTCTCGGTCATGCCGCGCACGACCTTTCAGAAAGTTCTGCGGAATAATATTCAGCCATGCCGGTGAGCATACCTTTTGACCATAATACCTGCTGGACCATCTGAAATTGGTTCAGTAGCGGACACCAGCTTGACATGGTTTCGCTCCAACTGGTACTCATAATGTGCAGAATCGTAACGGTTCCGGGCAAAGCGGTCGAGCTTCCAGACCAACACGATATCAAACAACCGCTTTTCGCTGTCCTTGATCATCTGCTGGAAATCCGGGCGGTTGTCGGTTTTTGCGGAAAGGGCGCGGTCGATGTAGTGCTTGACCACGGTAATGCCGTTCTTTTCGGCATAAGCCGTACATTCACGAATCTGGCCTTCGATGGATTCCTCGCGCTGATTATCGCTGGAATAGCGGGCGTAAATCACGGCGGTCATGCAAACACCCCTTTCACTTCATTCTCCGCAGGCGGCGCACAAGGTCGGATGCACTGTACAGCACACGGGCCACCGACACGGCATCCCCGCCCACGATGTAGAACACCGAGTAGTTATCCACCAGCATCTGCCGCAGCCCTTGGGTGCGCTCCGGCTCGCTTTCCACCAGCGCACAGCGTTCCGGCAGGATGTTCAGCGACTGGATGGCTTCTGCAATGCGGTTATACTGCCCCATAGCCGTGTCAGGCTCCAGCAGACGGTCAGCAATGTAGCTGTAAATCTGCTCCATATCATTGAGGGCTGCATAGGAAATTTTCACGTCATACTGCTTCATCTGTGCTGTTCCCTGAACTGTGCGAATGCGCTTGCAGCATCCACGGTATCACCGTTCTGAATCTCCTTAATGCCCACCTGCAAGGCTGCATGAAGCTGGTCATCGGTCATGGTGTCAGCGTTCAGAGCCGCAGGAGCCTTCGGCAGGGACAGAGAGAAGGGAATGCCGCCAGTCAGGGTGATCTGGCGTAGGTACATATCAATGGCGGTTGCCATCGGGATGCCGAGCTGCTTCAGCACATCCTCGGCTTGCTGTTTGACGGTAGGGTTGACACGAAGGTTAAGTGTCATTGTTTTTTCCATGGTTTATCACCTCAATTTTTCATTGTAACGCATTTTGCGTTGCGAGTCAATCAAGCGCGAAGCCGCTATTGAAATTCTCTGTATTGCACAATATATTCGTCATTAAATTGTTTAAAGCGCAGAATATTCATTCGTTAGAATAAATCTTTGGAGTACGCCCAGTTTGTGCTGGGTGGTGAGATTGAGCATTATCTCTCACTCAGCTGTGATCATGGCAGATTTAGAGGATTGACCTTTAATTAGAATATACAGATAAAACCGACAGCCATCTACTTGCGACTTGCAAATAGATGGCTGTCTATTATAACTACGCATTTACAATGATTTTCTTTTCACAAGCATTCCGATAATAAACGAAAGTAGGAAAACGAGTAGCCCAAATCAAAACTCCGTAGTGTGCCTTGAGCTGCCATACTTTTCCTATATACATATCCGGCGTGAATTTTTGTGGCGTTTATTTTGATAATAAAATCGCCCAACACTTGTCCGATCAAAATTCCTGTCCAGTTTCCAGCTGTTGTGATAAGAGCTGCTCTATACATTTCCAGAAAACAGAAAGTAACAGATGCAACCCATAAACACAAATAATAATGGGCTGCTGTCCATTCAAACAAGTAGACTTCATGAAACACTGTTTGAGAAAGAAGATAGCACACCACATATGCTAAAAATACGATCAGCAAAAATCCGAGACAAGTTTTCTTTTTTGATGCTGTGTTCTTCATACGGCTTTTGAATCCTATTCCAATGTGTACCGCCATCTTTGCGTTTCATTATAAAACAGCTTGGCTGCTTACTTCGATACTATTTCGACAGTTGGCATCTTTCCTTCCAATCCGAGTTCGTCATCTTCTGCAACTCTATAATTGGTAACATTTATTGAATACATATAATCTGAAATATTTGGATTTTCTTCATCGTCTGGAAGTTCAACTTCAAAAGTCTCAAACTCAAACACATAAGCTGTTCCTTCAATAAGTTCACCAGTTAAGTCTTTCTGGAAATGAAGCAAAAATGGTCTGTCCTGAAAGAAGTGAACAACTGCAACCGTTTTTCCCGGCAGCGCATAGTAATCGGGCAGGAGTTGCTCAACAGTAGCCGTAAAAGAACCCGAAAACTGTGCAAAATGCTTTTGGCTTTCGGTCATTTGCTGTTTCCCGTCATTATACCCTGCCTCGTAACCAGCGGCATAGCCTTCTTCGTATTCTGCATTGTGCGCATCTGAACTTTGAGCATTATTTCCGCAGCCAACCAATGTAAGTATCAGCACAAGGCCAAGAACTATTGTAGCCCTCTTTTTTCATATTGTTTCCTCCTTCCATGTTTTCCTTCGCCTTTATCGGACTTTTCCACAGCTTTTTGCAAAATCGTCGAGAAAAAGTTCTGTATCTTTTTTCATTCGTACCACTTTACCCCATTATTAGAATTGAAAATTAGTAGCCCTTTGATATAAATAAGTAAACGATGAATCCACCCCACAAAACAACTTCAGCAATTATCAAACACTTCAAGTGTTGCTGCAATTTTTCGGGGTCAATTTCGCCTTTTTTCAGAAAATCATAAATTGAATTTCGCAATTTATCTATGTCTTCCTGCTTGATTTCCAGTTTCAAATAAAAATTTTTCCCGAAAAGGAGCTGGTGCATCCCATAATATATTGAAAGCAATATTAAAAATGAAGTAATACTTACAAGCGCTGGCTGGGTCCAGCTTATTGTCATACCTTCTACCGATGTAAGATTTCTATAAAAAACAATATCACTTAAACCAGCTACAAACAACAGAAAATTCCAAACCAAAAATGTATATAAAGTTTTCTTCATTGTCTATACCTTCTTTCACTACTGCCCACATCGCTGGCAATATCGAATTCCTACTTTATTTTTATGCTCTCAATTTTTACAAATCATCAAACCTACCCTCCTTGCTTTTTGTTTAGATAACGAAATTTAAGCCTGATTTATTTCGTTTGTCCACAAAATTTTTCAAAATCGTATAGCTGCACATAAATTTCCCAGAAAACTTGTAGCACAATCACGATTTTTCTTTTCATTCAATCAAACCACCACGGCAGTTCCAGCCACAGGTTATCCATGGCCTGTTCCTCGGTCTTTTTGGCGCGGCCTTTTGTCAGGTGAAAGTATATCGCCGTGCCGATCAGCGGATGTTCCTCGCCATCGGTGAAGCCATAGCGGTACAGCAGATAGGTCTGCTCCCGTTGGGTCAGCCGTTTCAGGCCATCGTACAGCTCCCGGCGCGATTCCTGTTCCTCTATAATGCTCTGCGGCTGCATGGCATAAGGGTCGGCTATGGCTTCGATGCGCCGCAGCTGCTCTTCTCCCGGCAGAACATCATCCAGCGAAACGCGCTGGTAGCAGATACCGTCCTTATCCTCCGTCACCATCCGCTGTTCAAAAGTGACAAAGGCATCCCGTACCATGTCCATCATGGCGTTGCGGATGGCAGGAGCCGCGTAGGTCAGGAACTTCATTCCCCACGCTGCATCGAACTTTGGCACAGCTTTCCATAAGCCCAGATTGCCCGCCTGTTTCAAATCGTCCGTGTCAAGGTTCAAGCCAGCCTGTGCCAGATTCATGCTGCGGAAAAGGTCATTTGCCACCTTGCCAATAAAGGACTTGTTGTTTTCGATCAGGCCGTCCAGTGCAGTTGCATCGCCTTTCTGTGCCAGCGCACAAAGCCGTTCATTCGTCTGCTTCATGGGCGTTTTCCTGCTCTGCGGCAGACTGCAAGATTCCCAGCAGACCGTTCCGCAGCTGTTCCAGTGCTTCCGGCGTGGCTCCTTTCATACCCGAAACGCTGTCCAACATTGCATCTGTCAACTGCTCTGCCGTAATCGTTGGGTGCTGCACATCCTGCCCTTTGGTCAATTCAGTGAACATCTTCTCTGCCACTTTCTTGCTCATGGCTTCCTGTTCGGCGTAATGGCTCCCGATACCCTTTTTGATTTCCTTGACCGCCGCCATGAAGTACATTTCAATGTCATCAAGATCACCTTGATACACCGGCTTTCTCCGAAGGCTGATGTCCTTTGCGGCTTTGGCTGCCTCCGGGATCTTGACCCTTGTGCGCAGCAGGGTGCTCAATGTCGTGAGCATGGCATTCTGTGCTGCGATACCGGATGCAAAGGTATCATCAAAATACTGCGATATGCGGTAAGTAAGCTCTGCAAAGCGGGCGTTTTCCAGCAGCAGATTGACCACCCCTGCATTGACACGCCCTGTGTAGAGGTTCTTTGCGGCTTCTACGGACAAGCCCAGTTCGGCAATATCGTAGTTCTTGCGGTCGGGGATGTTGGTTTCTCCCAGCAGGAAATCCGTGGACACGTTGAACAGCCTTGCGATTTTCAGCACCTGTTCGTGGGTCAGAGTTCCTTTTGCGCCACTGATAAAACGGCTGATAGTGCTTTTAGAGCAGCCGATCTCCTTGGCAAGCTCCGGTTGGCTTATGTTGTGCTCTTTCATCAAGTCCGCAAGACGGACGTTGGACGGTGCGGGCAGATATTCCTGTGCCATGAAGTCGGCCCTCCTTTTTGAGCTTTTTCCTCATTATAATACGCTCTGCCGTTTTGTTCAATATACGGTTTCTTCTCCGCCCTTGCTGTTGCAATCCTGCAACCAGCAAGGGCATTTTTCTTTTTCCGTTGCAGTTCTGCCGCTTTTTGCGCCTTTCCTGCAAAATTTTCCGTATATTCAGGCACAAGGCAAAAAAGCACCAGAGTTCCCACTTTGGGGTACTCTGGTGCAGCGCACGAAACAAAGGAGGAATGCCCTTGAGCCTGTATCAAACTGTCAAGTCCGCCATCACCGTTCAGCAGGTGGGCAGAGATGTACGGCATGGAGCCAGACCGCAATGACATGGTGTGCTGTCCGTTCCATTCCGACAGCGACCCCAGCATGAAGCTGAACGACAACTATTATTATTGCTTTGGCTGCGGAGCCAACGGCGATGCCATCGACCTCACCGCCAAACTGTTCGATTTGAACCCCC
>ENA-OQES01000905-OQES01000905.1-human-gut-metagenome-genome-assembly--contig:-NODE-905-length-11872-cov-2.207322_pt1 | contig 11872 bp, 17 predicted proteins | sample MGYA00242798_ERZ504641 | MGnify/ENA primary metagenome ERZ504641 (study PRJEB26092, sample SAMD00036327) | human gut metagenome | host: Homo sapiens | study: EMG produced TPA metagenomics assembly of... | reverse complement strand
ACTGCTTTGCCGGGGCGGAAAAGCTGGAAAAACAGCTGAAAAAGCTGCGGGAGCCGTGGGAGTACGAGGTGGTGGTGAACCAGATCTTCACCCTGCCGCTGGTGGAAAACGATTAAAATGGTCACACAAAAAATGCCCGCCGTCTTGCAAGACAGCGGGGCTGAAAAGGACCGTATTACACGTTGAGGTAGCTGCGCAGCATAGCCTGCAGCAGATCGTCACGATCCACCTTGCGGATCATGGCACGGGCATTCTTATAGGTCGTAATGTAGGTAGGGTCTTCGGACAAAATGTAGCCCACCAGCTGATTGACCGGGTTATAGCCCTTTTCCTTCAAAGCATCGTACACCTGTTGTACGATCTCGTGGATCTCATAGTCCTTTTTATCGTGGATAGAGAAAATCGCGGTTGCGTCTCCCACGCAAATACACCCCCTTCGGTTGAAACTAGTCCCATTGTACACGAAATGCGCCGAAACTTCAAGATAATTACGCCGGATTTGCACATCCTGCACAAAATTTCCAGCATTGTTCCGGCAAGATGAACGATGTCCGGGCGGCATTCTGCCCGCGAAAGGAGCCTTTGTATGCTTTACGGCATCGGCTGCGACCTGTGCAGCCTTTCCCATCTGGAAAAAAGCCTTTCCTCTGCCCACGCAGCGGCCTTTGTACGCCGGGTGTACGGCCCGGCCGAGCAGGCGGCGCTGGGGCTTTTGGAGGCGTCCCCTGCGCCGCTGAACGCTCACCGCCTTGCCAGCGCCGCCGCAGATTTTGCCGCCAAGGAGGCCTTTCTCAAGGCGGCGGCACCGGCCTGCGGGAGCCCTTTTCTCTATGTGAGATCGAGGCCGTCCGGCAGGAGAACGGTGCCCCGGCCTACCGCTTCAGCGGGCAGACCGCCGCATGGGTGGCGCAGCACCGGCTGCGGGCCCGGCTCTCTTTAAGCCACGAGGGCGGCATGGCGCTGGCCTTCTGCACGCTGGAAGAGGAAAGCTGACCACCCCTTGTGCATACAATGGAATATCGCCCCCGCACTGCATAAGCCGCACCCCGCCTGCGCATACTGAGAGCAGACAGGATGCGCCGGACGCATCACATAGCGGGGCACATCCTCCAGACAAACAGGAGGGAGATTCCATGGAGGTACACAGAGGAGAAGTTTTTTACGCCGATCTTTCGCCGGTGGTGGGCTCGGAGCAGGGCGGTGTGCGCCCGGTGCTGATCGTACAGAACGAGATCGGCAACCGGCACAGCCCCACTGTGATCGCAGCGGCCATTACATCCCGGCTGGACAAGACCCGCCTGCCCACCCACATCAACATCCGGGCGGCGGACACCGGACTTGCCAAGGACAGCGTGGTGCTGCTGGAGCAGATCCGCACGCTGGATAAGCACCGCCTGCGGGAGCGTGCCGGGCAGATCACCGCCGCCGACCAGAAGCGGGTGGATCAGGCACTGGACGTAAGCCTTGGGCTGAGCTCGTACTGAAATTTTATTTATAAAGCAGAGACACCGGAGCGTCTGCAGACGCTCCGGTGTCTCTATTTTTTAGTATTACTCGATCAGGCCGTTGAGCAGGGTCAGGCACTTGCGGCTATGCAGCTTGCGGATGGCCTTGGCTTCGATCTGGCGCACACGCTCACGGGTGACGCCGAAGTCGCGGCCGACCTCTTCCAGCGTGCGGGGACGGCCATCATCCAGACCAAAGCGCAGGCGGATGACCTTTTCCTCGCGGGGGGTCAGGCTCTTGAGTGCCAGATTGATCTGCTGTGCCACCATGGCGCGGTCAGCTGCCTTGCCGGGAGCTTCGGCGTTTTCGTCCGCGACGAAATCACCCAGAGAGGAATCCTCTTCCTCACCCACGGGGCTTTCCAGACTGGCGGGCTCCTGTGCCATGCGCTGGATCTCGCGCACGCGCTCCACGCTCATATCCATGGCCTTTGCCAGCTCTTCCGGGGTGGGCTCGTGGCCGTTCTGGTACACCAGCTGGTTGGTGGCCTGACGCATCCGGTTGATGGTCTCCACCATGTGCACCGGAATGCGGATGGTACGGGTCCTGATCCGCAATGGCACGGGTGATGGCCTGACGGATCCACCAGGTTGCATAGGTGGAGAAGCGGAAGCCGCGGTCACAGTCGAACTTCTCGGCAGCCTTGATCAGGCCGATGTTGCCCTCCTGGATCAGATCCAGGAATGCCAGATTGTGGCCCACATGCTTTTTTCGGCAATGGACACCACCAGACGCAGGTTCGCTTCGCTCAGGCTGCGGCGGGCGTTCAGGCCATCGCGGCGGGTCTTGAGCAGCTCAGCGCGCTTTTCGTCGCTCAGGGGGCCGTTCTCCACAGCCTCCATAGCTTCCTCTTCGGCAGCCTTTTCCTCGGCATCCTCGCTGGGCTTCTCGTTGCCCTCCTCGTCCAGATCTTCGGTATAGCTGCGGCTGTTCTCGTCCTCTTCAAACGAGAAGCGGGCGCTGTTCCTTTTTGATGTACTCCGGCCCGCCGTACTTCTGGCGGTCGGCCTGCAGGATGTGCGCCGCCTCGGCACCGGCATGGATACGGCGGCTCAGCTCCACCTCCTGCTCCGCGCTCAGCAGCGGGATCTGGCCGATCTGCTTGAGGTAGTTCTTAACGGGGTCGTCCAGCAGTTCGTCCATGGCAGCCTTCAGGTCTGCAGGGTTCTCCTCGCTCTGCTCTTCCTCGTCCTCGCTGATGCCCATATCATCGTTGTTGTTCTCGGCATTCTCGACCTCGGCCATGATGCTGTCCACATCCAGCGTAGGCTCTGCATCCTCTTCCAGAACCTTGATGCCGCGTTCTTCCAGAAGGGTGTAGAGCGTTTCCTCATCCATTCTGCACTGTGCAGCCAGCGCCTTGGCCTCCTTGGCCGAAATGGTGCCTTCGCCTTTCGTCAACAGTTCCTTTAAAGTCATGCCCATTTTGCTCTCTCCTTCTTGCTCCGGGGATGCTCCCGCCGGGGGAAATCCTGTAATAAAGTGTTCCTGCGCATCAGATCACAAGTCCTCCGTTCACGCCGAACACCTGACCGGTGATGTAGCCCGCACCCTCGCCGGCAAGGAACACCAGCAGCTGCGCCACTTCGTCTGCGCTGCCAAGACGGCCTACAGGGGTCTCTTCGGCCAGCGCGGCCTTATCCTCGGCGGTGAATGCTGCCATCATATCGGTATCAATGACCCCGGGCGCAACACAGTTCACTGTGATGCCGCTTGGGCCTTCTTCTTTGGCCAAAGCCTTGGTCAGGCCGATCAGGCCTGCCTTTGCTGCAGAGTAATGCACCTCGCAGCTGCCGCCGGTCTGGCCCCACATGCTGCTCACGGTCAGGATGCGTCCGGCCTTGCGGCGGATCATGCCCGGCAGCGCCAGCTGACACAGGTGGAACGCACCGGTCAGGTTCACGTCCAGCATATGCTGCCACTCTTCCGGGGTGATGTCGGTGAACAGCTTCTGCTGGGCAATGCCCGCGTTGCTCACCAGCACATCCACACGGCCCAGTGCCTGTTCTGCGGTGCGGAACGCAAGCTCGCAGCTGGCGCGGGACGCCACATCGCACTGCACGGCGGTGATGCCGGGCAGCTGTTTTTCCAGCTCTGCAGCGGCTTTGGCATTGCTGTGGTACAGCACCGCCACGCGGTAGCCCGCCGCATAGAACGCCCGGGCCGCAGCGGCACCAATGCCGCGGTCGCCACCGGAGATCAGCACACAGCGGCCATTGGCTGCTGTGTGCACGGTAGGTGCAGGTGTTTTCTCCGGCTCTTCCTGCACAGGCTCCGGCATTTCCGGCTGCGGCGCAGGCTGGGGCTTTTCCAGCACCATCACCCGGGTGGGTTCGTCCACCACGGGTGCTGCCGCCTTTGGCTTTGGCGGTACGGGCGGCTCCTGTGCAGCCTGTTCCGGCTGCGGCTCCTCACCCGACAGATTGAACGTCAGTTCAAATTCATCTTCGTACAAGAGTATAGTCCTCCTGTCGTGATCTCTGCACTGCAAAGGTATGCCGTGCAGGAGATGTCTGTGCGGCCCATCGCCGTCCGTTCAGCGTCCATTTCTTATCCGGTCAAAGTCCGGTGCTCGGCGCGGCAGACAGCTGCATAAGATGGGTTTCGACAAAACACCATTAAATAATATAGCACAATTTGCCGAAAAAAGAAAGTGGAAGCCGCCTACTTTTTCACGCAGCTTCCACTTTTTTACGGTTTCTTCATATTCCATGCCGGTCATACAGGCGGTTTCCACTTCGGCCGGGCCGCAAGCCGTGCCCTCAGATCCTTGAAAAACGCCTGCAGCAGCTCCTGTGCTTCCTCTGCGCGCAACCCCTGCTCCACCACCGGGTGGTGGTTGAAAGGGCATTGCAAACAGGTCGGTCACACTGCCGCAGCAGCCCGCCTTGGTGTCTGCCGCGCCGTATACCACCCGCCGGATGCGGCTGTTGATGATGGCCCCGGCGCACATGGGGCACGGCTCCAGCGTGACGAACAGCTCGCACTCCCACAGCCGCCAGCCGCCCAGCTTTTTTGCAGGCGGCATCAATGGCCAGCAGCTCTGCGTGATGCAGGGCGCTTTTTTTCGGTCTCGCGGGTGTTGTGGGCGGCAGCTACCACCTCGCCGTTGCGGGCCACCACGGCCCCCACCGGCACCTCGCCCAGTGCAGCCGCCTTGCGGGCTTCTTCCAGCGCAAGGCCCATCAGTTCAGAATCGGTCATAGATTCCCCTTTATCCTGCTGCAAAAACCAGCAGATTATTCAATGTATGCAAAAGCATCCCCGGCCATACCCTGCCGGTGCGTTCACGAAGTGCGCCCAGCACAAGGCCGCAGCCAAGCGCCCACGCCATGCCCGCCGGGGTGCCGTGCTGCACCGCAAACAGTACCGCCTGCAGCGCCGTGGCCTGCCATCTGCCCAAGGGCTGCGCCAGCTGCTGGATGGCCCCGCGGAACACCAGTTCCTCCACGACAGGTGCAGCGATGCAGTGGTGCACAAAACTCAGCGCCCGCACATCCCACGCCGGGGCAGGCAGAAATGCCAGCGCTTTGCCTGCCAGCAGATAGGTCAGTGCGCAGCCGAACGCAGCCAGCAGCGCCCTTGTTTTTGCCATTTTGCTCCATGGCCTGCCCTCCCTGCCGTGCGGTTCTCAGCGCCTATCTTATCATAAGCAGCGGCTTTTACGCAAGTATTTTGCGCTGGGACGAAGCAATTTTCGCTCAGGCAATTGACTTTTCCCTGTGGATTCTGGTATAATGTTTCCCGACGTTTTATTGCAAAGCGTCGGGAAACATGACTTGAATTTGTTTTTACCGGAAATCCGGAGGTATTTTATGATCCGTATTCTCACCGATTCTGCGTCCGACATCCTGCCCGCCGAAGCCGAGCAGCTGGGCGTGACCGTGATCCCTCTGAACGTGACGCTGGAGGATGGCAGCATCCTGCGGGATGGCATCGACATGACCCCAACCGAATACTACGCCCATCTGGCCAGCTGCCGCAAGCTGCCCACCACCAGCCAGCCCAGCCCGGAGCTGTTCGAGAAGTTCTATCTGGAAGCCGTTGCCGCCGGGGACGAAGTGCTGGGCATCTTCCTGTCCCACGAGCTGTCCGGCACATGGCAGTGCGCAAAGCTGGCCGCAGACCTCGCCAATGTAGATAACGTGCTGTTTGTGGACAGTGCCACCGTGTGTCTGGGTGAATCGCTGCTGGTGCGTCTGGCCGTGCAGCTGCGTGACGCAGGCAAGACGCTGGTGCAGATCGCCACCGATCTGGAGCACGCCAAGGAGCACCTGCATCTGGTTGCCGCAATCGACGATCTGAAGTATCTGCGCAAGGGCGGCCGTCTGCCTGCCGCTGTGGCCGTCGCGGGCGGGATGCTGGGCATCAAGCCCCTCATCACCATCAAGGACGGTAAGGTAGCCATGGCCGGTAAGGCCCGCGGCCTGCCCGGTGCCTATGTGGCCCTGTTCAAGAAGATCGAAGAGCTGGGCGGCATCAGCCCGGACTTTGCCGCTGTTGCCGGTTATTCTTCCAGCCTGCGGGAAGTGCAGCCCATCGAGAACTACTTCCGTGAAAATCTGCACATGGGCGAACCGCTGGTGCGCCAGATCGGCTGCGTCATCGGCACCCACGCAGGCCCCGGTGCATTTGGTCTGGCATTCTTTGACAAAGAGCTGGTGCTGGAATAAGCGACCACCGAAAAAAGATCATCCGAGCAAAGTCGGGCAGCCTGCGGGCTGCCCGGCTTACTTTTTTTGCAGCGGGAAACGGGCGCAAACTCCCTCAGTCAAAACCTGACGGTTTTGCCAGCTCCCTCGGAGAGGGAGCCTCTGGCGCGCCCGGCGCTCACAGCACTGCGTCCGAGATGAGCTTGCCCAGCAGCAGCACCAGCACCACCAGCATCATGGGACGGATGAAGCGCGCACCCTTTTTCAGGGCGAAATGGGACCCCAGCAGGTTGCCCAGAATGTTGCTGACGGCGCAGGGGATGCCGATGTGGAACACCACCAGACCGTTCATCAGATAGGTGAACAGGCTGGCGTAGTTGCTGGCAAGATTCAGCACCTTGCCGTTGCCGTTGGCGGTGCGCAGGTCAAAGCCCATCAGGGTGGTAAAGGCAATGATGGCAAAGGTGCCGGTGCCCGGGCCCACGATGCCGTCGTACAGGCCGATGCCCAAGCCGATGCCCAGCGCCAGCAGGATCTTTTTCAGGTTCAGGGTGCCGTCGTCCCGGTTCTGGTCCGGCAGGTCGCGCTGCCACAAAATGACCACTGCCGCCACTGGCAGGATGAGGAACATCATGGTGCGCAGCAGTTCATCGCTGAGCAGCAGCACGATATGCGCCCCCAGTGCACTGCCCGCAAAGCTGCCAATGGCTGCAAGGATGCCCACCTTCAGGTTCATTGCACCGTTTTTCGAAAAAGTTGGCTGTGGCAAAAGTGGTGCCGCAGGCGGCGCTGAATTTGTTGGTAGCATAGGTGTAGTGGGGCGGCAGCCCGGCAAACAGATAGGCCGGCAGGCTGATAAGACCGCCGCCTCCGGCTGCCGAATCCACAAAGCCTGCAAAGCCCGTCATCAGAACGAGAAACGCCATCATCCATGGCGAGAGTGTGATCCCCATTGTTATAATTCCTTTTATTTTCCAATTTTGTTCTTTGGGAGAACGTGCGTCTCAGGACAGTGACAGTCGTCCCTCACAGGCCAGCACCTGATCCAGGATCATCCGCGAGACGCGGGCACCGTACACCATGGCGGGGTGTTCATTGTACTCGATGATATCGTGAAAATCCTTGTTCATCAGCACGATGACATACTCGCCGTAGGGGGTGTGGACGATGCCGCCGTCGTTGCGGCAGGCGTTCATGCTGCCGCTCTTGCTGGCCACCCAGATCAGCTCCGGCGCGCCGGTCTCCTCGCAGTCGAGGTAATACTGCGGGAAGTCGTGGGTCAGCATGGTGTTGTAGTGCTGCTGGCGCAGGATGGAAAGCATCTCCGCGCTGGCTTCCCGGCTGACAAGCTCCCCTTTTGCAATGCGGGCGAACAGCGCCGCGTAGTCGCGCGGCGTGGTGGTGCCAAGCTGGCGGTAGCGGTCAAAGTGCAGCGGATTGTGCAGCACAGTATGCGCAAAGCCCAGCTCCCGGATACAGGCGTTGATGGTATCCAGTCCCAGATAGTCGATGATCATATTGGTGGCGATGTTGTCCGAGCAGATGATCATCATGGTGGCGGTGTCCTTCACCTTGAGCTTTGCGCCCACGCCCAGCGCGCGCAGCATGCCGCTGCCGTCCACGAACTGGCTCTGCTCATAGGTGATCTCTTCGGCAAGGTCTGCTTTGCCGCGCTGCGCCTGCAAATACAATGCAGCGAGAATGAACGCCTTGATGGTGGATGCTGTCTCAAATTCTTCGTCCGCGCCCACCTCCACGGTATGGCCCTGCAGGTCGTCCACAAACACGCTCATTTTGCCCTGATAGCAGTACAGCTCCGCAGCAATGCGCTTTTCCAGCGTCATGGTTTTTATCCATATCGGCATATTCTCCGTTGTTATTACAGATTTTCCTCTAAAAAAAGCGCATGGCATTGCGGTAGTAGATGCCTTCCACCTCGTCCTCGGTAAAGCCCTCTTTGCGCAGGGCATCCGCCAGCAGCGGCAGGAAGGCAGCATTTTCCAGCTGGTGAGGGCCATCGATGCCATCAAAATCGCTGCCAAGGGCAATCATCTGCGCACCGCCTACCTGCTTATAGTGGGCTGCATGCTTTGCGATCATCTCCACCGTGCTGCGGCAGTTTTCCGGGTGGGTGGGGTCGGTGTCCAGAAAGGGCGCATAGTAGTTCAGGCCCGCAATGCCGCCGCGCTCCGAAAGGGCGCGGATCATCTCATCGGTCAGGTTGCGGGTGTGGGGTGCCAGTGCGCGGCAGTTGGAGTGGCTGGCCGCAAAAGGCCGGGTGCCGTGCTCCACGATATCCCAGAAGCCCTTGTCCGAAAGGTGGCTCACATCCACGATCATGTGCATCCGTTCCATCTCGGCCAGAAATTCAAAGCCCTTCCCGGTCAGGCCCTTTTCGGTCTGGGGCACCAGCACCCCGCCGGGGTTCCGCTGCGGGCTTGCCAGCTCGTTTTCGTGGTTCCATGTCAGGGTCATCATGCGCACGCCCAGCTCATACATCCGGCGCAGCACCCCTACGCTGCCCTTGCAGCAGGCGCCTTCCTCGATGGTGAGCATCCCGCTGATCTTTCCCGCCGCAGCATTCCGGCGGATGTCCGCCGCCGTGTACACCGGAGCAATTTTTTCCGGGTATGCCGCCATGATGCGCTTGAACTGGTCGATCTCTTCCAGCGCTGTCACCAGCGGGTCCGCTCCGGGCGTTTTGTCACCCAGATTGACGAATGCTGCAAAGCACTGCAGCAGATAGTCGCCTTTCTGTAATTTTTCAAGGTCGATATGCAGATCGTTCTGCGCGAAGCTCTTGGGCCGGCCCGTATGTTCGGCTTTGCGCAGCTCGCTGAGGGTATCGCAGTGCAGATCCCAGACTTTCATGATGTTTTCTCCTCTTTATTTCTCTTGCAGCAGCTGCAGCAATTCCTCTGGTTTCATGGACAGGATCGCTCCGTCTGCCGAGCCGGTAACCGTCTCGGCAAGGTCCTGCTTTGCCTGCTGCAGCTCCACGATCTTTTCTTCAATGGTGTCCTGCGCAATGAGCTTGTACACCTGCACCGGATTGCGCTGGCCGATGCGGTAGGCGCGGTCGGTGGCCTGATTCTGCGCAGCCACGTTCCACCACGGGTCGTAGTGGATGACGATATCGGCGGCGGTCAGGTTCAGGCCGGTGCCGCCCGCCCGCAGCGAGATGAGGAATACATCCGCTTCGCCGCTGTTGAACCGGCGCACAAGCTCCGCACGCACCGGCTTTGGGGTGGAGCCCTGCAGGGTAAAGTGGCTCACGCCCGCTTCGTCCAGCCGTTTTGCCAGCAGTTCCAGCATGGAGGTGAACTGGCTGAACAGCAGGATGCGGTGTCCGCCCTCCACAGCAGCCGTCACCAGCTCCATGCAGGCTTCCAGCTTGGCACTGCCGCCGTCCCAGTTGTCTGCCACAAGGCGCGGGTCGCAGCAGATCTCCCGCAGGCGCATGAGCACTGCGAACACCGCCATTTTATCCTCCGGCTTTGCAGCGCGCAGCTTTTCCCGCGCGTCCACCACAGCGGCAAGGTAGAGCTTGCGTTGCTGCTCGTCCAGCTCGATGCGGTGGAGATTCTCGGTCTTGGGGGGACAGCTCTTTGAGCACCTCGGACTTCATGCGCCGCAGGATGAACGGCCCGGTGAGCTGGTTCAAACGGCGCAGTGCGTCTTTGTCGTCCTCCTGCACGATAGGCTTTTCAAACCGGGCGCAGAAGGTCTTGTAGGGTGGCAGATACCCCGGCATCAGGAAGGAGAAGATGCTCCACAATTCGCCCAAGCGGTTCTCCACCGGGGTGCCGGTAAGGGCAAACCGCACTTTGCTGTTCACCCCGCACACCGCCTTGTACTTTTGGGTCGTGTGGTTCTTGATGGCCTGCGCTTCGTCCAGAATGCAGGCGTAGAATTGCTGCCCGCTGTAAAGCTCCTCGTCCCGGCGCATCAGGTCATAGCTGGTCACCACAAGGTCGGCTTCCGCCCACTGCTTTGCCAGCTCTGCCCGGTGAGCAGCGTCACCGTCCACAGCCACGCAGGAAAGCTGCGGCGTGAACTTCTGGCATTCCTCCTGCCAGTTGAGCACCAGCGATGCCGGGCAGACGATGAGGCTGGGCAGGCGCTGGCCGCTTTCCTTCATGGCCAGCAGGTAGCTGAGCACCTGCACGGTCTTGCCAAGGCCCATATCGTCGGCCAGAATGCCGCCCATGCCGTAGCCGTCCAGCGTGCGCAGCCAGCGGTAGCCATCCCGCTGGTACTTGCGCAGCACATTGTGCAGGCTTTCCGGCGGAGTATACTCGCTGTCCTTCACGGCGTGAAAGCTGCGGCTGATGCGGCGGAACGCATCGTCGCGGTTGAAACGCAGGCCGTTCTGGCCCGAGAGCGCCCAGTCGAGACTGGGTGCACGGTAGAGCGGCAGCTCGGCGTGGCCGCTCTTGAGCTTGGCCCCCGGAAAGTTCCAGTGTATCGTTCAGTTCGTCCAGCCCTTCCAGACTGTCGTCCAGCCGCAGCAGACGGCCGTCCCGCAGGCGGTGGTAGCGCTTTTTCTGGTGCAGGGAGCGCAGCAGGTCTTTCAGTTCTGCCACCGGGAACTACGCATTGCCGTTCCGTATACCGGCATGATCATTTCCACCCGCGAGAGCGAAAAGGTACGTGCGCGCGCACTGCATCTCGGCATTTCTCAGATCAGCGGTGCGTCCCGCACCTCGGTCGGCGGCTACACCGAGCAGGAGCGTCCGCACGACACCGAGCAGTTCGATGTTTCCGACCAACGTTCGCTCGACGAAGTCGTCCGGTGGCTGATGGAGATGGGATATATTCCTTCCTTCTGCACAGCATGCTACCGCGAGGGACGCACGGGCGACCGCTTTATGAGTCTGTGCAAGTCCGGTCAGATCCTCAACTGCTGCCATCCGAACGCACTGATGACGCTTGAAGAATTTCTCGTCGATTACGCGAGCGAGGATACACGCCGCGTCGGCATGGAGCTGATCGACCGCGAACTGCACAAGATCCCGAACGAAAAACGTCCGCACGCTTGCAGCACAGCACATCAGCGACATCCGCTCGTCCAACCGCCGCGATTTCCGCTTCTGAGGAGGGCTGAGCCATGAGTCTCAATGCACAGGCATCTGCGGAGCGCGTACACATCGGCTTTTTCCGGTCTGCGCAATGCAGGCAAATCCAGTCTGGTCAACCGTGTGACCGGGCAGGAGCTTTCTGTAGTCTCCGAGGTGCGCGGTACAACGACCGACCCTGTCCGCAAGGCGATGGAGCTGCTCCCCCATCGGTCCGGTCGTTATCATCGACACGCCGGGACTGGATGATGAGGGAACGCTCGGTGAAGAACGGGTGCGCCGGGCGCGCCTCGTGCTCGACCAGACCGATATCGCGGTTCTCGTGGTGGATGCGGCCGCCGGTCTCTCACGGGCCGACCGCGGCCTGACACAGCTGTTCGAGGAACGGCACATCCCTTACGTTATCGCAATGAACAAGGCGGATCTGATAACGGTTCCAGAGAACATCCCGGAAAATTATGATTTTTCGTCTCGGCACGCGAAAACGGAAACATCCATGCGCTCAATGGAAAATCGATCGCTGCTCTTGTACACTCTGTGCCGCCGGCACGCGAGCTCATCGCTGATCTTGTATCACCCGGTGATGCAGTGGTTCTTGTCACCCCGATCGACTCCGCCGCTCCCAAGGGACGTCTG